>Ga0208863_1001443_pt1 | contig 15064 bp, 13 predicted proteins | sample RifOxyD3_FD_184040 | JGI IMG/M metagenome (GOLD analysis project Ga0208863, IMG submission 184040) | Soil microbial communities from Rifle, Colorado - Rifle Oxygen_injection D3 (SPAdes) | ecosystem: Environmental > Terrestrial > Deep subsurface > Rock core/Sediment | place: Rifle, Colorado...
GGTGCCGCCAAATTTACGGCTGGTGGTGCCGTCCGCCTGTTGAAAGGCCTCGAAGACCAAGGCCTGCTTGTCTTGGGCAATGCCGATCCCGGTGTCGGCGATCTGGAAGGCGACAATCTTTTCGGTGTGTTGACAACAGCCCGGCGGAACGAGGGCGCGGTCAGCCCGGAAAACCTTAAGGCCAACGGCACCCGTTTCCGTGAATTTGCAGGCATTGGCCAGCAAGTTCCTGATGATCTGCTGCAGCCGGTGCGGATCGGTCCGAATGGCGGCGGGCAGATCCGGGGCAAGCTCCACGGTCAGTTCCAGCCCCTTGCCCGCGGCGATTTCCTTAAATGGCCTGGTGAGGCCCTCGGTAAGTTCGACAAGATCGACCGCGGCAACGTGGATCTCCATCTTGCCCGCCTCGATCTTGGCCAGGTCGAGTACCTCGTTGATCAGGTTGAGCAGATCGGCGCCGGAGGTATTGATGGTTTTGGCGTAATCCTGTTGTTTTTCCGTCAGGTTGCCGCCCCGGTTCTGGGAAAGGAGCTGCGAAAGAATAAGGATGCTGTTCAGCGGGGTGCGCAGTTCGTGGGACATGTTGGCGAGGAATTCGGATTTATAACGGCTGGCGTTTTCCAGATCCCTGGCTTTTTTCTCGATCTCGAGGCGGGCGTTTTCCAGTGCATCATTCTTCTGCTGGATGGCATTGCCCCGCTCTTCAAGGATTTTTGTCCGTTCGGCCAACTCCTCGTTGGCCACCCGCAACTCCTCCTGCTGGTTCTGCAGCCGCTCCTCCGATATCTTGAGCGCCCTAGTCTGTTCCTCGAGTTCCTCGTTGGTCTGGCGCAGTTCCTCCTGCTGCACCTGGAGTTCCTCGGCCAGGCTCTTACTCTGCTCAAACAAAAGCGCGGTCTGCAGCCGGGACTCGGTGGTATTGACCGCCACCCCGATACTCTCGGCCACCAGTTCCAGAAACTCGATCTGCCGATCGGTGAATTCACGAAAGGAACCGAATTCCAGAACACCCTTTACCTTGTTTTCAAAGAAAAATGGCACCACCGCGATGTTGTTGGGGCTGGCCTCGCCTAGGCCGGAGCTGACCTTGATGTAGTCTTCCGGCAGGCCGTTGATGACGATGCTCCGGCCTTCCTGGGCCGCCTGGCCGACCAGGCCTTCTCCCAGGCGGAATTCGCGGGAGATGTTCAGGCTTTCTTCATAGGCGTAGGTGCCAAACATTCGCAATCGGTTGTTATTCTGCAAAAGAAACATCGCCCCGATCTGCACCTTGAGAATATAGGCCAGACAGCTGACAACATTGTGCGCCAGGGTGGCGATGGTGTGTTCGCCCTGCAACCGGTCGTGCAGGTCGGTCTGACCGGACTGCAGCCAGAGCTGTTTTTTCTGCTCGGCAGCCATGTTGCTCAGGGTCTGGGTCATGTTGAACAGGGCCTGGCCGAGTCTGTCCTTGGGCGAGCGGGGGATTATTTCCGTGCTGTAATCGCCTTGGGCCACGGCGTCCGCCTGACGGACCACGGCGCGGAGGTTTTCCGCCATCTGGTTGACGGCGCGGCCCAGCTGGTCGTGATCGCCCCTGATGGCGACCGACCGCTCAAAATCACCAACGGCAATGGACTCGCAGACCAGGGCTACCGACCGGAAGGAATCCACCACCCGCCCGAAACTGGCGCCCAGTTCGGCGAGTTCGTATTTCGCCTGGGGAATTTCCGGCTTGTCCAAGTCGCCAGCCGCCACCTTTTTTGCCCAGTGCGAGAGAGTCAACACCGGGGTCACCAGACGCCGGGTGGCGGCCGAGGCGAGCAAAAAAACCAACAGGGTTGTCATGCCGACCAGCCCCAGGACGCTATACTGCAAGGTCCTGGCAGGCGAGTGCGCCTCAGCGGCCGAGATCTCAGCGACCATCTGCCAGTTGACGCCGAGATCTGCCAGAACCTCCAACGGGCTGTGTACGCCGAGCACTTGGATGCCCCGGAAATTTTTGTAGACGCCGATTTCATCGGCCGCCGGCGGCGTGCCGTCTGACTCCAGCGGTCTTGCCGTCGACCGGCCGCTCCAGTCCATCTGGACCTGCTTGCTCAGGACTGTGGGTTGGGTCTCGAAACGGGAATCGGAGCGCATAACCAGATCGCTGCCAACGAGATAGGTCTCCCCGGAAACACCCAGCCCCGTGTGTTCCTGCATGATTTCGTTGATCGGCTCGATTCCCATCTGAAAGGCCATGAAGCCGATCTTGTCGTCGTAATCATTGGTCACCGCCTGAACCAGAAAAAGGGCTGGTTTGTTGTCGGTCGGCGCATAAATTGCGATGTCGGAGCATTGGGGTTTATCAAGTGTCAGCGCCCGCTGGCAGGTCTTGCCGAATTCAGTAGCCGCGGCCGGCCCGGTCAGGATATTGGTGCCCAGTTCGGCGCCGGCCCTGGCGCTGAAGAGGATGTTGCCGTCGATATCAATAAGAAGGATGTCCTTGTAGCCCTGCACCTGCCGGAAGTTGGCCAGGTCGGCGCCAGCGGTGGTGGTGATCCGAGCCCAGGCGAAGGAGCGGACGAACTCCTCGGCCGGCAGCTGGCTTGTCTTGTAGGCCTGGCGCAGTTCGGCGAGCAGTTCGACGTTGGGGGTCAGGGCGGACTGCATCCGCAGATCGTTCAGCCGTTCGGCAAAAAAATTCTGGAAATATTTTTTCTTGAGCTGGATGGTGGTGGTCATGGCCTGAATGGCCCCGGCCTCCAGGCTGTGATGGGCGTTTCTGAAGCCCAGCCAGCTGACGCCGGCCAGCGGCACAAGCGAGATGGCCAACAGGAGCAGGAAGAGCCGGCGACCCAGGCCGCTCAGCACGGTTGCCGCCTGTTTCGACGTACGGCCTGGCTGGTTGCTCTGACGTTTGCTGAACATAATCCCTGTGCTCTCCCTTGCGCGAATACTGCTGGTGGCCGCCGGTGCTGCCTTACGGCCTCAGCACCGCCGCCTCGGGCGGCAGCCCGTTGAAACCAAGACTATTTTTCTTCTTGAGCCAGAGAGGCTTGAGCGCCTTGCCTTCTTCAAGATTCACCGTGCCCTGGGCCGCGATAATTGCCTGGCCGGCCGGACTCAGCATGAAGTCGATTACCTGGCGGGCGACCGGCGCGCCTTGCTTATTGATGGTGATAAACAATGGCCGAAAGAGCGGATAACGGCCGGTGGCGATATTTTCCTTGGTGGGCGCAATGTTGTCGATGGCAAGGATTTTCACCCCACTTTTCCGGGCCGAACTCACGCCGTCGACGCCAACGGCAATCACGGTCTGTTCAATGAGTTTTTCAAGGGGGCTAGAGGATGAAACATGGATGGCTTCGGTTTTGAACTCGTATTCCGGATCGCCAAAAACTAGACGCCGGAACATATGACCGACCCCTGAATCCTTACTCTCCCGTTCGATCAGGGCGATGCGCATATCCGGGCCGCCGAGGCTCTTCCAGGAGGTGATTTCGCCGGTGAAGATTTTCTGGAGATTCTCCTGGGAGATATTGTTGATGGGGTTTTCCGGATGAACAATCACTACCAGGGCATCCCAGGCCACATGAACCAGCTCCGCATCCTTTTCCTCGGGATGTTTGAGCCCCTGACTATCCAGCAGCCACGGCCGGCAGGTACCGCCCAGATCGCTGGCGCCGCTGGCCACGGCACGGATGCCCTTGGTGGCGCCGCTGCCGGTGATTTTGATGGTGACGCCGGTTTTCTGCTTGTACGCCTTGGCAATTTCATCCATGAATGCCTTCTTGGTGATGTCGCAACCGGTCCAGGTAAGTTCCCGGTCGGCGGCTGGCGCAACGATACTAAGCAGGAGGACGGCCCAGCCGATGAACAGGACAATGCCAAGCCGCATCCATTTCACCGAAAAATTGCTGCTGCGGGAATCCATGGCGCACCTCAAATTGATAACGCGCAACAAGTTGTCCGTCATTTCTGGGAACAAAGGGATGCTCCTTGCACGTTGCCCGCATGGGGACAGGTGAGCTTTGATTACATTGGCCGCCTGCACTTGTCAAGGAGAACCAGGTGTTACCTGCGGATTTTACTTCGATTTATGCTGGCGAACAAGGTTGGCCAGCGATCAGGCGGCAACAAGCTGGTTGATCCAGGTCAAGGCCGCCGCAGTGGCTGAGTGGTATGGTAGAGAATAAAAGAATGGACAAGGGTGATAATTTTCCCAATACTGCGACAAAGCAACCCAGGAGGCACGCCATGAAGAAAATCGATCTGAACACGACCCGCGAGTTTAACCCCAAACACATGCATAAATTCCTGGTACACGATTCAGCCGATTTCCGGATCATCAATTTCAACCTGAGCGCCGGGCTCACCTTCCCGGTCCACTCCCATGACCTGGACGGGCAGTTGAGCATCCTGGTCATCGAGGGCGAGGGCGAGTTTCTGGGCGCGGATGAGGTGGCGATACCGGCCAAAACCGGCGAGATGCTCATCTCCGACATCCGGGAACCGCATGGAGTCCGCGCCACCACCGACATGCGGATCATCGTTACCATCGCCCCGCCGATTTAACGACGGGCAGGATGCCCTAGTGCCGGGCGAGCCAGGGATGGCGGAAGCCGGGCCGACGGCCAGGGATGGCTAAAGCCCAGGCCCCAAGGAGGAAAAAACATGGAAAAATGGCAGGTGGTTGCCCTGCTGGCGGCAGGGCTCGGTTTGCTGCTCGTCGCGGTGCTGATGCGGGCTCGCTTCGGAGACAAGTATGAACTCAAGACGGTCGATCTGGTCTTGATCATCATGCCGCTGCTGCTTGTGCTGCTGGCCAACGGCAAACTAAAGGTGCTGGACGCCTTTGGCGTCAAGGCGGATTTTTCCGAACTGTTTGCTAAAGCGGCCGGGAAGAATATTAAGCAGCAGGTGGCGGCGTCTGGTTCGCCGGGGGTGGATGAGGTCGTGCGCATGTTGGAGATGTCGGCCAAGGGCGGGGTCCACGAGATACCGAATCTGGTCGAAAAGAAGACCGAGGCCCTGGTCTTCAGGCTCGGGCATGGCGGGTACTACGGACCGGCCCAGCAATATTTTGATGCCCTGTACGCGAGCTCCTTTCTGCAGTATCTGATCATCCTGAAGAATGATGGCAAGCTGTTCGGCGTCTACAATGCCCTGGATCTGGCAGTTTATTTCCGCACCGAGGGGGAACGGGCCTACCGGGATTTTGCCAGTTGGCTCAATCAGTCAGGCGAAAGCGCGCAACGGGACCTGCGGCGCCTGCCGGGGTTTATCAGTGCCGAGCAGGCCGTGGCCCGGGAACAGAGCAAGCGCGATGTGCTCAGACGGATGGATGGCCTGCGGGTGAACAGCCTGCCGGTCGTCGATGCGAGCGGCTCCTTTGTCGGCACCGTCGAGCGTTCCCAACTGACCGCCAGCATGATTCTTGAGGTGGTGGACCGACTGGAAGGCACGACCGCGCCTGCCGCGCCCAATGGTCGTTGAACAGAAAAAAATTCTGATCTGCCACCGGGGCGCCCTGGGTGATTTCGTGCTTACCTGGCCGGCCCTGGCCGGCCTTCGCCACTCCCTGCCGGGGTACAGTTTCGTCGGCATCGGCCGGCCGGCATACCAGCGGCTGGCCGTGCGGCTCGGGCTGCTTGACTCTTTTCATGATGCGGAAGCGGCCTGGCTGCTCGATCTGTTCTCCGGCCATTTCCTGCCGCCACCGCTGGGCCAGCCGGCCGGCGCCATCCTTTGGCTTGCCGACGGCGCAGACGCAGCCGCCCTTCTGCGTCGGACCGCCTCCCTGCCGGTCGTGATCGTGCCGCCCATGCCGATCGGCCGGCTGCATGCGGCCGAGCATCATGAGCGCGCCGTCCGTGCGCATTTCCCGTGCAACCAGCCGCCGGGATGGCTCCCGCAGTTTGACCTGTTGCCGACCCGGCCGGATGAGTATGGCCTGATTCATCCGGGCAGCGGCAGCCTGGCCAAAAACTATCCGTCTTTATTTTATGGCCAAGCCGCGCATCTGCTCCGGCAGGCCGGCTGCGGCGATGTTGGTCTTATTCTCGGTCCGGCCGAAGGGCAGGGATGCCCTAGTGCCGGGCGAGCCAGGGATGGCGGAAGCCCGACCGACGGGGCGTGCGGCGCGGCCGAATCAACAGTGGACTGGCTTGCCCGGCCAACGGATGTGGAGGAACTGGCCGGGCTCCTGACCGGAGCCCGGATCTATGTCGGCAACGACTCGGGCGTCAGCCACCTGGCCGGAATTCTCGGGGTGTCCACCATTGCCTTTTACAAAAGTACCGACCCGGCGATCTGGGGTGTGGTCGGCCGGCGCGCCCTCTGCCCGGTCGCCGCAAACGAAAAATTTGCCCTGGAAACGCTCGGCCTCCTCCTGTTGCACTGGCAACGGCATGGGGAGCTCCCGATCGGGATTGGCTCTGCTGTAGCGCTAGGAGAAATCCTTACCCGAACCGATAAGTTACGGTTGCGCAGCTGATTAGTCAGGTTATCAGGACACCGTCCCGACCTGCCTCCCCGAATCAGCCCAGCCGGTTAAACTCCTGTCAGAAGGTCCGCCGGGCGGCAGGGGCGTAAGCGCACGATTGAATCCCGCCTGAACCTGATATTGCCCCATGATAATGGCATCGCCCGCAATCCTGCGGATAACCGCCATGACAAGCACCACACATCGAAAGACTATAGGCGCGGTCGTTATTGGAATGATGCATCGCCTGCCAGCCGTTTGAATGGCATCGCTCACAAAGCCGGCTCAAATTAGGGGTCGTGCTTACAGCGCCACTTAAAACAGCACCATTGACTTCTCTTCTCAGCAAAAAAATATTGGTCGATCCATGCGGTTCGTGACAATCCAGACAGGAAAGCACATAACCAAGGCCGCCGGCGCCCGAGGAATAGGGCGCCAGCACATCAATCCAGACATCGGCATTCCCTTGGCCATGCTTTTCGTTGTTCCAGTCGATTGTCCTCAGGTTCCTGGCCAGATTGGTGCTGTAAATTGTATTAGTGGAGTTGTGGCAATCCGTGCAAAACGTATTGAAATCGCTTAGATTTGACCCGTTCTGCGTCACACTTCCATCCGGTTCATACGCCGCTGCAGAACCGAATCGGTACGGAGCTTGATACCGGGCCGTGTAGTTGCTCATTTTTTCTCCGGCGCCGTCCCCCCAGAGATTGGCCGGCCAAGTGGTTTTGCCTTGACTCGCCCTGGTGACCGGCCAGCCTCGCGTGCCGGCCGACTTGGCCAAGGCTGGCGCATTCGCCGGATCGCCCCCGACAACATGCGGGTTGTGACAGACCGCGCAGGCGTTGGAGCCCGTAGAAAAATTCCATGCCTTCCCGGCGGCGAAGGTTACTATATCAGCCAGGTTGTGCGCCGAGCTTTGCGCGAAAGCATCCTTGATGTTGCTCAGCGTATCCGCGGACCAGTTGCCGGCCCGGTAGCTGTAGCTCCGGTTGGTAACATGGCCGCCGGTTTGATATGCTGTACCCGTGCCATGGCAGTCGAAGCAGAAATTCGTGGTCTGGCTCGTATTGGCGGCATCGAAAAGCAGGAAGCCCTTGGGGCCTGTTGCCGGAGCTGGCTCAATGCCTCCGAAACTCGCATGCTGTTCGTGGCAGTGCGCGCAGTTTCCCCGGCTATAGCCCGCTGTTACCATGTCGGGCCGGCTGACGCCATAGGTTGTGTTCCCATGGGTGGAATTTTTGTACTCGTTGGCAGCATGTACTTTTGTTGAAAGGACGCACAGGCAGAGACATGCCAGGACGATATACACGGTTCGCGGCAAAAAGGGTTTCCCGGCCATTAGCAACCTGAAGAAGCTGTTTTTCGCCGAGGCGTTCAAAACGAGTCCGCCAATATCGATACAACATCTACAATGGCTCAAAAATTTCATGGTATCGATGAAACTAATTTACATAGCAAGAGTTCAGCAAGAAAAATTCTTGTGTGTTACTATTTCTGTGTTGGGGCCGGGAAAATGTAACGAATTAACAAATTGGAGACAAAAATGCTTATTTTCCCAAACTGGTTTGCCAATTTTCATTTTTTTGACTGGCTGGCCTTTGCCTTTTTTCTCACGGGTCTTTTCGGATACCGGTACTATCTTTCATTCATGCTTAAGCGCCATTCGCACAGGCTTTTCCTGGGGAAACTCCAACAGTACCGCCACGCCTGGATAAACGGTCATTCCGGCGGGCAAGACAGGATTGTCGTGGTCCAAACCCTGCGCAACATGCTCATGGCCGCCTCATTCATGGCTTCCACCTCCATTCTTCTTATTATGGGCGCCTTCAATCTGCTGCGGACTCTTGCCCCGCCAGAAATGGCCGGGAATTTTTTTATGACCGGCATCTCGCAGCAGCCAGTAGAGGTCTTCAAAATCCTGCTCATTATCCTGATCCTCTCATACACTTTTTTCAATTTCACCTGGCATATCCGGGAAGTAAACTATATGTCCATGGTTCTGAATATTTCCAAAGAACAACTCGATGAAATCGAGGGCGGCGATTCGTCCGATCATATCGCCAGGATGTTTCTCACCTCGGGGATCTATTTTTCTCTCGGCATGAGGGGCTACTATTTCCTGATTCCTCTCTTGATCTGGTTTTTTAGCCCGGTGCTGATGATCTGCGCCACCGCCCTGATCCTCTACGTGTTGATTCACCGCGATCTTGCCGCCTGAAAGGAAACGAGAGTAGTGTGTGCACTTCACGGCTCGACAGAGCCTGTCCATTTGTTGCCGGAATACCGTCAGGCAACGCAGTTCCGCATTGCGAATTCAAGATCGGCAAAGGCAAAATTGAAACCAGCGTCCAGGAGCCGCTTCGGGAGCACGGTCTGGCCGGTGGTAAGAATCCGGGCTCCTTCGCCGAAGCGCAGCCAGAGGATGAACGGCGGGATGCGCAATAGAGTGGGTCGGCCGAGCGCCCGGCCGAGCGCCTTGGTCAACCCGTTGTTGTCGGTGGGTTGCGGCGCGGTGAGGTTGTAGATGCCCTCGAAGGTCGGGTCGGTGGCGGCCTGGAGAAAAACCCGCGCCACGTCCTCGATGTGAATCCAGGAGACGGGCTGGGTGCCGTTGCCGATTGGGCCGCCAAGTCCGAGCCGAAACGGCGGCAGCATCTGCTGCAGGGCGCCGCCGTTGCGGCCGAAAACAATGCCGAGCCGCAGGATCGCCGTCCGGATTCCGAGGGCCACAGCTTCTTTCGCCGCCGCTTCCCAGTCCATGCAAAGATGGCCCAAAAAATCAGCGGCCAATTGGCCGTTCTCCTCGGTATGGACCTGGGTGGCGGAGGCGGCGTAGATGCCGACTGCGGAGGTGGAGAGAAAGGCGGCCGGTTTCGGGTCGAGCAGGGCAAAGGCCGCCACCAGGGCGCGGGTGACATCGATCCGGCTGGCCCGCAGATTTTTTTTATACTCGGCGGACCAGCGGGCGATGACCGGCGCGCCGGCAAGATTAATGACCGCGGCAACGTTTTTGAGCTTTGCCGCAAGTTCGGCCGGCCGCAACTGGAAAGCCCGGCGGTCCAGGGGAAGCACCTCCCAGCCTTGGGCTGCAAAGGCCCGGGTCAGATGCGAACCGACAAAACCGGTGGCGCCGCTCATGGCGATGGTCCGCTTTTTTTCCTCGGCCATGTCTCTCCCCTTTGCGCGAATATTTTCGGCCCGCATTTTTCTTATACCGTCGGGCCAAAAAGAACGCCACGAAAAACAACGGTGTCTGGAAAGACAATTATGGATGACGCGCGGACATGGCGTGTTCTCGCGGAATGTGCTATAACGTGGCCACAATTTCAAGAACCACGGAGGAGACAGACAGGATGGAAGAAGAGCGCACGCCCATTGCCACGGACCGGCTGGCCAATGGCATGACCATATGTTTTCATGATTTGTCCCGACCGGTGGCCGGCGACCGCTGGCAGGTTGTCCTGCGCTGCGACGCCAGCATACCGATCACCGATGCGCTCTGGCAGGCGGCGGAACTCGGGGATCCGGGTCCGGAAATCCGGGCAACGCTGGGGAGCGAGTTGACCCTTTCTCTTCGCAAGGAGCGGAATTTCATTTCCCAGACGGACAAGGAGGACCTGCTGGCCGAGATGGTCGGCCAGATCCGACGGAACATGCTGGGCTATCTGCATACCCCCCGGTTCCCGGCAAGGCTGCTTGCCCGCCGCTGTCACGAAATTCGGGAAGAACTCGGGTTCCGGGCGGCCGACCGGACACGTTTTGATGAGCCGGAGGATGAAGAGGCCGGCCCGGCGGATTTCTCGTATCTTTTTGCCAAACCGGCGACGGCAGAAAATAAAAAGACCTAATTCTACTTGGACAGATTTGGGAATTCAGAATACAGAATACAGACAGAATAAATTGAACCAGTTGTCCAGAAGTATCTTGCTCATTTGCTGGATTCTTTCGAAATATGTTGAAGGAGAATTAACGCGTTTGCCTTATGCGGCTGCGCAGATAATCCGGGACAATCTTTCATGAAGATACTCATTACCGTCAGAGAAAATATGGTGGCGCCCCGTTTTGACCTGGCAACGGAAGTCCTCATTGTGACCATCGAGAACGGCCGACCGGCCGGCGAACCGCGGTTTATTCTGCTGCCCAGAGCCTCCGGCGAGGAACTCTGCGGCATGATCGTCAAGGAAGACGTCTCAATCGTACTCTGCGGCGGTCTTGAAGAGACCCATTATCAGTATCTCATGTGGAAAAAAATAAAGGTGCTCGACGGAATCGTCGGCCCTTATGAAGAGGCATTGGAGTGTTTTTTGGCGGGCCGGCTTGCCGCCCGAACAATCCTGCCGGGTATCTTGGCAACATGATAAGCAAGATAATCAAACTAAGGGACTGGCTTCTGGAATCCCTGTTCATGCGGTCCCACGAGACCGCCGAGTCCCTAACCAGCCATGGCCGCTATCGCCGGTTTCGCCGTACCCTCTTCCTGGTGATGCTGACCATCTCCCTGCTCCCCCTGCTCACCACGGTCGGCCTGAGTTTCCACCAATACCGCAGCCTCCTGCAGAAGGAAGAGGAGGCCCAACTGGCGTGGAACGCGGAGAGCGCCAAAAAGACCATCGAGGCCTTTTTGGAAGAACTGCAGGGAATGATCGTTTTTGTGGCTGCCGACTATACCCCCGAAGAATTGACGAGCCAGCGCAAACTCGACCATGTTCTTACAAATCTCAGGAAGCGGCACAAGGGGATTGTAGATCTCAGTGTCATCGACAGTGAAGGTGTGCAGCAGGGTTATGCCGGCCCCTATAATCTCAAGGGCAAATATTATGGCGACCGGTCCTGGTTTCAGGCAACCATCGCCCGACGCGCCTACATCAGCAACGTGTTTCTCGGGTACCGCAAACTTCCCCACTTCGTGATCGCCGCCGGCAAGGAACTGCCCCAGGGCGGCGGCTACTGGGTGGTCAGGGTCAGCATCGATTCCGAGACCCTGGACAAGTTCATCGCGACGATCAACTCCGAGGCATCCGACGACATCTTCCTGATCGACGACACGGGCGAACTCCAGACATCTTCCCGGTATTACGGCAGCACCAGGGGGAAAACCCCCTCTTTTTTCACCCCCAAGAAAACCGGCATAACCCTGCACATAAACCCCGAGAACAACAACATGATGGCCTCCTGCTATATCGAAGGCACGCCGTGGATCCTGGTGCTTTCGAAGAAAGGTTATATTTACGGCAGAAACTGGTCGGCCTTCAGAAACCAGACGATTCTGATCGTAATCAGCAGCGCGATCCTGGTGCTGCTCGTAATTATCCGCACCACCAACCTCCTGGTGAACCGCATCTTCGAAACAGACAGAAGACGGGAAACCATTCTCTCCGAGGTCGAGCATACCAGCAAGCTGGCCTCGATCGGCAGGCTGGCCGCCGGGGTGGCCCATGAAATAAACAACCCGCTGGCCATTGTTAATGAAAAGGCCGGCCTGATGAAGGATATCATCGACGCCGGCGATGAGTTTCCGAACAAGGGGAAATTTCTGCACCAGATCAACGGGGTTTTGGATGCCGTGAACCGATGCAAGATCATCACCCATCGGCTCCTTGGTTTTGCCCGCCGCATGGATGTGGCCCGCGAACCGGTACGGATCAACGATTTGCTTCAGGAAGTGATCAGCTTTGTTGATAAAGAGGCGTTATACCGGGGCATCCGGCTGCGCATCGAGTTGGCTGCGAACCTGCCCGTCATCAACAGTGACCGCGGCCAGTTGCAGCAGGTTTTTCTCAACATCATCAACAACGCCATCGAGGCGGTCGAGCAGGACGGCCTCATCGTGATCAGCAGCCGCCTGAAAGACCGACAGAACATCGCGGTTGTCATCCAGGACAACGGCCCGGGCATCTCGGCGGAAACCATCAAGCATATCTTTGAGCCATTCTTCACCACCAAGACGAATGGCGCGCACAAAGGAACCGGGCTCGGTCTGTCCATCACGTATGGCCTTGTCAAGAAACTAGGAGGGGAAATCGTGGTCGACAGCAGCGTCGGGACCGGAACGACCTTCACCGTTACTCTGCCGTTGGAAGCCAAACTAACCGGGAGGGAGGAAAATGAGGATTCCTAAGGTGCTCATTGTGGATGACGAACGAGAATTCGCCTCTACTCTGGCGGAACGCATGAATATACGAAATTTCGACACAACTGCGGTGTTCTGCGCCGAGGATGCCCTGTCCCTGGTCCACACCATGGACATCCCACCCGACGTTATCCTGCTCGACCTGAAAATGCCGTCCATCGACGGTAAGAGCGCCATGATCGCCATCAAGCACTATGATCCCTCCATCGAGGTGATCATCGTGACCGGCCATGGCGGCAGCAACGAACTCGGTGATTTGCTGCGGGATGCCTTTGACTATATCATGAAGCCCGTGGACATCAATCTGCTCGCGGCCAAGGTCAACCAGGCATATCAGAAACGCCTTTCTTCTATGCAACCCAAGGAATCACCATGACTTCAGAAAGTCAATCCGGTCTGCACGAAATGCATTTGATCTTCATCGGTAGACTGCTTGCGGGCGTGTCCCACGAATTCAAGAACCATCTTGCCGTTATCAAGGAATTGAACGGCCTGCTCGGGGATCTGCTAAGCGCCCAGCCGGCCGGTGGCCGACAGGATCTTGACCGTTTCCGGCAGATCGCCGCGACCATCGAGGAACGGATTGGCCAGGCGGGCCGGCAGGCTGGCTATCTGAACCGCTTTGCCCACCGGCTGGATACAACCTGTTCGGCATTCGGCGTCAACGATGTGCTGCAGGAAGAGCTTTCCCTCTGTAGCTGGCTGGCCAGGCAACAGAAGATTGAGGTAACTCTTTCTCTGGGTGCTGATCTGCCGATGATTGACAGCAACTCGTCCCTGGTGCAGTTGCTGATTTTTTCCCTTGTTGCGCCATGTCTGGAATCGCTGGCTGCCGGCGGTCGGGTCGGGGTAGCAACGACGTCGGCCGCTGGTGCGGTTCGAATCAGAGTGTGGACCGAGGGCGCGTTGAAATCAACCGGCGCGCTAGAACAAAAGCTGCAGGCAACCGCAAGCCTTGTGGCAACCCTGGCGGATGAACTGCGGACCGAGATCGTGCCCACGTTTTCCGCGAGCGGCCAGGCTGAAATCTCTTTCCTGCTCTCCTCTTTTTCCGACTAGCCCTGCCGGCCAGCGGAATTTTTGGTATTAGAGCCTCTTGCAAAATGAACGTCGTAGCGAGATCGAGAAAAAAATATTCTGAGCAAGGATGAGTTGTGAAATCGCCCGGAAGCGTAGCAGGGCTACGTTGAGGACGATTTCACAAGGAAGACGCCGCGCAGGATATTTTTAGCCGATCGGAGTAGATGTTCATTTTGCAAGCGGCTCATAGGAGTATGCGGCATAAATCGTCGCCAAGGGGCGCTTGCCAATCTCTTATGAGCCGATACGCCACCCCTTGTCTGATGCAACTTCGGCACTCATTGCTTTTCTCGGTTTTTTCGTGATATGAAATATTGGTGAGGTGAACAATGGAAGGGATTCGAGTTCTGTTAGTCGATGACGATGAAGATTTTCGGACGGTATTGGCGGAACGTCTACGCATGCGCCAGTTGGAAACAATGGCCGCGGGAAGCGGCCCGGAGGCGATCGCCGCCATGCAGCGGCAACCATTCGACGTGGTCGTTCTGGACCTGCGGATGCCAGGCATGGATGGGATTGAGGCCCTGCGACAGATCAAGGAGATTCAACCGCGGGTTGAGGTGGTGCTGCTTACCGGCCATGCCTCGATGGAATCAGGCATCGAGGGCATGCGCCTGGGTGCCTTCGACTACCTGGTCAAACCTTGCGAAATCGAAGAGCTGATCTCAAAAATCCAGGATGCCTGCCGGAAAAGCCTGGGTGAGGAGGCGGGCGAGGCGTGATCGCATGAAGAGGCGCCAGCCGGTGGGCTGTCCCTTCACAGGTTTTTCATGTAGGCCCTTATAAAGTCCTCGGCAAACATGTCGGTGACCGCGTCGTTGAACATCGCCATATCGAGCTGCTTGGTATAGACCGTCAATCTGCCCATTATTTCCAGTCTCGCTTCGAGGTCCGGCAGCTTGAACTTGACAAGCAGCGCATTCAGCACATCATCGGTGACGCTCACTCGGAAATCCATTTTTTTTAGGATCTCGGTGATCAGCCGCACTCTTCTCAGCCTTCTGTCCGGCGCCGCCCCGCCCCCCTTGAAGAAGTACTTGAGGTAATTGTCGTTTCTGTTCTCGCTCGCATAGGCTTCGACCATGGAGAAATGATACCCGAGCTTCAGGCTGAAATTCATATAGTTGCGGGAGATGATCGCGTAGCTTTTGGAGGTGATCCTTTCGGCCGCTTCGCCCGACTTGGGGGCGCTGGGGGCGAGCATGCCGCGAATACCCATCGTGGCCGGAGATTTTGGCGCCGGCCACTTCATCTCCTTCAATCCTTTGACAAAGGCGCGGAACGGGATGGAGGTAATGTCGTCGGCCGCCACCTTTTTTCGGGTGCTCTTCAAGCCGCGGTCGATATCGAGGATCCAGCCCTGCCACTTGATGCGCGCCTCTGCGCTGGCCCACGCTGAATCCGTT
>Ga0208863_1001445_pt1 | contig 15059 bp, 13 predicted proteins | sample RifOxyD3_FD_184040 | JGI IMG/M metagenome (GOLD analysis project Ga0208863, IMG submission 184040) | Soil microbial communities from Rifle, Colorado - Rifle Oxygen_injection D3 (SPAdes) | ecosystem: Environmental > Terrestrial > Deep subsurface > Rock core/Sediment | place: Rifle, Colorado...
AGAGCCTCGCGAAGTGCGCCTTCCGGCAGCTCCAGTTTTTCCTTGCGCTCAAAACCGATCTCATAGGCGGTGTTGAGATGGGCCAGCAGGTAATTGACCGCCGCATGGTAATTGCTGAGAAAATCAGCATCATAGACCTTCTGGTCGAGGATGCGGCTGCTTGTCTTTCCCTGAAACAGACAGCAGTTGATGGAGGAACCCGGCACCGACAGGGAGGAGGTATTGCAGAGGAGCAGGGAACCGGCATAGGTCATCCGCCGTTGCTTGAGCAGCCCCAGGTTTTCGAGCAGCCGCTCGGGATCCAGCGCCGGGGTGATGCCGCAGACCCGGACCAGTTCGTCATAGGCGGCCCGGTTCAGGTCGTCCGGCCAGGTGAAACGGTCATTTACTTTCTCATCAAAGTAGACCAGCCCCTCACGATAAAAAAATTCCCGGATTTCATCCCGGTTCATCTGCTGGCAGGTCGCGCCTTCACGCAGGAAGAACTTACCTGCGGCGCTGTGCGGCTTGAAACGGCTGGCTGGGACGGAGACGACCAGAACCCCGGCCACCTCTTCACACTCCACCATCAGGGGCGGTTCAAGGTTGCGGGCGATGGACTGCACTTCGGAGCGCAGAAGGTTGTCTGAGGCAACGGGGTGAATTTTCCCTGCGTCATCTACCCCGATCAGTATCCGGCCCCCCAGGGAGTTGGCAAAGGCGCAGATTTCCCGGCCAAGGTGAGCGATACCGGCGCGCTTGAACTCCAGCAACTGACCTTCGCCGCTGGCAATCAGGATTTGCAGGTCTTCCGGATTCATTGGTTTCCTAACTCTCCGGAGATTTTGTCGCCTTAAAAAACGCTTTTGCTTCCACTTTTTAACTCGCTCACAACCTACGAAACATCAATAATCTTCAGGCTGTTGGTGGTTCCTGCCACCCCGCATTGGGTACCGGAAGTGATTACCAGCCGTCGCGTGCCGGAGCGGATCAGCCCGGCGCCTCTCAGCAGTTCGGCCAGCTCAAGATCAGTCAGATCGACAGAGGGCACCCAAATGGGAAAGACCCCGGAAGAAATGGCCAAGACATTGCGAACCGTCTGATTTTCGGAGACCGCCACAATCCAAGGCCGGGGCCGCATCCGGGCGATGCGCCGGGCCGTGGTTCCGGAAGCGGTCGGGGTCAGGGCCAGATCAATGGTGCGGTTTTCCAGAATGTCACAGGTGGCGCTGCTGATCAGATCATCAATGCTGTCTTCAGAACGGATCGCGGCCCGAACCTCCAGGGCGACGCCGCCGCTCTTGACCAGACGGCGTTCGGTCTGATGGGCGATTTTTTTGGCAATGCGGACCACTGCCGCCGGATCATGGCCAATGGCGGTCTCTTCAGAAAACATGATTGCGTCGGCGCCATCCAAAATGGCATTGGCCACATCGGTGACCTCGGCCCTGGTGGGTCGGGCGTTGTCCACCATGGACAGCATCATCTGGGTAGCGACGATCACCGGCTTTGCCGCCATGTTGGCCCGGTGAATGATGTCCTTCTGCAAGCCCGGAATCTCTTCGATGGGCAACTCGATGCCAAGATCGCCCCGGGCTACCATCACCGCGTCGGACACCGCCAGAATGCCGTCAAGATGGGTCACCGCCTGGCGCCGTTCGATCTTAGCCAGCAGACAGGGGCGATACTTCCCGGTTTGCGGCAGAAGAGCGCGGGCCGCCAGCATATCCTCCGGGCCGCCGACAAAAGAGATACAGATCACATCGGCTTTATGCTTGATGGCAAAGGCGATGCCGCGCTTGTCCTCCTCGGTGAGTATCCCGGCCGGCGCATTATAGCCGGGGATATTGACCCCTTTGTTGGAGCGGACAACCCCGGCCACCAAGGCTTCGGTTTCCACAATCTCGCCCAAGATGGCCTTGACCTTGAACTGCATCATGCCGTCGCCGATAAAGATGATGGAACCTGGCCGCAGCCCTTCGGCCAGCCCGGCAATTTCATGGGGCAGGAAAATGCCCGCTCCAGGGCGGGCAAGCCCTTCCGGCACAAAACAGACCTTGGCCCCCCGCCGCACGGTAATGGGTTTTGGCACCTTGCCCAAGCGCATTTTCGGCCCAGGCAGGTCAACAATGATGGCCACCGGCCTCCCCATTGCCGCACTTATTTTGCGCAGACTAACAATTACCCCGGCATGTTCCTCAAAATCTCCGTGGGAGAGATTCAGACGAAAGCCATCGACCCCGGCAGCCATCAGGCGGCGTTGCACAGCGGTCGAAAAAGAAGCAGGTCCCAGGGTGGCCACAATCTTGGTTTTGGAGATGAATGGATTCATAATGCTCCTTGTCGGTTGAAAGATGATGCACTCGTAACAACACAAAAAGTTAACAAAATCATATTACACTTCATTTACTAATCTCACCACAGCCAAGAACCACCTCATCCTCATAAAAAACCGCAAACTGGCCCGGCGTCACCGCGCGCTGGGGCTGGGCAAAAATCAAGCGCACTCCGCCGCCCTCCTGCCGCACAATCTCTGCCTGGCTTGCTGGATGCCGGGAGCGGATTTTCACCATGCACACGAAAGGCAAAGTCGGGGCCTGACCACTAAGCCAATGCACCTCTGGCAACAGCACCTCCTGCTGCCAAAGATCCGCATCTTTGCCAATCAGCACAGCATCACGCTCGCGCTCAAGCCCCACCACATACCAGGGGGTTGCATCAGGCAATCCCAGACCCCGGCGTTGACCGATGGTATAATGATGAATCCCCGCATGCCGCCCCATCTCATCACCCTGCAAGGTCAATATTGGCCCTGGCCGCTCATGCCCCGGAAAATGAGAGGAAAGAAACTCCCCCACCGTTTGGTTTTTGCACCCAGGGGGTATAAGTTTCGCATGCACCCTGGAGGGCATAAAATCCGGCAAGCTGCTCAACTCAGCTTTGCACCCAGGGGGTATAAGTTTCGCATGCACCCTGGAGGGCATAAAATCCGGCAAGCTGCTCAACTCAGCTTTAAGAAAACAGATATCCTGACTCTCAGCCGTCTGCCGGAAAGCCAGGCCAAATTCGACGGCAAGCTTGTAAACCTCCTCTTTCCTATAACCGCCCAAGGGAAAACAGATTCGTGCCAATTGCGCCTGGGTGAGCAACCCGAGGAAATAGGACTGATCCTTTTTTGGATCAACACCTTTATGCAACCGATATCCGGTTGTGCAATCCCCGCTGATCCTGGCATAATGGCCGGTGGCAAGCAGATCTGCGCCAAGGGTTGCCTGCGCCTGATCCAGAAGCAGGCCAAATTTGATGGTCCGATTACAGACCATGCAGGGGTTGGGGGTTTTACCGGCAAAATAGCTGGCACAAAAATAGTCCACCACCGAGCGGCGAAAGGCATCCGCCAGATCCAGCACGGTCAGAGGAACCTTTAAAAAATCGGCAACCACCCGAACCCGCCGTACCTGTTCCTCCAGATCGGGCTGGGCCATAGCCATAAAGACACCCTGCACCTGCGCCCCCTGCCTTTGCAACAGAGCGGCAGTTACCGAAGAATCAACCCCGCCGCTCATGGCGACAACAATCTTTTTCTGGTGTATAGTTGCGAAACGTTCTTCCATACGACCCTCAGCACAAAAAGGCTTATTGATGAAACTTCCTGAACTTCTTGCCCCGGCAGGCAATTTTGAAAAGATGCAGACCGCCATCCACTATGGCGCAGACGCAGTCTATCTTGGCGGCAAGAAATTCAGCCTCCGGGCCCATGCCACCAATTTTGGCGAAGAAGAAATTGCCCAGGCCGTAGCCTATGCTCACGGGCACGATGTCCAAGTATACACCACGATCAACATCTTTGCCCACAATGACGATCTTGCCGAGTTGCCCGACTATCTGGCCAGTCTGCGCGAGGCAAAGGTGGACGGCCTGATCATCTCCGACCCGGGCATCCTCGCCGTGGCCAGACGCATAGTGCCTGAAATCCCGATCCATCTCAGCACCCAGGCCAATGTCACCAATCTCGAAAGCGTCCGTTTCTGGGCCGCCCAGGGGATCAAACGCCTTAATCTGGCTCGGGAGCTTTCCCTGGCCGAGATCAGCCAAATCCGACAGGCCACCAAGACAGAGCTGGAGATTTTCGTGCACGGAGCGCTGTGTATCTCCTACTCAGGCCGTTGCCTTTTGAGCCTCTATCTTACCGGCCGCGACGCCAATCAGGGCAACTGCGCCCATCCCTGCCGCTATCACTACCGTCTGGAAGAGGAAAAAAGACCGGGCCAGTTCTTCCCGGTGGAGGAAGACAGCCGTGGCACCTATATCTTCAACGCCAAGGATCTCTGCCTGCTCAACCGGCTGCCCGAGCTGATCCGGGCCGGGGCGGACAGCCTCAAGATCGAAGGGCGAATGAAAAGCGTCTACTATGTGGGGGCCATAACCCGTCTCTATCGGGCCGCCCTTGATTACTGGCAGACAGATGGCCTTGACGCCGCCCTGCCTGCAACCTTTCGGGATGAGCTGCTGAAGATCGGTTCGCGGGGCTACACGGAAAACTTCTGCGACCAGCCGCCCACCACCGCCGACATGCTCTACAACGGGCCACTGATCAGCTACGATTATGCCCCGGTGGGCATCGTCCGCCAGGCAGGCCCCCAACCGGTTATAGAAACCCGCAACCCCATTATGGTGGGCGACCATCTCGAATACCTGGGCCGCGGCCTCAACAACACCGAGCACACCGTGCTCTCGTTGACCGGCGCAAACGACGCTCCGCTCATCCAGGCAAACCCGAACAATCTCATCACCCTGACTCTTGACCCTGCTCCAGCAGCCTGCGAGATCAATGGCCTCTTTCGCAAAAAAATGGCGGATTGAACCAAAAACCTCTATTTTTAAAAAGCGCAAAAACATTCCCCGACAAGGAACTCCTGCGGTAAAGTTACTTGGAAGGGGAGTAAAGTGATCTTGCCGGTAACGGTAGCATGGCAGATTGGTCAATTTTTTCGAACCGGCTCTGTCTACACCCCGGCACTTTCCTGAAAGGGCGGTTGTTAAGAAGGATAAGACGTTCACGAATGGCGGCATTGGCTTTAGCCAAAGAGAAGAAGTCCGGTTCCGCAAGCTCGTCAAGATGAAACGCGGGGCAATCAGCCCCCCTTCGATCTTGGCCTTATCCTTGGGATAACGTACACGGGCTGGCACGATGGCAATACCATAATGATCGGTAAGTTGAAGGATGCTGCAGCCTGACTGCCGGACAAAATTTGGAAATTCATCAGGGATCATGTTGTCGAGTTGCAGTTTGCCGGTCGCGTAATCTGTTTTCTCTTGACTTTACTATCATGAATGTGGCCACTATTTTGTAGCAGGATTAGCGGCATTATACTGAACGTTTGTAAGGAGACCGTTACAGGCATGGGGAAATAATGGTTATTTCCGAGGAGATCAAATTTCCACGCCCGATCAGGATCGATCCGTATCGGGCGCAAAAAAAGGTTGATCCTATTGACGGTCTTGCTCCGGTAGCCCGTATTGGTGCCTTCAAGCGAGAATGGCACCGGGACCAAGAGGATCGTCGGCAACAAGCGCAAGCTTTTTTGTCTCCAGTCGAGGAAACGGCGGTGCGGTCTCTGGTGGAGAAGGTCAACAACCATCTTGAAAATCAAAAAATTCTTATCCATCTTGTGCTCATCAAGGATGAACACGGCTATTCTCTTGATATTTACGATTGCACTGGTAATGAGCAATGCGCCATTATCGGTGACGTGATCATCGACCTGAATGACCTGCCGGTTCTCCTGAAAAACCTCCAGCAGGAAGCCGGTATTCTGCTCGATACCATTTCATAGTTGTAATTGGCCAGCACCCCATCTGTGTTGTCATCGGTTTGCTCATGTTGATAGCATACTTTGCAGACCTTTTCTGAACATTTGAGGCAATTCTGGAAAGTTACCGTCATCTGGTATTACCCTGTTTTTTTCTTATTGAAATCTGGATTGAAACATGATAACAATGCCATTCTTATTATGAATGGTCATTCAGGATACAGGGGTTTTCCTCTACAATACAGGGAGTTTCAGAGGGGAAATCATGCTGATGCAAGAGATGCTCATTGAAAATAAGGGCGAGATTCTGGATGCGTGGGTCGATCAGGTGCTGGCGACCTATGCGAAAGATGGGGCCCGTAGTTTTAAAAAAGAGCAGAATCAGTTTGCCAACCCGGTTGGCTATGCGGTGAAAAGCAGCCTGTGGCAAGTGTACGCCTTGCTTTTTGAGAGTGATACGCTTGAAGGGCTTGTTCCTGCGTTACAACAATTGGTCAAGATTCGAGCGGTACAGGAATTTCTTCCCTCCCAGGCCGTTTCGATGGCTTATAAACTGAAAGAAGTGGGCAAGGATTTTTACCGGCAGGAAAAGCTGGAAGACCATGCCGGCTGGCTGGCCTTTGAGGAAAAGGCCGATATTCTGGCCTATACTCTGTTTGATCTTTATATGGCCAGTCGCGAGCAACTTCACAAAACCAGGCTTGAGGAGTACCGGCGGGGGAACAACCTCCTGGCCGAGGGGGGATGTTGTCCTTCCCGGTCTTTGAAAGGAAACAACGTGGAAATTCAAAGCAATATTCTTTAAGCCGTTGTAAAAAATGTTGGACGTTTTGTGTGGCCAAAACGGCATAAGGTGCCGTAAGTTAGCGGCCAGCATTGTCCAGGTTATTTCTTAACGGCCCCTAAAAACCATGATGTGAGGTGACGGCAAATGAGAATTATGAGTCCATTAATCGCAGTTCTGGCGCTTGTTCTGGTTGCCTTGGTGACCGCCCAGGTGCCGGGTGGTCAGGCGCTGCTGGGGATCATCTTGCCCTATCTTGCCTTTGCCCTCTTTTTGGGAGGAGTTGTCTATCGCGTGCAGCACTGGGCAAAATCTCCGGTTCCTTTTCGTATTCCTACCACCTGTGGTCAGGCGAATTCCCTGCCCTGGATCAAGCAGAACAAGCTTGACTGTCCGTCAACCAAGGCCGGGGTGATTGGTCGGATGCTGCTCGAAGTCCTTCTGTTCCGTTCTCTGTTCCGTAACACCAAGGCGGAGATATATGAGGGCCCCAAGCTGGTGTATGGCTCCAGTAAGTTTCTCTGGTTGTTCGCTTTGCTGTTTCACTACTGTTTCCTGGTCATTATCCTCCGTCATTTGCGCCTCTTTATGGATCCTATTCCAGGGTTTGTGGCGGCTCTTGAATTTGGGGATGGCTTTTTCCAGATTGGGTTGCCGGTTTTTTATCAGACCGATGCCATTTTTCTGGGTGCCCTTGCCTTTCTCTTCCTCCGTCGGGTGCTGCTGACCAATATCCGGTATATTTCGTTACCTGCCGATTATTTTCCCCTGTTTTTGATCTCCGGCATTGCTATCACCGGGATCCTGATGCGCTATTTCCTCAGGGTTGACGTGGTGGCCATCAAGCAACTGACTCATGGCTTGGCCACCTTCTCTCCGGCCATTACCGGGCAGATTGGTTCGATTTTCTTTGTGCATATCTTCCTGGTCTGTGCCCTGCTGATCTATTTACCCTTCAGTAAGCTGATGCACATGGCTGGCGTTTTCATGAGCCCTACTCGGAACATGATGAACAACAGCCGCATGGTTCGACATATCAATCCTTGGAATGATCCGAAAATTAAGCCTCATTCCTACGCCTCCTACGAGGATGAATTCCGTGAGTTCATGGTCGGGGCGGACATCCCGGTCGAGAAAGAATTGCCCGCTCAGCCTGCCGAGGAAGAAGTGGCGAAAGCGGTCGAGTGAGCCTGAAAATCTCTGAGAAGGAAGGACGACAATGGCAGATACCAAAGTAGCACAAATGAAGGAAAAAGTGGTCAAGGAGCCATCCTTGATGACAGGCGCCGTTCCAGCCAAGGACTGGTGGGACGTGGAAGCCGTTTTCAAATCGGGCAATTATTGTTATCCAGCCAAGGCAAGTATGGTTGCATACCACAACAAGAATTTGCCTGGGCTTTTCGGTGAGCCACGCGAATGGGATCCGGAGAGTGATAACTGGAATCTGCCGGAAAACTGGCAAGAGATTCTCCTCAATGGGCTAAAGGAGCGACTCGACAAGTTCCGTTCTCTTAAGATCTTTATGGATTGTTGTGTTCGCTGCGGAGCTTGTGCCGATAAGTGCCATTTTTTTCTTGGCACCGGCGATCCGAAAAATATGCCTGTTTTGCGGGCAGAACTGCTTCGCTCCGTGTACCGCAACGATTTTACTCTGGCTGGCAAGTTGCTGGGCAAGATGGCTGGCGCTCGGCCCATGACCTTCAAGGTTCTGAAGGAATGGTTCATGTATTTTTATCAGTGTACCGAGTGCCGCCGCTGTTCGGTGTTCTGCCCCTACGGCATTGACACCGCTGAGATCACCATGATGGCCCGCGAGTTGCTCCATCTGGTGGGGGTGGGTACCAACTGGATTCTGGAGCCAGCCGCCAATTCCAACCGGACCGGCAACCATCTGGGTCTGCAACCCCATACCTTTAAAGAAAACGCAGAGTTTCTTTTGGACGATATTGAAGAGGCCACAGGCGTTCGGCTGAACAGCCTTAATTTCAACCGCAAGGGCGCTGAGATTCTCTTCGTCATTCCTTCAGCGGATGTGTTCGCCGAGCCGGGTATCTTCACCTTCATGGGTTACTTGTTGCTGTTTGAGCATATTGGTCTTGATTATACGATCAGCACCTATGCCTCGGAAGGTGGTAATTTCGGGTCATTCACCCACAACAGCCTGATGAAAAAACTTAACGGCAAGATTTACGCCGAGGCTAAGCGTCTGGGGGTAAAATGGATCCTTGGTGGTGAGTGCGGTCATATGTGGCGGGTGCTTCATCAGTACATGGATACCATGAACGGCCCGGCTGATTTTCTTCAGGTGCCTGTTTCACCGATTACCGGCACCCGTTTTGACAATGCGACCGCTACCAAGATGATCCATATCAGTGAGTTCACTGCCGACCTGATCCACCACAACAAGCTGAAACTCGATAAAAGTCGCAACGATCATCGAATCGTTACTTTCCATGATTCATGCAACCCCGCGCGCGGCATGGGGTTGATTGAAGAACCTCGGCATATTTTGAAAAGTGTCTGTAATAATTTTTATGAAATGCCGGAAAACACCATCCGAGAGAATACCTTCTGCTGTGGTAGCGGTACCGGGCTAAACACCGGGGAGATCATGGATCTGCGGATGCGGGCCGGTCTGCCCAGGGCAAATGCGGTTCGTCATGTGGCCGATAGGCATGGAGTCAACATGCTTTCCTGCGTTTGCGCCATTGACCGGGCAACCCTTTTGGCCCTCAATCAGTACTGGAATCCTGAGGTCGAGGTGTGCGGTGTTTCCGAGCTGCTGGGCAACGCCCTCATTATGGAAGGTGAAAAAGAGCGGGAAACGGATCTCCGTTTTGCGCCTCTGGCAGGAATGGAGGGCTAATCGCCATGTACGGGAAAGGAAGAATTATACCTGCGTTGATACTGTTCTTGGGCCTCATGACCACTCCGATGTGGTATAAGTCCGGGGATGCCGGCAAAATGCCTAAACCTGAAAAACCAAAGGACTACACGGAGTGTGTCGCGCCGACTGCGTATATGCGGACTTCACATATGGTTTTGCTTAACGAGTGGCGCGATGATATCCTGCGCGAGGGTGGCTCCCGAGTCGGGAAAACCGCTAATGGCACCGAATATGTACGGAGCTTGCAGAATGGTTGTATGAAGTGTCACAACGACAAAAAGAAGTTTTGTGACGCCTGCCACAACTATACCTCCGTGAAACCGTATTGTTGGGATTGTCATCTCCAGCCAAAGGAGGCGATGTAACATGGATAGCAAGAGAAGAGATTTTTTGAAAATTGCCGGGCTTACCGCTATTGCCGGCATTGCCGCACCCTCGGCCTTTAATACCCTGCTCAAGGGCGAGGCAAACGCCTCAGCGCAGGCCGTTGCCGATAAGGCGTGTCCGGCTGTAACTGGTAAACGCTATGGCATGGTCATTGATGTCAAAAAGTTTACCGAAAATCCAGGTTTGGCGGATCAATGTGTTTCTGCCTGCCACACCATCCATAATGTGCCAGACTTTGGCAACAAGAAGGATGAAATAAAATGGATATGGGTCGAGTCTTACAGTCATGTTTTTCCGGAAAATACCCAGTACAAACGGCCTGATGTCCTCAAGGACATGCCCATTTTGACCCTGTGCAACCACTGTGATAATCCGCCCTGTGTTCGGGCCTGTCCCACCAAGGCCACCTACAAGAAGAAGGACGGTATCGTGGGCATGGACTATCATCGCTGTATCGGCTGCCGGTTCTGCATGGCTGCCTGTCCTTATGGGGCTCGGAGTTTCAACTGGCGCGACCCTCGGGGCAAGGATGCAAACGGCCAGCCTTTCATCAAGGCAGAAAATTCCAAATACCCCACCAGAATGCGCGGGGTGGTAGAAAAATGCAATTTCTGCACCGAACGACTGGCTATCGGTCAGATCCCGGCTTGTGTGGAAGTTGCCACCCAAACCAAGGCCCTTGTTTTCGGGGACATGAATGATCCTGATTCCGAGATCAGTCAGGTCTTGAAGACATCCTTTACTATCCAGCGTAATCCTGCAATAGGGACACGTCCATCCCTCTTCTATATTATTTGAGGTAAAAGATCATGATTGAGAAAGCATTAAAAGGAAGCACGGGGTACTGGGTATGGATGCTCTTCCTGCTCTCCATAATGGGTGTGGGTGGTCTTTGCTATGCCCAACAATTTAACTACGGTCTGGGGATCACTGGCATGAGCCGGGATGTGACCTGGGGGGTGTATATCTCCCAGTTTACTTTCCTGGTCGGTGTCGCCGCTGGTGGCCTGATGCTGGTGCTACCGTATTATCTGCATAACTATAAGGCTTTTGGCCGGATCGTTATTCTGGGCGAATTCATGGCTATTGCCGCTATTGTCATGTGCCTGATGTTTATCATCGCCGATTTGGGTCAGCCCATGCGGGCCTTGAATGTCATGCTCTATCCCACTCCCAATTCCATGCTGTTTTGGGATATGATCGTCTTGAACGGCTATTTGTTTCTGAACGTTCTTTGCGGTTGGGTGGTTTTGCAGTCCGAATATAAAGGGATTAAATACCCCAAATGGGTCAAGCCCTTTATCTATCTCTCCATCCCCTGGGCGATTAGTATCCACACCGTCACCGCTTTTCTGTACTGCGGTCTGCCGGGACGCCATTTCTGGCTTACCGCCATCCTCGCCCCTCGTTTTCTTGCTTCCGCCTTTGCCGCAGGGCCGGCTTTGCTGATGATCATTGCCATGATCCTCAAACGCAATACCAAGTTTGATGTGGGCAGGGAGGCACAGGATAAACTGGTGACCATTATCGGTTATGCGGCCATGCTCAACTTTTTCTTCCTGGGCTGTGAATTTTTTGTCGCCTACTACAGCCAGATTCCCGGGCACATGCATACCCTGGATTATCTGTACTGGGGCCTCGGTCATGGTGATGAAGTATTCAACAACCTGGTGCCTTTCATGCGGGCCTCGGTGATCATGGGTCTGGCTGGTATCGGACTGATCTTCGTTTCCCGGGCCAAGCAATGTGATGGTCTGCTGATTTTGTCCTGCGCTCTGATCTTCCTTTCCTTCTGGATAGATAAGGGACTTGGTCTGGTGCTGGGCGGATTTGTTCCCAGCCCTCTGGATTATGTGACTGAGTATTATCCCAGTATTCAGGAGCTTGGCATTACTGCAGCCATTTGGGCCACAGGTTTCTTTATTCTCTCCATTCTTTACAAGGTGGCGATCAGCGTCAAGCTTGAAAAGGAAATCTGAAATAGCTTGTTTTTGTTTGGTTAAGCAGGTTCAAGGCACGCACCCCTGTTGGGGTGCGTGCCTTTTTTTTGGTGCGTCCAGCATGGCCGCACTCTTGACGGGCGAAAATTCTTTGGCAGGCTGGTCGAGGGGCGATCAAGTGACGAATTAGGCTGGTCTGGCGTTTGAGCAGGCAGACAGAGGAAGAAAGAACAGGAATGTGCACTTGTAGATCAACAACTGCTAAGAATAGACTCCGCAGAAGCTCCTTTCAAAAAAGCATTTCCAGGAAGTGGTTGTGATACTCTGAAAGATCCTGGTTGCATTCGCCGCAAAAAAACTTGATTTCTCCCAGTACCTGCGATTCGTCACTTTCCTGAATAAAACTGCCATCGCTATTCTGGAGATAACGGGTGGTCAGCACTACTCCATCAGCGATTTCAAAAAAGTCAGTATCATTGCCGCAGTGCGGGCAACAAATACGCGTGCGACTTTTTGGTGGAATCCTGCGAGCTTGGGCTATTTCGGTTTCCATTTCATTCCTCGGCAGCAAAAGGGGCAACCAATCTTGTGATAAAAGGGCGGATTCTACGGTAGATGCTGGAAAATGTCAATTTAGGAGTTGTTAGTCGTTGTAAATAATGTTGGACGTTGTTTTTCCCAACGCCTAACTCATGGTCAGCGATTAACAAACTGAAGAAATTCGGCCTCGGTGATAACAGGCAAGCCCAATTCCTGGGCCTTTGCCAATTTACTTCCGGGACTGTCCCCCAGAACAACATGGGTAACCCTGCGGTTGAGGCCTGAGGCTATCTGGCCACCCAACTCTTTGATTCTGGCCTTGGCCTCAGAGCGGGACAGGCTGGCAAGCACGCCGGTAAAAAGAAAGATGTAGCCTGCCAGGACACCATCAGCCTCCGCGCCCGGTTTTTCCTCTTGAACGCAGACACCCAAGGCCTCAAGCCGCGCCAGCATCTCCGTGGTTTCCGGAGCTTGAAAGTAATCCACCAGGCTCGTTGCCACCTGTTCGCCGATGCCCTCGATTTGTAAAAAATCAGCTTCTCCAGCCAGACAAAGACGAGCCAGAGAGGTGAAATGCCGGGCAAGAAGCTGGGCAGTTACTTCGCCCACATGCCGGATGCCGAGGGCGGTAATAAATCTGGTCAGCGTTGGGGCTCGACTGGCTTCAATGGCGCGCGCCGCGTTTTCTGCAGATTTTTCACCCCAGCCATCAAGATCAGCCAAGGCTCCAGGCGCCTGTTGTCCAAGTTGATAGATGTCAGGAATGTCCTGGATAAGCCCCTCTTTAACAAGTTGCTCCACCGCCTTTTTCCCCAATCCCTCAATGTCCATGCCGCTCTTGCCGGCAAAATGAATCAGGGACCTCACCCGCTGAGCAGGGCAGTCAGGATTGGGGCAACGGGTTATCGCTTCCTGTCCGACCCGAACCAGGGTAACGCCACATTCCGGGCAGGAAGTGGGCATGATGATGGCTTGTTCCTGGCCGGTTCGGTTCTCCATTACCGGTTTGACTACTTCTGGAATAACATCGCCTGCCCGTTGCACTACAACGATGTCGCCGATCATCAGCCCTTTGCGGCGCAACTCGTCTTCATTGTGCAGGGTGGCTCGGCTCACCATGACCCCGCCGACCTGTACCGGGGCAAGGATGGCCACCGGGGTAATTGCCCCGGTTCGACCGACCCCGAACTCGACGGCCAGCAGGCTGGTGGTGGCTTGGGAGGCTGCAAACTTTGCGGCGATGGCCCAGCGCGGGCTGCGGGCCTTGGCGCCAAGTCGTTCTTGCAAGGCAAAGTCGTTGATCTTTACCACCATGCCGTCAATGTCATAGGTCAAGGCCTGGCGTTGTCCCTGGAGTTGGGCAAACTGGTCAATCACCTCCGAGATGCTCTGGCAGAGATGGACGAGGGGATTGATTTTAAAGCCGAGACCGCCAAGATATTTTAACAGGGCATGCTGATCCCGGCAAGGCAGGGCTGTCGGGTCGCTGGCCCCATAGACGTAAAAATCAAGGGGCCTGGTCGCGGTTATTTTGGGATCAAGCTGGCGCAGAGAACCGGCCGCTGCATTTCGGGGGTTGGCAAAAAGGCTTTCCCCGGCACCTCCGCGCGCCTCATTGAGTTTTTTAAAATCAGTTAGCCCGATAAAAACTTCACCCCGCACTTCAAGATGCTTGGGGGCAGCCTCTCCATTCTCGGTTAAAAGCCGTAGGGGAATGGCAGGGATGGTCTTCAGGTTTTGGGTGATTTCTTCGCCGACCAGGCCATCTCCGCGGGTGGATCCCAGGGTAAACAGCCCGTTTTCATAGACGAGTTCCACGGCCAGCCCGTCGAGTTTTGGCTCGGTTACATAAGTGATCGGCGTTCTGCTCTGTAAAAAGCGGAAGAGACGTTCCTCAAAGTCTACGAGATCATTGGGGGCAAAAGCATTTTCCAGACTCAGCATGGGATTGGTGTGGGCCACTGTGGCAAACTGGGCAAGCGGCGCTCCCCCCACCCGCTGACTGGGAGAATCGGGAGTGATCAGCTCTGGATGCTGCTGTTCCAAGGTCAGCAGTTCCTGAAAAAGCCGGTCGTATTCAGCATCGGCAATAATTGGCTCATCCAGCACATAATAGCGGTGAGCATGGGAGTGCAGCTCCCGTTGCAGGGTCTGGACTCGTTGCCGGACGGTATCTTGGCCGGTGATGTTCAGCAAGGAAAGTTGGGCCATCAGAGAGGTTTTTCGAGTAGCTTGCCACCTTGGGCGATATTGTCGTGTTGTTCTTCGTCCACAAAAATCAGGATGGAATCCTCCGGTTTTTGGGTCACTTCGGCGATAACCCTGGTTACCCCGGCGCACATCTTCTCTTTTTGTTCCCTGCTTAACTTGCCCGCAAGGCGGATGCTTACATATGGCATGGTGATTCCTCTTTAATGTGTAAGCGTTCAGCAGCACCACATCTGCGTTATCGGCACTGCTGCCGATAATTGACAGTCATCGGCCTGCTCATGTGCAATAGCACACTTCGCAGACCTCTTTGTCGGCACTTCTGCCGACGATTGACACGCGTATCTGCGGCACTGTTGAACGCTTACAGTGGGTTGACCTGAATTTGGGTGCCTTTGGTGAACGCTTACCTTAATATTAATCGCAGGAAAAGGCTTGGCGTCCTTCCTTGAGATCCTTGCCTTCAAGATAGCGCTTGATGGATTCGGCGGCCTCCTTGGCCTGATATACCGCCTTGGCCA
>Ga0208863_1001446_pt1 | contig 15037 bp, 8 predicted proteins | sample RifOxyD3_FD_184040 | JGI IMG/M metagenome (GOLD analysis project Ga0208863, IMG submission 184040) | Soil microbial communities from Rifle, Colorado - Rifle Oxygen_injection D3 (SPAdes) | ecosystem: Environmental > Terrestrial > Deep subsurface > Rock core/Sediment | place: Rifle, Colorado...
TGACTATCAGTCCCAGGGCCTCGACTCTCTTCGTCATACTAAAGTGGTACACTTTCAAATGACCAGAACTGGTACACTTTCAGATGACCATTGACAACTTGAGCAGAACTTCCTACGTTACGACGGCAAAGGCCCTGTGCCCGAGCAGATCCACGCCTACCTCTCCACCAATTGGAAGGAGCTTCGCAATCTGCCCAAGGATGACCCGACCCTGGTCGCCAAGGCCCGCGACCGCTGGTATGTGCCCGATCCCAACAAGGCGGGCGACCTGGAGAAACTGCGGGAGAAAGCGCTGCTCAAGGAGTTCGAAGAGTACAAAGAGGCAAAAAAGAAACTCAAGGTCTTCCGCCTGGAAGCTGTCCGCACCGGATTCAAGAAAGCCTGGCAGGAACGCGACTACGCCGTCATCGTCGCCGTGGCCGACAAGATCCCCAACAACGTTCTGGAAGAAGATCCAAAACTGCTTATGTGGTACGACCAGGCAGTAACAAGAATGGGAGGTGAGTAATGGCAAGAGCGGATTTATTAATTCGCCTTGTCCAATCCGGCATACGGGGCGACAAGGTCACATTTAGAAAGGTTGTTGAGGCGATCAGCGCCGAAGAACGCTCCAAGCAGCACAAGGTGCTGGCTGAGAAGATCGATGAAATGCTCAATGCCGCGCCGGTGGTTGAGCGCCCCGTTACTAACGGCGGCGGTAGTCCTATGCTAGATCAGCGTATGGGCAATCTGTTTCATGAGGTCATGCCTCAACGAAAACTATCAGATCTCATCCTGCCGGATGAGGTTCAGCAAATTTGCCAGAGCCTGATTCAGGAGCAGCACAGGACCGACCTCCTCAGGTCATACAATCTGGAGCCGCGCAACCGAGTGCTTCTTATTGGCCCGCCAGGCAATGGAAAGACATCGCTTGCCGAGGCTATTGCTGAAGCCCTGGTAGTGCCTCTGCTTGTGGTTCGTTATGAGAGTGTCGTCGGCACCTATCTGGGTGAAACCGCCCTGCGCCTTAAGAAACTCTTTGAATACGCTTCCACCAGGAAATGTGTTCTCTTTTTTGATGAGTTTGAGACTCTCGGCAAGGAGCGAGGTGATCTTCACGAGACCGGTGAGATCAAACGCGTGGTGAGTTCGCTCTTAATGCAGATCGACAATCTGCCAAGCCATGTCATGGTCATCGGCGCAACCAACCACGCAGAACTACTAGACCGGGCTGTATGGCGGCGATTTCAGGTTCGCATGAATCTGCCCGGTCCTACGCGTGCCCGGCTGACAGAGTGGTTCGAAAAATTCGAGCGGAGAATCAATATCCCATTGGGTTATGCCCCCGGCACGCTGGCTAAACGTCTTCTGGACACCAATTTCGCCGAAGTTGAAGAATTCGGAACATCGGTTTTCCGACAGTATGTCCTAGAGCAACCGAATGCCAACATGAAGAATATTGTATCCAAAACCCTCCAGAATTGGTCCGCTAGATCAGTAACAGTGGCTCAACAGAACGAACCGGAGGTGAAGGATGCCTGAGCGCCCTCTACTGCTTTTCCCAACGCCCGAGGTGACGTCTAAATCAAATTTAGGCGGTGGTGGCGGCGGTTTTCATTTGCCAACTCATCGACGACAAGGTGATCGGTTATCCCCTAAGTTCAATCAATTACAAGAAGCCGTCAGAACCAGAAATATTGAAATACAGCAAGCGGTTACGGGGATAGATCCAGAACAGGTTCTTGTATTAGAAACCATAGGAAGCGTCGAGGATTTTGCGAATGCAGTGAAACGCATTGATGGCCTTGAGTGGATGGGAGAGATAGAGCTGGATGAAATTGGACCTGATCAAGATTTTTTTGACGAAAAGCATCCAGAAAAAGAGCTAAACGGACGCCTTTACATTGTCATGACCAACCAGAGGGCATTGGACGAAATGCTTTCTATGTGGCAAAGGTATACCGACCAGGATAATCCAAAAATAAAGTTTGATGGAGGACTCACAAAATTTCGTGACGTGTTTTTGCGTTTGAAAGACATACGTCGCTGGGATGTCAAAGACAGGCTTTTGGAAACGGGAGTGATTGAAGCTTGGCGAGAAGATTTAGAGCATGATGGCGGTCGGCTGATTCGTTTCGAAGCAGAACTCTGGTTTCGTAATAGTGATGACAAACGACAACAAAGTTCAGCAGTTGTATCCAGCCTCATCGAACAACTTGGCGGACATATTTTGAGCCAATCCATTCATGAAGGAATTGCCTATCATGGGATATTGGCAGAATTGCCCGCTAATGCGATCCAGACTGTTGTCGACAACCCTAATACGGAATTGGTGAAATGTGACAACATCATGTTCTTTCGTCCTGTCGGACAGATGCTTGCCGGAGAAGGCCTTCTCGAAAATGAGGCCATTCTTTCTGATTTTGAAGACTATTCACTGCCTGACGGTGTGCCAACAATTGCCATCTTGGATGGTCTTCCGTTAGCGAATCATCGACTCCTGAATGGGAGGATCATTATTGATGATCCTGATAATATAGAGACCAACTATCATGCCTCTGAACGAGTGCATGGCACCTCAATGGCGTCACTCGTTGTTCATGGTGACTTAAACGATGGCGCGCAACCTTTAAGGCGGCCGGTCTACGTTCGACCAATAATGCAGCCGATTCAAAACGATTTTCAAACACCTCGACGTGAGCACGTCCCGGATGACGTTTTATTCGTCGACCTTATACATCGCTCAGTGAAAAGGATGTTTGAAGGAGATGGGCAAGAAGGTCCGACGGCTCCTTCGGTGAGGGTAATCAACCTGTCTATTGGAGATCCTTGCAGGCAGTTCTTGCAGTCGATGAGTCCAGTTGCAAGATTGTTGGACTGGTTGAGCCTAACTTATGGAGTGTTATTTATTGTAAGCGCAGGGAACCAATCTGGCTCGGTGCATCTTCGGGTCTCAAAAATTGACTTTGATACTTCTGGCCCACAGGAACAAGAAACGGCTGTCGTTAGATCGCTGTTTGCGGACGCAAGGAATCGGAAACTGCTTTCCCCGGCCGAAAGCATTAACGGACTAACTGTCGGCGCTGTTCAGTATGACTCGTCTCAGTTTGCCGTAATGGGCAATGGGTTCAATCCGTTTTTACAATTTTTACCAAGTCCTATTTCTGCCTTTGGTAGCGGATATCGAAGATCCATTAAACCAGATATCGTATTTACAGGAGGTAGAGTCCTTTTTCAGGAAGACTTGCGATCCTCCAGGAATGACAACTATGTAATAAAGCCGGTAGAGCCATCTATTCGAAATACTCCACCTGGGAATAAAACAGCGATACCTGCCAGGCAATCAGGGAGCCTTGATGGTGTTGCTTACTCTTGCGGAACAAGTAATGCCACTGCATTAATCAGTCGTGCGGCGGGCATCTGTTACGATTCATTGCAGCAGATTTTTGAAGAACAGGCATCAGAGATTGATGCTCGCGTCTTTGAAGCCCCTTTATTGAAAGCGATGCTGGTGCATGGTTGTGCTTGGGGAGATGTCGGGCCTCAAATTTCAGAGATAGTTCGCACACCTGACAACAAAAGACACATTAGTGGACTCGTAAGCAGGTGGATGGGCTATGGCTTACCGCAAGTAGACCGCGTTTTGGATTGTACTGAACAGCGAGCGACATTGCTTGGCTTTGGACAACTTTCTGATGGTGAGGCTCATGTTTTCCGCTTGCCGTTACCGCCATCCTTAGGTTCCCGGCCTGAGTGGCGGCGTCTGACTGTCACCCTGACTTGGTTGTCACCCATTTCTGCAAGTACTCAAAAGTATCGGACAGCGAGCTTGTGGTTTGAGGTTGGAGGGATCGCTCCCGCCAAGGATAGGAAAGAAAGCTGTAGTGGCAATGATGGTTGGCGTGCAGTTAGACGCGGAACTGTTCAGCATGAAATTTTCGAAGGTCAAAGAGCAGAGCCGTTCATCGATGGGGATGTCATCGAGATCAAAGTTAACTGTCGTGAGGATGCGGGGAAAATTCAAAGCCCGGTCGCATACGGATTAGCTGTTTCTCTGGAGGTAAGCGAAGGCGTTGATATTGCCGTTTACAACGAAATCCGTACCCGCATTGCGCCTGCGATTCAGATTCAGCAGGCAACAAATCAAGGTAGAGGGTAATTAATTAGAGGATGGACTCTCTCTGGCAATACAGCACCGTTCATAACAGCGCCTGCAAGGTCATCGAAGAACAGACCTTGTGGGGGCAGACGGTTTGCCGTGTCTGGTTGCCCAACCAAGACGCAGTGGTGCGGGTTCCTCGCTCCGCCTTGCGGCCGCTGAATGCCGACCTCCAGCCGGAAATCGAGTCCGGGCGCATTGCCTATGTAGCCGCAGCCGCCAAGGTGGCCGAGGTGCTGGAAGGCTCCAGCAGCGTTTCCGATGGTCATGTGCTGCTGGCTCCAATGGAGTCCAATGTCATCCCGCTACCGCACCAAATCAACGCCCTGTCACGCGCCATTTCTGGCGACCGCGTGCGCTATTTACTGGCCGATGAGGTTGGCCTCGGCAAAACCATCGAAGCAGGGCTTGTCATGCGCGAGCTCAAGCTGCGCGGGTTGGTCCGCCGGACACTGGTGGTGGCTCCCAAGGGTATCGCTACCCAGTGGGTCGCGGAAATGCAGACCCACTTCAACGAACAGTTTCGGCTCGTCCTGGGCGACGACATCAGCACCTTGCAGCGTTTGGCTCCGGGCGCTGACCACCGGAACACAGCCTGGTCGATGTTCGATCAGGTCATCGTCTCGCTGGATTCAGTCAAACCCATGGATAAGCGGCGCGGTTGGACGGCGGAACGGGTGGCTGAATATAACCGTAGTCGGTTTGAGGATCTGATAACCGCAGGCTGGGATCTGGTGGTGGTGGACGAAGCTCATCGCCTGGGTGGCAGCACCGATCAGGTCGCCCGCTACAAGCTCGGTCGGGGGTTGGCGGAGGCCGCGCCCTATGTGCTGCTCCTTTCAGCCACGCCCCACCAGGGCAAGACCGATGCTTTTCACCGCTTGATGAGCCTGCTGGATGATGATGCCTTTCCGGATATGGAAAGCGTCACGCGCGACCGGGTCGCCCCCTATGTCATTCGCACTGAAAAACGCAAGGCCATCGACGCCGAGGGCAAACCACTGTTCAAGCCCCGGCGCACGCAAATGGCCCCGGTCCAGTGGGAAACCCGCCACCATCTGCAGCAGCTTTTATATGAGGCAGTCACCGACTATGTGCGCGAAGGCTACAATCAGGCACTGCTGGAGAAAAAGCGCCACATCGGGTTTTTGATGATCCTGATGCAGCGGTTGGTGGTTTCAAGCACGCGGGCAATCCGCACCACGCTGGAGCGACGACTTGCCGTGCTCAAGGAGGGCGAGCAACAGGCCAACCTGCGCCTGACGGAGGTTGAAAATGGCGCGGAGTCCGCTGAAAGCTTCGATGAATTCTACGACATGGACGGCCAGGAGCTACTCGATGAGCTTTTGAAATCCCAAGTGTCCGCCCTGCAAAATGAAGGCAGCTATGTGGAGACCTTGTTGGAGGCAGCTATCCGGTGCGAGCAGGCAGGCCCGGATGCCAAGGCCGAGGCGCTGATCGAGTGGGTCTACAAGCTGCAGGCCGAGGAAAACGAACCTGACCTGAAGGTGCTGATTTTCACGGAGTTCGTGCCCACCCAGCAGATGTTGAAGGAATTTCTGGAGGTACGGGGGATCTCGGTGGTCACCTTGAATGGCTCCATGGATATGGATGAGCGCCAGCAAGCGCAGAATGCCTTCCGCAGGTCTACCAGGGTGTTGGTTTCCACCGATGCAGGCGGTGAAGGTCTGAACCTACAATTCTGCCATGTGATCATCAATTACGACCTCCCCTGGAACCCTATGCGGCTGGAACAACGTATCGGTCGCGTGGACCGTATCGGCCAACCCAAAAAAGTGCAGGCCCTTAACTTTGTGTTCGAGGATTCGGTCGAATTTCGTGTCCGTGAGGTACTGGAGCAGAAACTCGCGGTAATCTTCCATGAGTTCGGTATCGACAAGACCGGTGATGTCCTCGACTCTGCCCAGGCCGGGGAGCTGTTTGAGGAGGTATTCGCCTCGGCCATTCTTAACCCGGAGGGGATTGAATCATCCGTTGATCTGACCGTTTCCAAGATTCGCGACGAAATCCTTCAGGTGCGGGCGTCCTCGGCCATCTACGGCATTTCGGAAGAACCGGACCTTCAAACGGCAGAGCGTCTCCGCACTCATCCGCTACCCCACTGGTTGGAGCGAATGACGGTTGGTTATCTTAACTCTCATGGCGGTACGGCGTCCCGTAAACACTCCTGGTGGGATCTAAACTGGCCGGATGGGCAAGAGCAGCGCAAATGCGTGTTCAATGCCAGGGAAGCGGATCGCCTGACCGACGCTACGCTGCTTAACTTAGAAAACAACCGGGTGCGCGGTCTGGCCCTCAATCTGCCCCAGGTGGCCGCAGGTCAGCCTTTGCCCAGTGTGTCCATAAGCGGCCTGCCCTCAAGCATTACGGGACTGTGGGGGCTGTTTGAGATTCGCCTCCAGGCTGGAATGTACCAGAAGACCCATGTCCGTATCCCCCTGGTCCGGCGCGGCTATGTCAGCGTGTTCTTGAGCGAGGAAGGCAAACTGTTTCTGCCCACGGCCCGGCATATCTGGGATGCGCTACAGACAGCGGAACCGCAGGTGCTGAATACGCTCAGTCACGACGAATCCTCTACAGCCTACGAGCGATTACTTGAGGCAGCCGAACAGGCTGGCCAGGAGTTGTTCGATACATTGCAGCAGGCGCACATAGCCTCCGTTGCCAAAGAAGACGAGCGTGGGCTGGTGGCCTTCGGCTCAAGGCGCAAGGCAATCGAGCGTGTGGGACTGCCTGAAGTCCGTCAATACCGCTTAGCGCGTTGTGATGCCGAGGAAACCGACTGGCGAAAAGAACTGCAATCTGCGCGGCAGATCGTGCCGGAAATCCGTGCGCTGTTACTGATGCGCATTGTTGAGGGAGCGGAATGCAGTTCATAACTAACGGCCCCGATATTCCGGATTCCCTACTACAGGCGCAAGAGGAAGGTCGTGTTGTTTTTTTCTGTGGGGCTGGCATCTCCTACCCAGCCGGGTTGCCGGGGTTCAAGGGACTCGTGGACGACATCTACCGCCACTTGGGGATAGTTAGTACACCCATAGAGCGGGATGCGTACAAAAACGGACGGTACGATGCGACATTGGACTTGTTGGAGCGACGTATTCAGGGACAGCGTATCGCTGTCCGCCAGGCATTGGTGCAAGCCTTGAAACCCAAGCTGCGCCGCAAGGGAGCTACTGATACCCATCTCGCGTTGTTTCAATTGGCCCGCTGCCGTAAAGGGGCACTGCGATTAGTTACCACCAATTTCGACCGTGTTTTCGAATATGAAGCGAAACGCACCAAACAGTCGCATAGCGCATATGCTGCGCCGATGTTACCCGTCCCGAAGAACAGCCGCTGGAATGGACTGGTATATCTTCACGGGCTGCTGCCAGCCAAGCCCGATGATAGCGCGTTGAACCGGCTGGTGCTCACCAGCGGGGACTTTGGCCTCGCTTATTTGACAGAGCGTTGGGCTGCACGCTTTGTCAGCGAGTTATTCCGCAACTACGTGGTGTGCTTCGTCGGTTACAGTATCAATGATCCGGTGCTGCGCTACATGATGGATGCATTGGCCGCCGATCGTATGCTGGGCGAGATCACCCCACAAGCTTACGCCTTGGGCGACTGTGAGCCCGGGCAGGAACATGACAAGACCATCGAATGGGAGGCCAAAGGTGTCACCTCTATTCTCTATGAGGTGCCTGTTGGCAGTCACGACCACTCGGCGCTGCATAGAACCTTGCAGGTCTGGGCCGACACTTATCGTGATGGCATCCTCGGCAAAGAGCGGATCGTCGTGGATTATGCCTTGGCGCACCCATCTGCCAGCACTCGACAGGATGACTTCGTGGGGCGGATGCTCTGGGCGATCTCCGATAAATCCGGGCTGCCGGCCAAACGGTTTGCGGATTTCAATCCGGTACCACCGATAGAGTGGCTTCTGGAAGCGTTTTCGGAGGATCGCTATCAACATAGCGACTTGAATCGCTTTGGTGTTCCGCAACGAGTAGAGATAGATGACAAGTTACGGTTCAGCCTGATCCGTCGCCCTGCACCTCACAACCTCGCACCGCCGATGATGCTGGTTTCCGGAGGTGCAAGAGAGAGCGAGTGGGATCCGGTGATGCAGCAATTGGCCTGTTGGCTGGTGCGACACTTGAATGATCCCAGGTTGATCATCTGGCTGGCGCAGCGAGGGGCGCAGTTGCACGAGCGCTGGCCATGGCTGATCGAGCACGAGCTGGACCGTTTTGCTCGCTTGGTGCAGGAAGGAAAGACCACCGAGCTGGACGAAATCCGCACCCACGCGCCCAATGCCATCCCTGGGCAGCTGATGCAAACGCTGTGGCGCTTGCTGCTCACTGGACGTGTGAAATCGCCATGGCCTGAGCCAGACCTCTACCGATGGAAGGTTCGTCTGAAGCGCGATGGGCTTACAACCACGCTGCGGCTGGAACTGCGCGAGTTACTGTTGCCCAAGGTGACTTTGAGAAAGCCGTTTCGCTGGGGCGACGAGGAAGAAAGCACGGACCAGCCCACGAGCATCAGGCAATTAGTGGACTGGGAACTGGTGCTGGCCGCCGACCACGTGCATTCCTCGCTTCGCGATCTGAGTGACGAACGCTGGCATGCGGCGTTGCCAGCGTTCTTGGATGACTTTCAGCAACTGCTGCGCGACGCACTGGATTTGTTGCGCGAGTTGGGCGAGGCCGAGGACCGTAGCGACCGTTCGCACTGGGATTTGCCCTCAATCAGCCCGCATTGGCAGAACCGTGGTTTCCGCGATTGGGTAACGTTGATCGAGTTGCTGCGCGATGCGTGGCTGGCAACGAGAGAAAGCGACCCCGGGCGTGCCCGCCGAATCGCGTTGGGATGGTTCGATGTGCCGTATCCGACATTCAAGCGACTGGCCCTGTTTGCCGCTGGTCAGGACAACGGCATCGACCCTGCGCATTGGGTTGAGTGGCTGGTGTTGGACGACGCCTGGTGGATGTGGTCAGTGGATACGCAAAGGGAAACGATGCGTCTGCTGGTTCAGCAGGGAGCGAAGCTCTCGCCATCAACCCGTGTCACGCTGGAAACGGCGATTCTTGCCGGTCCGCCTCGGCACATGTACAGGGAGGACCTCGAACCTGAGCGTTGGCAATCGCGGGTGGATCATTCTGTCTGGCTGCATCTCGCCAAGCTGCGCGAGGGTGGCGGTCAGCTCGGCGAGGCCGCTTCGCGGTGCTTCGACAAATTGTCTGCGGCAAATCCCGAATGGCGATTGGCCAGCAATGAACGGGACGAATTCTCTCACTGGACGAGCGGCACCGGCGACTCGGACTACGAAGGTAGCCGCGATGTCGATATCGCACCCCGTAAGCGGGCTGACCTGGTCCAATGGCTCAAGCGGCCCCCGCCGGAGCGGCGGCCATTTCATGAAGATACCTGGCGTGAGACCTGCCGCACCCGGTTTTTCCACAGTTTCTTGGCCTTGTGTGATCTGGCCCAAGAAGGGCTCTGGCCGACCGGACGCTGGAGAGAAGCTCTGCAGGCATGGAGTGAGGATGGCCGGGTTCTGCGGTCTTGGCGCTATGCGGCGCCCTTGGTGCAGAACATGCCCGACGCCGTCATGCAAGAAAACGCACACGGCGTCACCTCGTGGATGGAGGCAGCCTCCAAGTCGATTGACCGTCATGAGGTGATCCTGTTGGACCTTTGCCGGTGCGTGCTGGCGTCGCCCATAGAGCCAATTACTGGTATTCCTCAGAACGGCGAATCGACCAACCAGCCCGTAACCGAGGCCATCAACCATCCGATTGGGCATGTCGCGCAAGCGCTGCTAAATCTTTGGTTCAAACGCCAGCCCGGCGACAACGATTTGCTGCCGGGGGATATCGAGCCCTACTTCACTCAACTGTGCAATGTCGGAATAGAGAAATTCCGCCACGGACGAGTGCTGCTGGCATCGCGACTGATCCCGTTGTTCCGGGTAGATCGCTCCTGGACGGAAACGCACCTACTGCCTTTGTTCGACTGGAGCCGTAGCTCGATTGAGGCCAAGGCAGCGTGGGAAGGGTTCCTCTGGTCCCCAAGGCTTGACCGCCAGCTCCTGATCGCGTTCAAATCGCAGTTCCTGTCCACAGCACATCACTACGAGGAACTTGGTGAGCACCGCCGCCAGTTCGCCGCATTCCTCACCTACGCTGCCTTGGACCCAGTGGAAGAATATACGCCAGAAGACTTCCAGTCAGCAATTGGTGCGCTGCCACAAGAGGGATTGCAGGAAGTAGCCCAGGCACTCTCGCAAGCCATCGAGGGTGCCGGAGAACAGCGGGAGGACTACTGGAGAAATCGCATCCAGCCCTTTTGGCACCATATCTGGCCCAAGTCGCGCGATCTTACTTCCAATGGCATTGCAGAGTCATTGGCACGGCTGAGCATCGCAGCAGGAGGCGAGTTTTCGTCTGCCGTAACGGCGGTGCATGATTGGCTGCGCCCGATCGAATACCCGGACTACGTAGTGCATCGACTGCATGAATCAGGTTTGTGTCTCCGGTTCCCTTCCGATGCGTTGCGGTTATTGGCTGCCATAATCAATGATCAGCAGTGGGCACCACGGGAGTTGGCCAAGTGTCTGGATACCATTTCTCAGGCATCTCCCGCCTTGCTTCAAGATTATCGATATAAACGATTAGCCGAATATGTGAGACGACGGGGTATCTGATGTATTCAAAATCAGTTGAGAGTAGCTGGCGAGACGCCATCCTGAATGACTTTGTTCCCAATGTCAGCAAGCTGACCCTGGTCGCCGATCCGGACAGCCTGCTGACCGAAGAAAAGCTGGCGCTCGAATTACGCGGGCGCGGATTCGATCTGATCGAGTTCAATGACCCGGTCGAATTCAGATACGCCTATGAGTCCAAATACCGCTCGATCTGGGATCGCGGCGAACATACCGACCTGGTGGTGATTCTCCGTCTACAAGATGCCGAGCTGGAATCATTGCCTTATGACCTGTTACAGGCGGGAAGGAAGCTTTCCTTCAATCTTGGCGATCTGTTCCCAACGCTCAGCTATCCGGTCATCGAGAAGCTCGACCGAAGCCTGCTGGACGCACTTTTTGAGGCCCAGCGCAAGTCGCCGCCGGATCGCATGGGCGACAACGCCACCAAGGATTTCATCCTCATCTACGTGTTTGGCATCGCCGCACAGTTGATTACCACCGAAGTGGAATTGCTTCGTGCCTTGCTTCGTCTGCACTATGGAAAACTTCAGCTCCCGCTGATGCTGGCCGAGCGGCTTATCCATGTCCTCAAAGGGCATGATGGCTTCAAGGCCTGGCCGCTCTCTGAAATCGTTCCAGACGAAGAGGCGTTCTTCGCCTTTTTGCAGGAACGGTGGCCGCTATTTCTTTCCAGGCTTGGCAGTGCCAATCAGGTGCGGGAAGACTCGCCGGAATACGGCCTCAAGTATCCCGGCCCTGATCGCCTGCCGTTCGACCATCAGGACATCAAAGTCTATATCGACAACCTGTTCCTGGAGGGGAAACTCACGCCTGTCGAGGCCACAGATATTGAAGTTGAGGCCGGGTCCTGGGTTCGAAGCGGCATTGCCATGGCCGGTGTGGATGACGAAGAGCTTCGTGTTTCCCGCCTGTTTGACCTTGTCGAGAAGGAGCTGCCCGCAGCGGAAGCGCGTTACTCTGACTGGACCGCCTTTGCACTGAAATGGGCCGAGCTCTCTTCGTTGGTCCATTGCGGCACCAGCGCGGAGCATCAGACCCGGCTCAGGGAAATCGGTGATGCCCTGAATACGACTTTTGCCGGATGGCTGGCCGACCACTATTCCAGCTTAATCAACCTGCCGCCGACCAGCCCGGCCATGTTGCACCATGTGCCGCGTCGCCTGGCTCGGGACATCGAGGATTCCGGTAATAGCCGTGCCGCGCTGATCGTGGTTGATGGTCTGGCCCTGGATCAGTGGGTGACCATCCGCCAGCTTCTGCAAAAGCAGGACACCAATCTGGTCATGCGCGAATCCGCGACCTTCGCCTGGATTCCGACGCTGACCTCGGTATCGAGACAATCGATCTTCTCGGGCAAGCCGCCGCTCTATTTCCCGTCATCCATCAATTCGACCAACAGTGAAGAGAAACTTTGGAAGCAGTTCTGGGAGGGCCATGGCCTGTCCCGGCTGGATGTCGCCTACCAGCGCGGCCTTGGCGACGGTGATGCTGCGGGCGTCCTCGACTCAGCAATCCACCCGGGGAAGACCAAGGTGGTGGGGCTGGTCGTGGACAAGGTCGACAAGATCATGCACGGCATGCAACTCGGCTCGCCTGGGATGCACAACCAGATCAAGCAGTGGTGCCAGGGCGGATTTCTTGCAACGCTGGTCGGTCAACTGCTGGATTATGGGTATGAGGTCTGGCTGACGTCTGATCATGGCAATATCGAATGTGCCGGCAAAGGCCGTCCCTCTGAAGGCGTGATTGCCGAAACTCGCGGCGAGCGGGTTCGTGTCTATCCCACGCCGGAACTTCGTTCTCAGGTCGCCGGAGTCTTCCCATTTGCCCACGAGTGGCAGCCGGTTGGCCTGCCATCGGGCTATTTCCCGCTCGTTGCCGGAGGCCGAGATGCCTTCGTGAGCCCCGGAGACTCTATCGTCGGTCATGGCGGTGTCGCCATTGAGGAGGTTATCGTACCTCTTGTGAAATTTGAAAGGAGGACACGATGATGCAATCTGATCGCTTTACCAAAGTCGGTATCCAGCGTGAACTGCATATTGACTGGTTTGATCAAGCAGTGAGGCTTCACGCCATGGGGTTTACTAAAAGTTCCGCCAGACAAGAAATATACGTCTACCTGGACGGCGCCCCAGGTTTTGACGCACCCCCGTCATTACAAACAAAAAAGTATATCGCTAACACCCTTGTAAAAAGCTGGATTGCACCCGACAGCGACTTGATTGCTTTTCGTGATGCATTATTCCAACTGCTCCAAGAGAATCCAACTTTTCGCTTTCCCATACATTGGTGCCTGCTGGGTGCGGCATACCCATTTTGGTTTGCAGTTGCGGCAGTAATCGGACGCTTACTGAATTTACAGGACCAGGTCACTCAGACCCAAATCGTATCGCGGCTTAAAGAAAGGTTTGGCGACCGCCAAACCATAAGCCGCCGAGCCAGATACGTTATCCGGTCCTTTGTCGCTTGGGGGGCACTGAAGGACTCCGCTACCAAGGGCTGCTACGAAAAAGCTGTACAGCTCGGTGTGCCCGATAAAAATTTGGCTATTCTGATGTTTGAGGCCGTCCTCCACGCTATCCCTGAAAGCAAATGTGCCATGGGTCTTCTACTCAACAACCCGGCCTTCTTTCCATTTCATCTTCCTGTGATGACGGGTAATTTTGTTTCGCAGCATAACGATCGGATAGACGTCGTCCGTTATGGGATGGATGATGAGTTGTTGAAATTGAAGGACAAATAACAAGTTGATCGCAAAATAAAATCAGTTCAATTATGCAACAGCCTAATGAAAACCAAACATAAATGGACCTTCGCCCCACGTTTTCGGCGCCAAGCCTTTGGCTGGCGTTCTCAGCCGGCGATTCAGAGGGTTGAGGAAGCTGTGGCCGAAATCAAGGCGGCGGCCAGGCAGGATCCTGTTTTGGCGGCGGAAGGGGCGGTGCTGTTTTTGGGGAAAGTCTCTCCGGCCCTGGAGCAGGTGGACAGCTCCTCCGGGGCCATCGGCTCGGCGGTAAATTATGCCATCGAGACGCTGGTGCCGATCATCGCCAAAGCCCCGGTCGATGAGGCGACTCGCAGCGGCTGGCTCGATCGGCTTTGGAAGGCGGTGGAAGAGGATGACATTCCTTATATCGAAATGCTGCCCGAGTATTGGGGCGAGTTATGCCACACTCCGGACTTGGCCTCGCGTTGGGCCGATGAGCTGATTCACCCCGTCCGAATCACTTGGTCAGAAGACCGGAAAGCAGGGGGCGGCTACTTCAAGGGCACTTCTGCTTGTATGAGCGCCCTTTGTTCCGCAGGCCGCTATTCTGAGGTTCTTTCCCTTCTCGACCTCGCCCCATACAAGTTCTGGCATTACCGGCAGTGGGGCTTCAAGGCTCTGATCGCCATGGGCAAGCGGGCTGAGGCCCTGCGCTACGCCGAAGAGTCGCGGGGGATCAATGAGCCGGTGGCCGCGATTGCCGCCGCCTGCGAAGAGATTCTGCTTGATAGCGGCCTGGGCGAAGAGGCCTATCAACGCTATGCCATTGAGGCCAACCAGAAGACCACCTACCTGGCGACCTTCCGTGCCATTGCCAAGAAGTACCCGCACAAGGCGGCAAGCGATATTCTCACGGACCTGGTGGCAAGTACCCCTGGGCAAGAGGGGAAATGGTTTGCCGCGGCCAAGTCGGTCGGTTTATTTCGTGAGGCTATCGAATTGGCCAACCGGACACCTTGCGATCCGAAAACTTTGATCAGAGCGGCGCGGGACATGAAAGGCAAAGAACCGCTCTTTGCCGTCGAGGCAGGCATTGCCGCGCTGCGCTGGCTGATTGCCGGCTATGGCTACGAGATCACGAGTCTCGATGCGCGGGATGCGTACGATCACTCCATGGACGCGGCCCGCAACGCCGGTTGCTCTGAGAAAACTATAACGCGCTTGCGAACCTTGGTGGCAGGCGACATCTCCGGTGATCGGTTTGTCAGCAGGATTCTTGGAGCGGTGCTTGGAATTTCAGGATAATAATATTATCGGCCCTTGGACAAAGGGCTTTTTGCGAGACAGATGAGCAGATATCAATATCAAATTTCAGAGAAACCTGATCAGGAAATATGGGTCTGTGAGACCTGCAAGAAAGGGAAGAGCCAACTGATCTTGACGGGGAAATGGAAAC
>Ga0208863_1001448_pt1 | contig 15034 bp, 17 predicted proteins | sample RifOxyD3_FD_184040 | JGI IMG/M metagenome (GOLD analysis project Ga0208863, IMG submission 184040) | Soil microbial communities from Rifle, Colorado - Rifle Oxygen_injection D3 (SPAdes) | ecosystem: Environmental > Terrestrial > Deep subsurface > Rock core/Sediment | place: Rifle, Colorado...
TTGCAGGTTTTATGAGTTGGTCGCTGGATGCAACTAACCTGGGTGCCGACCCTGCTCTGGGTGGCGCCCATGCCGGAAACGACTCAACGGTTACCCGAAAGGTGTACTTTAAAAATGGACAGTCGCTGGTGAATGGCAGCTATCCTGTTGGAACGATCATCGTAAAACATTCGGACAACCCGGCCCTGTCGGTAAACGAATTCACCGCAATGGTCAAGCGCGGGAATAACTTTAATGCCGCCGGAGGCGATTGGGAGTGGTTTATGTTGAACTCCGACGGGTCGATTGCGGTGGATGCCACATCAGGAGCGGCCATGAGAGGAGCCAATTTGATGAATGGCATGTGTATCGGTTGTCATCAGGGTGCTTCATCGAAGGATTATGTGTATTCCAAATAAGCTGCCCGAAGCAAGTTTGAATTTGTAACCTGTTCAGAAAAGCCGGATTGTAGCATTACAATCCGGCTGATCTGCTATACAGATATCAAAATAATGCATGTGTTGCTGTTAAATATATTGCTAGATTTGTACACCGGTTGGCTTATTTAACGGTTTAATTTCCGGGTATTAATTTTCAAAAATGACAGTCGTCGAAACTCCTGACCTTTCAGTGCTGGTTGAACAGTATGCCGGTGATTTATATAAAAGGGCCTTTTTTAAGGTATCGGATAGTGAAATGGCCAAAGATTTGGTTCAGGATACTTTTATGGCGGCTGCCGAAAAAATCTCCACCTTTAAAGGCGAAAGCACACCAAAAACGTGGCTTTTCTCCATTTTGAATAATAAAATCATCGACTATTACCGGGCCAAAGTAGTAAGGCCTTACCATTATAATACCCAATCTTTTTCCAATTTCTTTACTGAAGAGGGCGATTGGCGTCCGGATAAAATGCCGGGAAACTGGAACGAGGTTGAGGGCCATTTACTGGATGATGCTGAGTTTAATGCCACCCTTAAAATGTGTTTGGATGCGTTGCCCGACAAGTGGAGCCTGAGTATTAAGCTGAAATATTTAATGGAAAAAGAAAGCGAAGAAATATGTCAGGAGTTGGGGGTCAGCCCGACGAATTTCTGGCAAATCATGCACAGGGCCAAATTGCAATTGCGCGATTGTGTTGAAAATAAATGGTTTAAGGTTTAATGGGAGTATGGATGATTGGATGAATGAGGGAATTGGTTAATGGAAAGAAAAAATATAAATAGAGGGCTTATTCAACTGGTAAAATCATTACAAAAGAAAATGAAAGATGGTAGCTGGAATGATACTTTCGAGAAATAATAGCAAGAAAACAGAGAAGTTGCAAAAATGGATTTACCACCCCATCCTTCCAACATTCCATTCTCCTTTCTTCCAATTTTCGGATAAAAACAGAAATTACAACTAACTATGAAGAAACTGATGCACATATTATTTCTTTCCTGTTTGAAAGCCACTGAGCTTATCGAAAAGAAAATTCATTTTAAACTTTCGATCAGGGAAAAATGGCAATTGAAAGTGCATAAGTCCATGTGCCAGGCCTGTACCAATTATGAAAAACAGAGCTATTTGATCGAAAAAGCCATCTCACACATGGAAAATACTCAGTCAGATAAAATGGAGATTGATGTGGAAAACTTTAAAAAATCAATTCTTGGTAAACTCGAGCAATAAAGTCCCCATTTCTGACACCCGTTTATCCAACGCTTAATGGGTGTCTATTCCCTTTTTGTTCTATTTCAATCATGCAAAAACAGGCTTAGAACCAATAGTTAAGCCAGTTTCTTAGTTGCCAGCCATGAATTACCTTTCCAATGGATTTTAGTCACTCGTCACACTTTTCACAATTTACCATCCGCCTTTGTCAGGAAATCATTTTCCATCCGACTCAAGGGGTATAAACTTAAAATGATAGAAAAAATGAAATCAAAAATTCAACAATCAATCTTAGGCGGGATCATCGGTACAGCTGTGATGACCATGGTTATGTTCGTGGCTCCAATGATGGGAATGCCCAAAATGAATCCGGCAGCAATGCTCTCAGCCATGATGGGTTTGCCCATTGTCATCGGATGGGTCATGCATTTTATGATCGGTATCGTGTTCGGACTTGGCTATGTGTTTGTATTTGAAAAATGGGTTCGAAAAATCAACAACCGGGTGTTGAAGGGAGCCATTTTTGGATTTGCAGTCTTTATCTTCGCACAAGTCATGATGGCTGTAATGGGTGCTATCATGGGCGGAATGCCTTCTCCCGAAGGAAATATTTTATTGATTATGATGGGGAGCATCATCGGGCATGTTGTTTACGGCATTGTAACGGTACAATTTATTAAAAATTAAAAACATTCACCATGTCAGCAATTAAAACGATCGCAATCACCTTTTTAACCATCATATTTATGAACAATGCTACATTACAAACTACCAAAAGGGTAGAAGAGGCTAACGGTTTAAGTGTGGGTGCAGTAGCCCCTGTTTTTGAAGCCCTGGATGCAAATGGCCATCTTTTTACATTGGAGGGCGCGTTAAAAGCCGGACCTGTAGTCATTATTTTCTATCGGGGATTCTGGTGTCCGGTATGCAATAAACACCTGGGTGCAATTCAGGACAGCCTGAAAATGATAGAACAATCGGGGGTAAAGGTCATTGCCGTTTCGCCCGAAAAACCTGAATACCTTGATAAGATGGCCGAAAAAACCGGTGCTGAATTTACCTTGTTGTATGATGAAGGGTATCAAATTGCCAAAGCATACGACGTGAATTTTGCCCCCGACAAAATGCAACTCTTTACCTACAATGTGGTGCTGGGTGGAAAGCTAAAGGAAACGCACTCCGACGATACCCAACAACTGCCCATACCGGCTACCTATATTGTAAATCAGCAGGGCATGATAACCTGGCGGCAGTTCGATCGTGATTATAAAAACAGGTCGTCGGTAAAAGATATATTAACTGCCTTGGAAGAATTGAAACAGGCTGATAAATAAGGTACTATCAACAATAAAAACCGATTGAAATGAAGATTATTCAACTGTATCAGCAGATCGCTGAGAAAATAAATGGATTAAGAGGTCTTTCCCTCGTATTTTTCAGGCTTACTCTGGCTTATGGTTTTTATGGCCCGGCCATGATGAAATGGAGTAACATGAGTGGCATCGCCGATTGGTTTGCCGGAATGGGTATTCCATTCCCGACACTCAACGCCTATCTGGCGGCTTCCACCGAAATGGCTGCCGTTGTATTGTTGCCATTGGGATTGTTTACGCGAATAATTTCAATTCCACTAATGATCACCATGGTGGTGGCTATCGCCACAGTACATTTTGGCAACGGCTTCGAGGCCGGAGACAATGGCTTTGAAATCCCATTGTACTATTTGCTGATGTTGTTTGCCCTATTGGTCAATGGAGCCGGGAAAATGAGCCTGGATCACCTGATTTCGCGGAGGATTGCGTCATGAAGAGGGGAGTAACAACACTGCTCGGCATGCTGTTCATGAGCCTTTCAGTTTTAAGCTTTGCCCAGAATCGCGCCGATGCAGAAGGTATTCAGTTTTTTGAGGGAACGTGGGACGAAGCCCTCCAAAAAGCAGCAGCAGAGAACAAGCCCATTTTTTTGGATGTGTATGCCTCCTGGTGCGCCCCTTGTAAGTTGTTAAAAAACAATACTTTTCCGGATGTAGAGGTGGGCAGGTATTTTAATAACCAGTATATAAACGTAAGTCTCGATGGCGAAAAAGGTGATGGTGTGCAAGTAGCGCACGATCTGAACGTTCAGGCTTATCCTTCTTTGTTTATTTTAAATTCATCGGGCGAGCCACTGGTTTATTTTGCAGGATTCTTAAAATCAGGTGATTTTATTGAGTTGGGGAAGGCCGGCATTGAACAATTAAACAAAAAATAGACTTGTACTAAATTCCTGCAAGATCAAACGCTGTTGTTGGCGTTCATTGTAAAAGACAACACATACAAAGTTGACACAAGAATATTTAATAGATATCAAAAGAGGATTATTATGAACACAAAATTACTCATGACGACAAGTTCAGTTTTTATGGGACTGATTGGAATTGCTTTAAGCTTTATGCCAAACGAAGTTTTAGAAACCTTTGGTCAGGATCCTAATGAAATATTAACTCTGACATTACAATTAACAGGAGCTTTATATTTCGGTTTTGCTATGATAAACTGGATGACAAAGGCTTTTATAATTGGCGGCATTTATTCAAGACCATTAAGTATTGGCAATTTTTCCCATTTTTTCGTTGCAGGACTTGCTCTTTTAAAGGCTTCCATAAACGGCAATCCGACTTCAGCCTATACTTATACCATGACAATTATCTATGTGTTATTTGCCATTTTATTTGGGTATGTGCTTTTTACACATCCCAAACAAAAGCAGACCAATTAGATAAAGATGAGCAACTGCTTTTTTTTGAATTTTTGATGGCGTATACCTAATGGTACTTGTTCGTAAATAGTGTATAGACTGTATGTTAGACGATATTTTATTTATACGTATGGGTTTTTATGACCTCTATCCCCTCCAGAAGGCCCCGATAAACATCGGGGGGATTCCCCGAAGGGGAAAGGTGATAATTTATTCTAATTTGAACCATTAAATCTTAATAAAATACACTTATAAGCTAGATATACAATGTTTTATCACTCCTCCCCTTTGGGGAGGAGCAGGGAGGAGGGGTTATAAACCAGTCTATTTTTTCATTAAGTGAGTATCCGCTTCAGTATCTAATTGATAAAAACAATGCGAAAAATTTTACAAATTCATCCCAACCGTTAATTTGAATCACCCCTCCCTCCTGATTTTCTGGCGACATCTCCTCTCTTCGCGAAATGAGGAGGGGAGGGTTGTTGAGTAAAGTCAGATTCAGATAAGGTGGTACTGTAACGGATGCTCAAAAAACAAAATTTGTCAGGACTCGATCAGTTGCCCGACTGAATGATCAAATATCAATAATCAATTAAACATTTGCATACTATGAAAACACTTGGTACATTATTTTTAGCCTTTCTGCTTACAGCCTCTATTGCGCAGGCTCAGGTAGTTGTAACATCCACCGATAATTTCAATACACGCGACCAGATGCTGCTCGCCAATGAAATTAACGAAAGCGGAGAACCCTTTGCCGAGGCACTGGGTTACGACCTTGATTTACTTGACCCGATGGTCTTAAATGCTCCCGACTCGATTTCCTATACCTTAGGAATCGAAAATTATGAATATTCCAGGTATCTGCTGGGAACGGTAATCTCTCGTTCAGGGATTGGTCTTCACATGATGTGGGCACCCATGATTGCACAAATGGCGGCCATGGAACCGGCAGGTTTTGATGGTACTTATACAGGAGGGATCGCCAATGGATTTAACGAAGATGATGAGTTAATGAAGAACATCATGCATTTTGGTATGCTGGCCAATCAAATGGCTCCTGCAAATCCATGGCCGCAATTCGCCGACTTTGAGAACGGCGATCCTCATCTGGCACAACCAGCTGCTCCCGATTTTCAAATGGATTTTTCTACCTTGCGCTGGAACAGGGATTTGATGGACAAAACTTTGAACCCGGGTGCGATGGGCCAATCGATGATGAAGCAATACCTGTGGGCCCAGGATATGTTGGGGGCCTTTCACGATGGCGATGACAATGGCATTGAACCCGACGGAATTATTACTCCCGATTCGGTGGGTAGTCCGAATTTCGACCCAAACAACAATGTATTTTATGGCGGTAACAATTTAGATGGATTTATCGGACAGGTACTTACTGCTGAAGCCATAAACAAAACCATGTTTTTAATTAATTCTCTGGCCTATGATGGTACCAATCTGGTAAGTGTTGATCCTGCCACTTATGATCCTGCAAATGGAATAAAGTATTTCCCGCACAGGATTGCCGTAACAGAATCTCCTGTTGGCGAAATGCTGCCCCCGCAAGCTACCCAACTTCAGGTTACCGATGCCGGCAGCGATCTTTTTGACCAACTGTCGTATTTATGGGGTGCATTAAACTATAAAAACATGATGGATCCTGACAACAGCAGCCACCCTGCTCACCTGGCTTACCATGCTGTATTTGATGGAAATCCGTTTCCTGCCTCCATGTCGCAAACCGGCATGCCCGGCCCATTCGATTTGATGATGGGAACCAGTAAAATCCTATTCATGAACCTGATGGCAATGCACTTTGACATAGCAACCGGAACTTTTGTAAATACCTCAGGCTTAACGGGTGGAATACCACAGCCCGGAAACGAAATTAGTACGGTAAATGCAGGATACATCACCATGGTATTGGCCAAGATGACCGAAGAGTTTGCCAACACACCTTTGGAGCAAATGGCTTTGGAGGCAGTCAATTCACAGGCTGCATTTATAATCGGTTCACTCAAAGACCCTTCCGGGGGATATTACAATGGGTACACCCTCAATCAGGGTGTGGACAATTCGGTAAAGACGGCTGTATCGCAAGCTGCCGCTGCACGTGGATTATATGCTGCTTATTCGCTCACCGCAAATGCTGACTACCTGGATGCTGCCGATGAGGCATACAACTATTTAATCGTCCATTATTATGTAGTTGCACTGATGGCATTTAAAACAGAACTGGGCAACGATGTGGCCACTTACACACCTTTCAACTTTGCTGTTATTGCAGGTGGACTTCGCGAAGCTGCATTGGTGGGCGGACATACAGAAGCTGCCGCAATATACACCCGCTTTTTCAAAAAAGTCGCAAATTCAATGCAACTGGCCGAGTTCGATGCCTCTGGTGAAAAAGGAAATGATTCAGATGGTGATGGCATTCCTTACCTGACTGAGCAGCCCGATCAACTGGCACCGGTTTTTGCTGCCGAAGCCAAGCTAAACATGGTAGTATCAGGAGTTGAGGATGTCGCAACAAATAATGAGCATGGTATCACAATTTATCCAAATCCCGTAAAGGAGGATGCCTTCATTGCCATTCAGGTTAAAAGCGCCTCTGATGTCTTCATCGAAACCCTTGATATCACAGGAAAAAGAGTACAAACCATCATCAATCAGCCCATGACTGAGGGAACTCATCAAATTTCATGGAACAGGAATGGATTGCCCGGCGGTATATACTTTGTCCGCGTAAAGACCGGAAATTCAACTGTGACCAGGAAAGTAATTGTATTATAAGAACGACTTCTTTGAATCGAGTGGTAACTCAAACCATAAAAAGTAAGTAATTTAAAGTAACTCTTAGGCTTTCTGCCTGAGAGTTACTTCTAATTTCAAAAGTAATGAAGCTGAAGAGTATTCTTAAGATTGGATTATTTTATCTGGCTATAGTCATCTCGTACTCCGGATTGTCGCAAGGTTGTAGCGATGCAGGTTTTTGTACGGTGGGAATCATGAAACCAGACGTGAATGAGACGGAAGCTCAAAATGTTAAACATCAGGTAAAAACGGGAGTTAGTTTCGGAGTGGCACAATACGGAGTGTCTGTTTTTACACCTTATCTGGAGTATAACCGCCGATTTGGAGACAAAACGCAGGCATCGGTTAAACTGCTTGCAGGATTGCATTCAGGGGAACTGGCCACCACTTTTGGAATGTCGGATGTCCTTGTCCAGGTGAACCATAGAATTTGGAATCAAATCACCGCACTCTTGGGCGTAAAAATTCCTTTTAATCATTCAACACTGACTAAAAATGGAAAAGCTTTACCCATGGCCTACCAAACCAGCCTGGGGACCTTTGATTTTATAGTTGGTGCAACTTACCATCTGCAAGCGTTTAGTATCTCATGGGGTTATCAGCAACCTGTTTTCCAAAATAAGAATTCATTTCTGGCAGCAGATTTTCCAATTAATGGTCCGGAGGCTGAATATTTATCTATCAATGCATATACTCGGAAAGCTGATATCTTGCTTCGGATTACCTACAACATACCTTTGAGAGATACCAAATTTAACCTGATTACAAGTGTTTTGCCCATCTATCACCTGGGAAATGACCGTTACCAAAATAAAGCCGGAGAATCGGTGGCTATTGTTGGTTCCAAAGGATTGACGCTCAATTTGAATGTTTTTTTAAAATATCATATAAACGAAAGAAGCCAAATTGAATTAATCGTTGGAGTTCCTGTTGTTTCCAGGAAAGTGAGGCCGGACGGATTAAGTCAGTTCGCTGTTGGAATTGAGTATGGTATAAGCTTCTAACTCCACTTTTTATATAACAAATCATAGAATTGAGCCTTTATTTTTTAGCTATCTTGTTATCGGATTTAAAAAAACTAAACTACTTATTAAAAATGAACATTTTAACTACACACAGTCTGCTTAAGCTAATGAAGGAGGACAAAATACAGATCGTTGATGTACGACCAATAGATGCATATAATGGATGGCCCATGCAAAATGAAAGCCGGGGAGGCCATATAAAGGGAGCCAGAAGTTTGCCCCTGAAGTGGACTCATTACATGGACTGGATTGATATCATCGGTGCCAAAGGACTTCTTCCCGAGCATCAAATCGCAATTTATGGTTATAAACCGGAAGAGGCGGAGCAAGTGGTTACCACAATCTTTCACTATACCATAACTTTGTGGACGAGTGGTCCTCAAATGCAGATTTGCCCATGGACCGACTGGCCAACTATCAAAACCTGGTTTCGGCACACTGGGTGAATGAATTGATTTCCGGTGGCAAACCGCCACATTACAATAACAACCAATATGTCGTTGTTCATGCCCATTACCGCAACCGCGATGCCTACCTGAGCGGACATATTCCGGGAGCCATTGATATGGATACACTTGCATTGGAGGCTCCCGAAACATGGAATCGCCGTTCGCCGGAAGAATTGGAAAAGGCTTTGCTGGAACATGGCATTACAGCAGATACCACGGTTGTATTGTATGGAAAATACATGGATCCCGACAATGCAGACCCGTTTCCGGGAAGTGCCGCCGGAGATATTGGCGCCATCCGCAATGCTTTTATCATGCTTTATGCAGGGGTAAAAGATATACGCATTCTCAATGGTGGATTTCAGTCGTGGCAGGATGCCGGCTTCGGGGTAAGTATGGATGATGAGCCTAAAAAACCCTGTAAAAATTTTGGAGTTACCATTCCTCAACATCCTGAGCTGGCAGTAGATATACCCGAAGCCAAGGAGATGCTGTCGGCCCCTGATGCGGAGTTGGTATGTGTCCGCAGTTGGCCTGAATACATTGGCGAAGTAAGCGGGTATAACTACATTGAAAAAAAGGGACGGATTCCTGGGGCTATTTTTGGAAATTGCGGATCGGATGCCTACCACATGGAAAACTACCGCAACCTGGACCATACCATCCGCGAATTTCATGAGGTGGAGAAAATCTGGAAAGCAGTGGGCATTACTCCTGACAAACACCTGGCTTTTTACTGTGGTACCGGCTGGCGGGGCAGTGAAGCCTTTTTTAATGCATGGTTGATGGGCTGGCCCAAAGTTTCGGTGTTCGACGGAGGATGGTTCGAGTGGAGCAACGATCCTGCTAATCCATATGAAACAGGGATACCTGTAAATGATTTGAAGATTTAATAAAAGCACTCGTAATGAAAAAATTTGATTCAATAATAATCGGCTCAGGACAAGCCGGTACTCCCCTGGTTTTTAAACTGGCTTCAAAAGGGCAAAAAGTGGCCTTTATTGAAAAAGAACATCTGGGTGGCACCTGTCTTAACACAGGTTGTACCCCCACCAAAGCCTACGTTGCCAGTGCGCGCCGTATGTGGGATGCACACAATGGGGAAGACCTTGGAATTACAATTCCTGTGGGTGCAAAAGCAAACTTGAAAAAAGTGAAGGCACGAAAAGATGCCCTAATTTCAAAGTCGGTAAAGGGTATCCTCAGCGGTCTGCAAAGCAATAATAATATCACCTATATCAAAGGCGAAGCAGTGTTTTCGGGCCACAAAACAATTCGTGTGAACGATGAAGATCTTTTCGCCGAAAATATCTATATTAATGTGGGAGCCAGGGCGATTATTCCCGGTGATTTTGAAGGTGTAAACTACCTTACCAACCAGTCAATACTCGAATTGGTTGAAATTCCCGAGCATCTCGTCATTGTGGGTGGAAGTTATATCGGACTCGAATTTGGTCAGATATTCAAACGCCTGGGAAGCAAGGTGACCATTGTTGAGCGGAATAAAAGGATTATCAGTCGTGAAGATCCGGATGTAAGCGAAACCATTTTGGAATTCCTGAAAGATGAAGGAATCGAATTTATTTTGAATGCCACTTGTCTTTCAGGTAAAAATAATTCGGATGGAAGCATCACCGTTTCAGTCGATTGCAGGCATGAATCCCAAAAAATTACCGGAACACACCTGTTGCTTGCCGTTGGGAGAATCCCCAATACAGATACATTGAACCTTGAAGCAACTGGTGTAAAAACCAACGAACGTGGATTTGTGGAAGTAAACAACACACTCGAAACTGATGTTCCCGGTATTTTTGCTTTGGGGGATTGTAACGGAAAAGGAGCTTTTACACATACTGCTTACAATGATTACGAAATAATAGCTGAAAACCTGTTCGATGGAAAAACACGCAAGGTTTCCGACAGGATAGTCACTTATTGTTTGTATACAGATCCACCGCTTGGCAGAGCAGGAATGACCCTGGAGCAAGCCAAACAAAGCGGGAAAAAGCTAAAGGTCGGATACCATAAGATGGAAGATATAGCCCGCGCACGTGAAAAAGGAGAAACCAAAGGTTTTATGCGCATTGTTGTTGATGGAGATACCAATCATATTCTAGGAGCAAGCATTTTAGGAACAGGCGGAGATGAAATTATTTCAGGTATTTTGAACATGATGTACGCTGGTGCCTCATACCAGGTTATCCGGGATTCCGTGATTCCTCACCCAACAGTTTCTGAACTCATACCAACAATGCTCGAAGGACTTAAAGAGATTTGAACCCATGAACCAGCAAGGATTTCATTCAGAATTTAGTGCCGATACATTGAAAGGGCTGTCGGCAAAACCAAAATATTTGCTCTCAAAATATTTTTACAACGACATTGGCAGCCGCATCTTTCAGGATATTATGCAAATGCCCGAATATTATCTCACCGATTGTGAATTGGAGGTTTTTACATCTCGGCATAATGAAATACTTTCAGCCTTTAAGGCAGATAATAAAGCCTTTGAGCTTATCGAATTGGGAGCCGGCGACGGACTTAAAACCAAAGTTTTATTGTCCTCATTGGTGCATCAAAAAATTGATTTTAAATATATCCCGATCGACATCTCTAAACAAGCGGTAGCAGATCTGGTGCAGGATTTAAAAAAACAAATCCCTGATCTGCCTGTCGAAGGAATTGTAGGCGATTATTTTAATTTAATCAAAAAGTTAAATGGCCAATACCGTAAAATAATTCTCTTCCTTGGCTCAAACATTGGAAATTTTGAATGGAAAGAATCCATCAGATTTCTTCAACATTTAAGAAGCGTCATCAACATCGACGACATGGTATTTATTGGATTTGATCTTAAAAAAGATCCCGAATTGATACTCAAAGCATACAACGATCCTTCCGGACATACCGCCGCCTTTAATCTGAACCTTTTAAAACGAATAAATGATGAACTCGGTGGTCATTTCGATCTTCTGAATTTTATGCATGAAGAAGTTTATGACGAACATACGGGAACTGCAAGAAGTTATCTGATGAGCCGTAAAAAACAATCTGTCAGCATAGAAAAATTGGGGAAGGTGTTTGAATTTGAAGCCGGTGAGAAAATATTGATGGAAATATCGCAAAAGTACGATTTAGAACTGATTCATGAACTGGCAGAAAAATCCGGGTTTCAAATTGTCAGGAACTTTATGGATAGCCGACAATACTTTATGAATTCACTATGGAAATTAAAAAGGTAAAAAGATGAAAGCAATTTGGAATGGAAAAGTCATCGCGGAAAGCGATCACACCATCAATATCGAAGGAAATCAATACTTTCCCACAGGATCAGTAAAAAAGGAGTTTTTAACCGGCAGCGAAACACATACGGTATGTCACTGGAAAGGAACAGCCTCGTATTATGATGTGACCGTTGACGGGCAAACCAATAAAGACGCGGCCTGGTATTATCCTGATCCCTCTGCGAAGGCGGATAAAATTAAAGATTATGTAGCCTTTTGGCGTGGTGTGGAGGTGAAGAATTAACTTGGGTTTTCATTAATAAAAATGAAGAATAACAGATTGAATATCCGCACTTTTTTAAGCATTAGCATCACAATAATGGTTCTTGGATTTATTGGTGTTAATTATTCTGTAGAAAAAATTCGGCAACAGTATTTGGAGATCCAGTTGGAATCGAACCACCGTACGGCTCAAACAATTGCAAAGCTTTTTGACGAAAAGCTGGGAAGCGGTATAAAAGAGGAGGAACTTATCAAATCATTTCAATCGGCTATTGAAGGTAGTCATAGCGATGAAGGATATTTGTGCATGTTTGACCAAAAAGATGGTGTTTTGTTGTGCCATCCTGATACCAGTGCAATTGGTATGTCGATCAATTCGGACAAGATGAAGTTTTTAAATCTGAATGGGATGCACAACGAATTGCTCTTCGATGCAGTATCGACAACCAAAGAAGAATATGGCATCCTAAGCTTCAGTGAACCGGCCCGGTCCGAAATAGCCTATATGGTGCCTGTTCCGGGAACAACATGGAAAATTTCGGTTCACGAGAACCTGGATAAAGCCGAGAAATTGCTCACACAACTTCGATTGGTGGCTTTCAGCGGATTTATCTTTTTGTCATTACTTATTTCCCTGATTGCGACATGGGCGGTGCGTAAAATTAGTCGGATGCATGAAAAGGAAATCGAATTGAAAAACAGGGAATTGGAGCAAAACAATAACAAGCTGATCAATTTAAATCTTCAGATTGAGAATCAGCACGCGATCATTAGTAAACATGCCGAAAACCTCGAATACGAGGTCAAAAAGCGGACTGCCGAGTTAGAAAGTATTTATTCCAAATTAGCCGATCTTGAAAAATCGAAAAGTGATTTCCTGGCCATTATCAGCCACGAGCTACGTACACCATTGAACGGGATAATCGGGTTTTCAAACATATTGGAGCAAGAGTTAGAAAACGAAGATCACCTTGAATTTGTAACAGGGATCAGGATTTCCGGAGACAGACTTTTGAAATTTTCGGAAACAGCTTTGTTGGTAACCCAATTAAAAGTTCAAAGCAGCAAAATGGAATTCCATCCGATAGCAATCAGGGATACCATTTTAGAAGTGTTGAAATCATTTGATGAAGTGGTTCAGGACAAACATTTGAAGATAATTTTTGAGATACAGCCTGAAAGCGGAACCCTATTCGGTGTGGTTGATTTAATAAAACAATGTTTTAGAAATATCTTTGAAAATGCCATGAGGCATGCGCCGGAAAATGGCCTGATCAGCATTAATTCTTTTCAGGAAGCAGGTCATATATGCGTTACTATCCACGATAATGGTAAGGGCTTTAGTGATGAAGCCCTGCTGCGTCAATTCGATTTGTTTGGAGCCGACGATATTTCACATCACAGTGAAGGGTATGGACTTGGCCTGGTAGCTGCGCGCCTGATCATGCTGTCGCATTCAGGAGATATTCAGATTGCCAATCAGGCCGATGGTGGCGCCCTGGTTACGCTTAAATTTCAAAATTTACTTTAAAATAGAAGTGAAATGAAAATCGAAAAAAGAGGGGTAGTTGCCTTGATTTTTCTGTTGATTTTTCAGACAGGTACAGCACTCATTGCTCAGGAAACCGCTATTTTGGATAGTTTCACGTTGAATAAAAATGATGGGAAAATTTATTTAAATTGGGTTATCAGGTCAGGCAGCACCTGCGATGGTACAAAGATATTAAGGTCAACCGATCAGGTTCATTTTGAGGAAATTGGAGAGATATTGGGCATTTGCGGAAGCGCATCGTTTCCTGTGGGTTACGAATTTGTTGATGAAAACCCCGTAAAGAATCAGCGTAACTATTACCTGCTTGAGTTGGGAAGGAGTGGAACTTCCGAAATAGCTTCCATCGAAATCCTCGATTTGCACGACAAGGGTTATCAAATCCGCCCAAATCCGGCCATTTATTTCGATAACGATAAACAAGAAAAACACCTGTTGGTATTGTACCACCTGGATGGTGTTTTGGTTCACACATCAGTTACATTCGGTTCGTTTGTTGACATTTACACCGCCAATCTTCCTGTAGGTCTTTATTTCTTTACTATTTCAGGAATCGAAAATTCGACCATAGTCAAGGGAAAAGTTGTTATTCGGCATTAAAGTACACGATATGGAAGTTATACTACAATCCAGCTAAAAACGATGATTCTGGAACATAAAAATTACCTCCTTTTTGGCAGAATGATCTTTGAAAAGGTTGTTATTAAACCGCCGTTTCAAAAATCAAACATTATGCCCGAGGAAGCGTGCTTTTTCTATATTATTGAGGGAAGGGGCGAAGCGGTTTCAGAAGTTGAACACCTTAAAATCCCCGTTCAGGAATCGGTGTTGATGAAATGCGGAAACTACATCACCAGGATGATTCCCACGCCTGCTTCGAATACATTTCATACAGTTGTTGTTCACTTTCATCCCGAAATTCTCAAAAAGGTTTATGAAAATGACCTTCCAAAATTTCTGCTACATCCCCGACCGGGGACAACGGTGGGCATGTCGAAGGTTAAAAGCTCCATTCTGATTGACAAATACATTGAAAGTCTGTTATTTTATTTTGAGAATCCCGAGCTGGTAAATGAAGATTTGTTGGTATTAAAACTAAAGGAGATCATCCTGCTGTTAACTCAAACCGACGACTCACCCGCAATTAATCAAATTCTTACCAGCTTATTCTCTCCATCAACCTACTCATTTACGCAAATTGTCGACGCCCATCTCTACTCCAATTTATCAGGCGACGACCTGGCCCAGCTCACCAACTTAAGCCTGTCGTCGTTTAAAAGAGAGTTTAAACGCGTGTATAACGACAGTCCGGCAAACTTCATT
>Ga0208863_1001449_pt1 | contig 15026 bp, 12 predicted proteins | sample RifOxyD3_FD_184040 | JGI IMG/M metagenome (GOLD analysis project Ga0208863, IMG submission 184040) | Soil microbial communities from Rifle, Colorado - Rifle Oxygen_injection D3 (SPAdes) | ecosystem: Environmental > Terrestrial > Deep subsurface > Rock core/Sediment | place: Rifle, Colorado...
TACAAAGGCTCCGGCACCAGTGTTACGGTTACCGGGTTGGTTTCGAACACCGGCTATTATGTGGCAATTTATGAGCATATGGGGAGTGCCGACAACTCGGGAGGGGACCTGGGAACTAACTATAAATCCACGTGGACAACAGGTAGTAAGACGACCAACCCGCCGGCAGTACCTACCCTTACCACTCCGACAGTAACGACCATCGGTAGCATTACAGCTACTCTGGGTGCTGATGTTACGGATAGCGGTGAGAGCCCGATAACTGCTCGTGGCACGGTATGGGGAACCTCTACAAACCCGACCGCTAATGTGTTGGCGGAGGAGTGGACTGCAACAGGCACCTTTAGTCAGGCAAGAACAGGACTACCGGCCGGTACGAAGATTTATTATCGCGGTTTTGCGGTCAGCAGTATCGGGACCGGTTACTCCCCGAACGGCAGTTTTTATACGGAGCCGGCAACCCAGGCTTCTGCCGTCAGCTTCCGGGACATTGAGCAAAAGACCATGACGGTGCAATGGACGCGCGGTGACGGCGATGGAGTCATAGTATTTATGAGAGAAGCCGACTCGGTGGATTCTGCTCCGGTCGACGGGACCTATACTGCTTATTCGGCGAACTCGACTTTCGGCAGCGGCACTCAGATCGGCATTAACAATAATTATGTGATCTACAAAGGTGTTGGTACCAGCGTGACCGTTACCGGACTGAATGTCGGCACAACATATTATGTGGCGGTTTATGAGTATAAGGGGGCTGTGGATACCTTGGGTGATGCCCAGGGGGCTAAATATAAACTTACAGCGGCAACAGGCAATTATACGACCAGTCCGCCTTTGCCTCCTGTACTTTCATCTCCGACAGCAACGCCAATCAACAGTACCTCAGCAACCCTTGGCGCGAATGTTACGGATGATGGCGGGGCAGCAATTACTGCCCGTGGCACAGTTTGGGGGACGTCATCATTCCCGACTGAAAATAGCTTGGCAGAAGGTGCGACCACCACAGGGCTCTTCAGCCATGTGAGAACCGGATTGCTGGTCGGCGCCAAGATTTACTATCGCGGTTACGCGACCAACATTGCGGGTACTGAGTATTCCGCCACAGGCAGTTTCTATACCGAGCCGGCCAGCCAGGCATCAGTTGTGAGCTTCCCGGCAGTGGGCAAAACAGACATGACGGTTAACTGGACACGGGGCACCGGCACCGGTGTAATCGTGTTGTTGAAGCAGGGGGCGGCGGTGGATTCCGATCCGGTCGACGGGACATATACAAATTATTCGGCGAATACGGTATTTGGCAGCGGCACCCTGATCGGTACCGGCAATTATGTAATATACAAAGGGACCGGCACCAGCGTGACGGTTACCGGACTGATTTCTGCTACAACATATCATGTGGCTGTCTTTGAATATAATGGGACAGGTGACACCTTGGGCGTTGACCAGGGAATAAACTACTTGTCGCCGCCGGCAGCCGGCAGTCAGACGACCAACTCCATTCCTATTCTTACATCTCCGACAGCGACGGCCATCGGTATGTTGACAGCAACCCTCGGAGCAAATATCACGTCTGATGGAGGAGGGGCTATTACCGAACGTGGTACGATTTGGGGGACTGCAGCCAACCCGACCGTTAATCGTCACGCAGAAGGTGGTACCGCAACAGGGGTATTTAGTCATGATGTGTCCGGACCTGGACTGCCGGCCGGTACTAAAATTTACTATCGTGGTTATGCGATTAACAACGTCGGGACCGGGTACTCTCCTGATGGTACTTTTTATACGGAGCCATCTGCTCAAGCTTCCGTGTTGAGCTTCTCATCGGTCGGCCCAACAACCATGACCGTGAGTTGGTCGCGCGGCAACGGCGACGGAGTCATCGTATTAATGAGGGTGAGTTCGGCGGTGAATTCCGACCCGGTAGACGGAACCTATGCAGATTATACTGCGAGCTCGGTATTCGGCAGCGGGACAAAGATCGGTGCTAACTATAATTATGTGATCTACAAAGGAACCGGCACCAGTGTAGCCGTGACCGGACTGACTGCCGGAAGAACGTACTATGTGAAAGTTTATGAGTATAAGGGTACTCTTAATACTTTGGACGCGGACCAGGGGACAAACTACAAATCTTCACCGATTTCAGGCAACCGTGCGACCACCTCGGGGCTTCCTACCGTTATCTCGCCAACCGCAACGGCAATCGGCAGCACCACAGCGACCCTGGGGGCGAATATAACGGGCGATGGTTCGTTGCCACTCAACTGGCGCGTCACGGTATGGGGAACCTCGCTCAACCCGACCGGTAATCCCGTTGCCGATGCCAGTCCTCCCTTAGGGGTTTTCAGCCATGCGAGAACAGGATTGCCGGCCGGTACGAAGATTTTCTATCGCGGGTATGCGACAAACAGCGCTACGACAGGGTACTCCCCTGATGGTAGTTTCTATACGGAGCCGTCTCTGCAGGCATCCGCGGTTAACTTAGGGGCTGGCGAAACGTCTATGAGTCTGAGTTGGACACGGGGCAATGGCAATGGAGTTATCGTGTTGATCAGGCAAGGGGGTGCAGTTGATTCCGCCCCGGTCGACGGGATATATTCAGGTTATTCGGCGAGTTCGGCTTTCGGCGGCGGTACCACGATCGGTTATGATAATTATGTTGTATATAAAGGGACTGACAACAACGTGACTGTTACCGGGTTGGCAGCCGGCACCACATATCACGTGGCGATCTATGAGTTTGCCGGGACCGTTGACACGTCCGGCGTAGACCAGGGAACCAACTACAAGCCATCTCCGGCAACCGGCAGCCAGACAACCAATACCCCTCTGCCCACCCCGACTATTGGTGTCGGAAATGTCTTTGAATTCATGGTGGACATGCAGGAATGGCAAGGTCAAGGTTATAGTATGCTTGAAAGAAGCAACTACTTCGTGCCTGCCGGGTCAAATCGGCTGCTCATGGTTGTTCTTCATTACGAGGCCATGAATCCTGCTGACAGCATTTTTATTGATGCCAGGTATGGGAACCAGCCACTTCATGAGGTGCAGCGGATTGATAGCTTATCTTCCCGGGTGTATGTGGGGTATCTGAATGAGTCCGAGATCGCGTTTGCCGAGACCCAGAATCAGACTCTGAACGTATTTGTGGGTGGGTATGTCTGGGGTGCGGTGTTGACAGCCGGTTCCTTTACCAATGTCAACCAAGGTGTGCCGATCAACGACTCGAAACAGTCGGCCAGCGATGATCCTCAATCAGCTTTCCCCTTTGCGGGGCGACCGGATTTGGGGGAGATGCTCACTGTAATGAATGGTGGTCGGGCTCTCGTTTTCGGAACATATTCGAATACATCATTAGACAACTTTACAACCGTGGAGCTGCCACCTTTCTTCATGGGACAGTATGAACTGCACCCGGCGATGTTCAGCGGTGGCGGGGCTGGTTTTACATCGGGCAGCGGTTACTATGAGATCACCAGCAATGGCAACACAAACGGCCCCATCATGCTTAACTCGCCGCAACGTTATGGGGTGGTGGCCATCTCTTTACAGCCTTAACCTGTCGGCGCAACGCAGAAAGGCCGGCATTTTGCCGGCCTTTCTGCGTTGCGCTGATTACTTTGACCAGCTATTAATGCTCGAGCTTGAGTCCCCAGCCTTCAAACATGAAGAGGATCGAGAAGCCGAACCAGAGGGTATAGATAACATAACCGACCAGGGAGATGACCACTGTTCCCCATTTCTCGGCAATCGGCACAGCCGGGATGCCGTAGTAGTTGTAGGCCGGTTCCAGGGCTTTGGTCATGGCGTTATTGAAGAGAGCTGCTTCCTTGAACTTGCTCTGCGAGTTCAAATCTTTGACTGCTGCCTTGGCGGCAGTATAGATGTCGTATAATGCCTGTTTTTCCTGGTAGCCGTATTTCTCTGCCACTGCCTTGCCTTCGTTTTTGTACATAGCATCGGCATCGGCCAGCATATTGGCCAAAATCGCACCCATGTCGCCGGTGATCTTGACCTTTTCGCCTTCAACTGTTGCCGTGGCCTTGGCAGCTTCAAATATTTTGATCAGCCGTTCAGCCTGCTCACCATTGGCCTTTACGGAAAAAGATATCTGTTGGCCGTTAAAGGCCTCGGCCTTTTTCTGGACAACCGGAACAAAGTAGGCGGATTTCTTGGAGATCGTGTTGTAGAGGTTATCCATGTAATCGAGGATGTTTTTTCCTTCGAAAACCGGGGACATAATAATGATAAATACTACCCAGAAGCCGGCAAACATTGCCGCACCCATACCGAACTCTTTTTTATGAGCAATCATGCGCGTGCCTCCTTATGCATGTGACGAAGCTGAACCTTCGCCCTTAAGTGTTTTGATGTTAGAGAAAAATACATACATAACCCAGATGGCAAATATTGAGATGACCGGGAAGAAGAGCCAGACGCCGACACTTTCGAGGAGCTTGCCGGTAGCGTCCGAGATTCCGAGATAGCCCAGCTTAGCCAGCTTGGAGGGCAGGGCGAAGACCCGATTGATAAAGCCGGCGGAGACTGCCACCGCATAAAATCCGCAGATGGTCTGGCCGGAAACTACCTTGGTGACCAGGGAGCCCAGCTGGATGCCGATCAGCGAACCGAGCAGCATGCCCATAGCCAGGGTGTAGAAGATGAATCCGTAGATGGCGTACTGACCAAGACCGGCATAACCGGCGGTAAAGATGATCTGGAAGATATCGGTGCCGACTGTGGTGGCGCTTGAAACGCCGAGGACATAGACAAAGATCGGGAAGGTCAGGAAACCGCCGCCGACGCCCATGATTGCTGCGGCCAGACCGACAAAGGCGCCGCTTAATACCAGGAACAGCCAGGAGATCTGTCGGCCGCCCGGTACCAGATGCTGGTCAAAAGTGATAATCGGTGGCAGGTTGACTTTCTGCAAGGCTTTGGCCAGGGCGGTCATGGTGCCGGCATCCACTTTCTTTTTGTTGCCGGCGGCAACGCTTGCCGCTTCGGCTTTCGCGGCTCTCGCGGTTTTAGCCCAGTCCATCAAGGCGTAGAAGGCCAGGAAGCCCAGCATAAAGACATAGATGGTGGTGATAAAGGCGTCGCTCAATACCGGGTTGAACTCATATAGGGTCCGGTTGATCCAGCCGCCCAGGGTGGCGCCGGCTATCGAGCCGATCAGGAAGACCAGAGCCAGGGGCACCGAGATGTTGCCCAGTTTGCGATGCAGGACGCTGCCCATGATTGCCTTGGCAAAGATGTGGAAGAGGTCGGTGCCGACTGCCAGGATACCTTTGACGCCGGCGCTCATCAAGGCCGGGGCGATAATGAAGCCGCCGCCGGCGCCAATGCAGCCGGTGATCAAGCCGGCGCAAAGACCGACGCCGATCGAGGCAAAAAAGATGGTCGGCGTATAGAACGCCGGGCTGTAGGCGGTTTTGCTGCCGATGAAGCCGGGCAGGGCGTGGCCGACATCTTCTGCAAAGGCTACACCCAGTAAGAGGATCGGAATACATAACAGGCCGAGAATAATCAGCCTTTTCCGATCCCCCATGATGCGTTTTGACACATCGATCTCCCATTGGGCATGGGCTCTGGCGCCCATCATCATAAAATCACCAAGTTGCTTAATGAAGTTCATTGCTTTTTTTTCCTCCTTGTTACGATTGATGTTGCTTGTGTAACTCTGGCCGCTACCGTTACTTTTTCTTCCGTACTTTGTGTCTAACTTCCTAACTGGTTATCCTGGGCTGCTTTCTTCTTGTTAGCGAACTGCAAAGATTCGAGCAGTGATTCAAATTCTACCGGCTTCATCAGGTAGTCGTAGGCCCCGTCGCCAACTCCCTCAAGTCCGTCCCTGGCTGATATGTGGCCGGTGAGGATGACAACCTGGATCTCGGGTTTGAGCCTTTTTACTTCCCGCAAGACCTCTTTGCCGTCTGAGTCCGGCAGTTTCATGTCGAGCAGCAATACATCGTAATCCTTGAGTCTGATATGCTCTATAGCCTCGGCGCCGGTGAAAGCCCCTTCACAGGTCACCCCCCTTTTCGTAAGCCTTTTGATCAGGGTAGCGACAAACTCCTGCTCGTCGTCAACCACCAAAACACTGAATGCGTCGTTTCTCACATTATTCACGCTTAACCTTGGGCGGGTTTACCTTTCAAGGGGGTACTGGAAAGAGGGAAACCCGCCCCTACAGCCGCCGGCAGGCTTACCGTAAAGATGCACCCGCCCTGCTTGCCGTTTTCCGCCAGGATATCGCCACCCAGTCGCTGCATGATGCTGCGGGAGATGGAAAGACCCAGACCCGTACCTTTGTCCGGTCTTTTGGTTGTAAAAAACGGGTCGAATATTTTTTGCAGATGTTCCGGCGGCAGACCTGGTCCGGAGTCGGCAAATTCAATACAGAGCCTATCTTGTTTTATGCTGGTCTGGATGGTGATGCTGCCGTCGTTGCCGATTGCATCAATAGCATTGTTGAGAATATTCAAGAATACCTGTTGGATCTGGGAGGGGTCGGATACGGCTTTTGGTAGATTTTCCGAGAGATTGCGACGTACGGTTATCCGGTGATTTTTGGCCTCGTTCTCTAGAAAAGAGATTGTATCTCCAACCAGGGTATTGATGTCGATTTCGAGCCGTTTAAACTCCATGGATCGGGAGAATCCGAGAAGGCGATGGGTGATAGTGCTGGCCCGTCCGACATGCAGCTTGATTTTTTGCACCGCCCCCCGGTATTCATCGTAGTTTTTTACCTGCTCCAGGGTTTCTTCGTCCAGTAGTTCGTTGATCCAGCCGGCCTGATCCCCGATAATCTGCAGAGGATTGTTTACCTCATGAGCTACACTGGCAGCCAGCCTGCCGACCAGGGCCATCTTTTCGACCTCGCGAACCCGGTTGTTCAGAAGCATCCGTTCTTTGTCCGCACCTTCAATCCGGTTCATCATGGAACGGACCAGGAGGGTTGTCACAACGAGTATAAAGAGGGAGGCGCCGAGAATACTGAGGATCCCGAGATTCCAGGCCCGATAAAACTCGGCAAGGGAGGAGTTGATGTCGGTCTTTAAGACCAGCAGCCAGTTGTTGCCGTTCACCCAGGTGGTGGCATAGAGATAGTTGTGGTGCTGGCTGATCGTAGTGCCGGATCGGGAGACAATCGTGGCAAGCTCATCCTGGGGTATCATTGTTTTGGTAGTTCCCCGACCAGGCGTCTGCAGTTCGCCCTTGCGATTAATGATGAAGGCGTCACCGCCCGGCCCCACCTCGGCACTGGCCAGGAGGGCGTTAAACAGTTCGGAGTTGATCGTGGCGCGCAGAATCCATGTTTTTTTCAAGTCGGTGACCGCAACAACGAAATGGGGTTCGCCCCGATACCCGCTGAATATATCGCTTGCATATCTGCCGTTGCGCATGGCCTCGCGGAACCACTCCGCTTCAAGATAGTTTTTATCGGAGAGCTGTCTGCGAAAGGGCCCTGCATAGGCGAGATGCACTCCTCTCTGGTCAATAACCCCCAAATCCACCAGTACCCCGCTGTGATTCATTGCCGAAAACACCTCTTCCAGGCTACTTGGTTTGGCCAGATCTTCAGGGCTGTAAAGATCAACAAAGGTGGCCAGCATATCTTCCTGATCTGTCAGAAAGCGATTAATTATCTCTTTTCTGCTCTCGGCTGAGCTTTTCAGATCAACCGAGGTCTGCTGCAACCATGATGTTTTATAATACTGTGAAGACGCCCAGCCGATCAGCAGGAGCGGCAACACCGACACCAAAACCACTACCAGGATGAACAGCTGCTTCTGGCGCGCATAATATGACTCTCTTGACCTGACCTTGAGCGCATCGTCACGTATGGTAGCCGTGTACATCTTCATGACGATTCAGCGAGATCCTGACTGGTTGGCGGCGCAAGCGGTTTCACCTGGTTTTTTCATTCATCATCTTACGGGCGGTATCGTGCTCGCCGGCCTCGGCAAAGGTAGCAGCTGACATGTAGCTGGTTGCTGCCTTTTTGGCCTGATATGCCGCCTTGATGCGATCAACCAGCAGTTCGATATCGACCGGCTTTTTAAGGTAGTCGAATACCCCGAGTCGTCTCGCCTCGGCTTCGTCAAGATCATTACCGTGGCCGGTCTGGATGATAACCTGGATGTCCGGATAGTTCTGCCGCACCTGGCGCAGGACTTCCATGCCGTCAATCCCCGGCATCCGGAGATCAAGTACCATAACATCCGGTTCACGGTCACCGACATACCCGAGAGCCTGCTCGCCGTTAAAGGCGGTATGACTTGTGAGGTCACGTAGATCCAGGCGTTCGGAAATGGTCCTAACGAAATTTTCTTCATCATCGACAAGTAGTATTTTGATGTCTCCCATAAGATCTCCGTTAACACTGTGCTTTTAAGGTTTGTCGTTCTGTTTCTTGACGGGACTCTTATCTTTCTTTAGCCTTGACGACGGGCCATCCATAAAATCTAAAGCATCTTCGTAACTGCCGGCTTGGGCAAATGTTGCAGACACCATTGCATCGCTGAAACGGTCCAGCAAAGATTTTTTGTTTTTCTTAGCGTGCATAGCCTTCCGGCGTTTGCAGGCTTCGACGATTTTTCTTTTTAAGAGCGTGATGTCGAATGGGACGATTATTTCATCAATCGCCCCAGCCTTCATGCCGGCAATGGAGGCTCTTACATTGTCCGGTTTGTTGATAAGAACCACCTCTATATCCGGATGCCGCTCTCTTATGGAGCCCAGCAGGTCAAACACCTCATCTGCGAGTTCCCGTATATCAAACAACACCACATCACCATCGCCTTCCTGCTCTGTTGCATCGTCCTGGTCGTCTTTTTGCCTGTGCGGTTTAAAACCCCAATGTGCAAGGTTTTTGCTGAGTGTCTCAGCGAAGATTGAATCGTTGCTGGCGATAATGACGACAGGTCGCATAGCTCTTTTTGCCGAGGAAAAACTCCCTTCCTATTGGATGGCTTCCTCTTGCAGGATGCCGTAAGTCATTCTGACGCCGCGCAGGCCAACCGAATTGAGGAAATTTTCGGCCCGATTCGTTGGTTGACTGGTCTTGCCGATGATCCGGTGTGCTTCATCATGCATGCTCTCTTCGGCAAAGGCCACGGCCATGAAGGTCTGTTCAAAAAACTGGGCAAATTTGCTCTGAAATGTCTGTGGCATCATGGATCGGGCCGTCTCCCACTCTCCGGCTTCGGCAAATGCAGCAGCCATGAATGTCTGCTCAGCTGATTTGGCAAGTTTGCTCTGAGAAGTTTCCGGTATCATGGATCGGGCTGTCTCCCACTCTCCGGCCTCGGCAAAGGTAATGGCATTCATCCAGCTGTTGAATTTGTTCGATGTGGTTTTCATAGCGAGACCTCCTTTAAATTATTCGCTCGGGTTTATTCAGTTTAATAGCAGAAATCGTGCCAATTAAATAAATCGTTTAATTGCAATTAGTTGCAATAATACTGTTTCAGTGTGGTTTGTAGTTATGAAACTTATTGAAACAAAATGATATAATTGTGAAACATTGAAACATTTCTTATCGGTAAATGATGTTGTATTGATGGACTTAATGGTAAAAATAAATATTTATTCCTTGTAATATCAAGATATTGCGTGATTGATCGAAGAAGTGTTTCAGAGAAAAATATTGTCTTGTGAAACAAAATGAAATATTATGAACCTAAGTGTTTCGATATGGAGGATGGAGGTTAGCTATGAAACAATCTGTCGGTTCTGCCCTTAAGGGGCTTGATATGCTTGATTTGCTGAATGGCGTACCGCACGGTATCGTTCTGCTTGATAACGAAGGGCGGATTGTTTCGGCTAATCGCATTTTTGAGGCCATTACCGGTCATCCATCCGTGGATGTCTTTGGAGTAGGCTGTGATTTCGTCCTTCGAAGCAATCCGGATATCAAGAGAACTATTTTTGAGAATGTCTTTGATGATGGGGCGATGTTGAGCCTTGAAGGTGACATTATTAATGTAAACCGGAAAAAAGCAGTCATGCGGTTTTCGGTTTCTCCACTCAACAGTCAAGCCGGCAAAAAAATTGGCTACATGGTGGCTCTTGAGGATATTACTGCACTGCGGGAGCTTGATCGCCAGCGGCATGGTGTTGATGAAGTGAAGGGCATGCTTGGGCATAGCCCTAAAATGCAGGAGATTCTGGAGTTTATGCCGATCCTGGCCCGGACCGATGCCACCCTGCTGATTACCGGTGAGACAGGAACGGGTAAGGATCTGCTGGCTGAGGCAGTTCATATGGTGTCAAAACGGTCCAAGTATCCGTTTGTTAAGGTTAACTGCGGCGCCTTGCCGGAGACCCTCCTTGAGTCTGAACTTTTCGGGCACGTTCGCGGTGCTTATACCGGAGCTCATGCCGATAAGCCCGGGATGTTTCGCCTTGCCCAGGGGGGCACACTTTTTTTGACGGAAATCGGCGATCTGCCCTTGTCACTGCAAGTGAAACTGCTGACGGTTATTGATGACCGGGAGTTCTATCCACTGGGAAGTTCCAAAAAAATTAGAGTTGATGTCCGCTTGATCACCGGTACGAATCGTGATCTGCGCCAGATGGTAAAGGATGGGACGTTCCGTGAGGATCTTTATTATCGATTGAATGTCCTGCGCGCCCATCTCCCCGCCTTGCGGGAACGTGGGGAGGATGTCTTGTTGCTTATTGATCATTTTGTTAAACTATTTTCCGGCAATCTCGGTAAGAGTATCAAGGGGTTGACGACAGCGGCCACAGAGGAGCTGCTGCGCTATCAGTATCCCGGCAATGTTCGAGAACTTCGTAATATTATTGAATATGCGGTTAATGTCTGTCCCGGGGAACGGATTGGTTCGAGCCATCTGCCGACCTCCATCCATGCCAATATCATTACCGCTTTACCGGTAAGGAAACCGGCGTCTGCCCCCCAGATAGTGCAGCAAGGAGAGGATGATGACAACGCTCATGGGGGGCGATTCGCTGACGAGATTGATATCAGCCAGGCGACCGGTTGGTCGGATATTGAGAAGAGTAAGATCCTGGGTGCGCTGCTGAAAGTGGGAGGCAACCGCAGTCGGGCGGCCAAGGAGCTTGGCTGGGGGCGCAGCACCCTTTGGCGCAAGATCAAACGCTATGGTCTGGAGTGAGGCGTTGGATTATGAAGATACTTTTGACGTTGCGTGATAATGATATCGCACCCCGTTTTGATCTGACTTCTGAGGTTTTGATCGTTGATTCGGATCATGGTAATGTAGTTGGAAATCCCCGCAATATATTGCTGCCCGGGCCATCCGGGGATGAGTTGTGCAGCCTGATAATCAAGGAAGAAATTTCGCTGGTGGTCTGTGGCGGAATTGAAGAGGCGCATTTTCAGTATCTGGGTTGGAAAAAAATTACTGTAGTCGATAGAGTTATAGGTCTGGCAGCAGACGCCTTAAGGCTTGTCTTGGCCGGCCGTTTAAAAACCGGTGCGGTTTTGCGAGGTTCGCAGGTGGATGATATGCTATGAAAAAAATATATTGAATTGCTTTGGGTTTAAGGGGCTGTTCTTTGATAGTTATTATGACGGCGCCCTGTGCAGCAAAGGTCGTTACTACTGTCTGCGCCGCAGTTTGCTGATGTGATTACGGAGGTTCTTGGTTTTCTTAATAAGGAAGCCCTGTATCACAATATTGAGATTAAACTGGAGTTGCAGTCGGATCTGCCGACCATTATCAGCGACCGGGGGCAGTTGCAGCAGATTTTTTTGAATATTATTAATAACGCTATTGATGCGATTGTCAAAGATGGCGAACTTCGTATTGTAACTTCTAAAAAGAGTGCGGAAAAACTACAGGTTGATATTATCGATAATGGGCCGGGCATGCAGCCTGAGATACTCGATAATATCTTCGAGCCGTTTTTCAGCACGAAAACCGGAAAAGAGGCTTTGGGCGCGGGTTGGGGCTTTCAATCACCTACGGCCTGGTCAAAAAACTGGGCGGGGACATCCTTGTGGAAAGCACCGTCGGCCAAGGTTCCACTTTTACTCTTATTTTTCCAGTACGTTCTATCGACCAAGGAGAGGTTGCCAATGAATAAAATAAAAGTACTGATTGTTGACGACGAGATGGAGTTCGCTTCTCCGTTGTCCGAGCGTTTGAACCTCCGGAATTTCGAGAGCCAGGCAGTAGCCTGTGCCGAGGATGCCATGAGCCTGCTGCGGGCCGACTGGCGACCTGATGTTGTGCTGCTCGACTTGAAGATGCCCGGCCTTGACGGTCTTGACGCCTTAAGTGTGTTTAAACAGTTTGATCCGAACATGGAGATCATCATCCTGACCGGGCATGGCTCGACGGCAAGCGGTATCGAAGGCATGCGACGCGGCCTGTTCGACTATCTTATGAAGCCGGTCGAGATAGACAGTCTGGTTCAGCGGGTAAAAGCGGCGGCGGAAAAGAAGAGGTTGGCCGGCGGTCACTCGTGAGGCTGATCTATGAGGAGTTCTTATGTTAACGGCAGTTGTTGTCATCTTTGTGATCGCCTACGCAGCTATTGCCCTTGAGCACCCGATCAAGATCAACAAATCTGCTTCGGCGTTGATCGGTGCCGGTCTGCTCTGGACGGTCTATGCCGTTATGAGTGGAGACCATGCCCTGGTCGGGCAGCAACTTAACGAATCATTGGCCTCAACCGCCCAGATCGTTTTTTTTCTGCTGGGTGCCATGACCATCGTCGAGGTGGTGGATGCTCACGACGGCTTTGAAGTAATCACCTCGCGTATCAAGACCAGCAAGCTCTCTTTGCTGATGTGGTTGGTCGGTTTCGTAACCTTTTTCCTCAGCGCCGTACTTGATAACCTTACTACAACTATCGTCATGATATCGTTGATGAAAAAGTTGCTTGACAAGCAGGAAGATCGACTCTTTTTCGCCGGGATGATCGTAGTTGCCGCCAATGCCGGTGGTGCCTGGTCGCCAATCGGCGATGTTACCACCACCATGCTATGGATCGGTGGTCAGATCACCTCACTGGCTATCATCAAGGGTGTTTTGGTCGCGTCACTGATCAATCTGATCGTGCCTTTCTTGGTAACCAGTTACATGTTGAGAGGCCGCAAGGTTGTTGCTCCGGCCCGGGTTGAGGAAACAGGCCTGCTGCAGACCACCGACTTTGAGCGTAACTTGATATTTTTCCTGGGGCTTGGCATTCTGGTTATGGTTCCGGTGTTTAAGACTTTAACCCATCTGCCACCGTTTATGGGTATCCTTTTCGGTCTTGGCATCCTCTGGCTGGTTGGAAATATTATCCATCGGCACAAGGATGGCGATGAAAAACAGCATCTGACCCTGGCGCAGGCCTTGAAGAATATCGATATGGGGTCAATCGTTTTTTTTATCGGCATTCTGCTGTCCGTAGCCACTCTGGAGCACACCCACATCCTGACGGCGCTGGCCAGGTGGATGGATCAAATTGTCGGCCGCCAGGATCTAATCGTTACCATAATTGGTCTGGCTAGCGCTATTGTTGATAATGTGCCTCTGGTTGCGGCATCTATGGGTATGTACGATCTGGCTCAGTTTCCTCCCGACAGTTTCCTGTGGGAGTTCATGGCCTACTGTGCCGGCACCGGCGGTTCGATTCTGATTATTGGTTCGGCCGCTGGGGTGGCAGCTATGGGCCTTGAGCATATACATTTCTTCTGGTACGTCAAACGGATCAGCGGTCTGGCCCTGCTCGGCTACTTTAGCGGTATCGGCGCTTACCTCCTCCAGTACCGACTGTTGCACTGATTGGGAACACCATGAAGACAAAGGTCGATTGAAATTTTGGTACAATTGCAGCAAATTCAGTCAGTTGTATACTTCTCGACAAGAGCTGTGATCGCTTTACTCCAGCCCTCTGGACCTATGCCCCCTGCTTTTTTCAGATTAGGAATATTTAGTCGCGCATCGTAAGTTCCATCAGCCTTTTGAACTATTATTGGAAAATCGGCGTTCATGAGCATGGGCAGGTCATTCAGGCTGTCGCCGATGGCCACGGAAATAATCTTGCCGTATGTCGTCCGGTAAAACTCCTGCAGGATGGCGAGAGCCTTGCCCTTGTCGCTGTCGCCCATAATGTGCAGAAAGTACCCTTGGGTGTGACGAAATCCTCTGGCATGAATTGAGGTTAGGAGCAATTCGAGCTTGTCTTGAGGTCCGTCATAAAGAAAGGGCTCATCGAAATCCCTCTGTTTTGCCATCTCCGCCTCTTCGACGGGCAACCCCGTGATGCTGGCAATCTCCAGAGCGTTCATGTCTCCGAACCCCGTGACGCTAAAACCTTCTTCTCTGAGACCGCAGAGGGCTGACCGCAGGGTTTTATAGCGGGCACCAAGCCTGATTATCTGGTATTGGCCTTCATCCTTAGATTCAACCTGTATAGACCGGGCAGCAGCCATGAAATACCCGTTCGGCATGAAAATGCCGCCGCCATTTTCCGAGATGAACGGGTGACGGTTGTCGAGTTTTTTCCTGTAGTGTTCGATTTCCACCCTGGTCTTGCTTGAACAGAGGACCAGTGGGATATTTTTTTCAGATAACAGCCGAAGGGCGGGGCGGGCTGCTTCAAAAGAGTAGGTCCGACTGTCCAGAAGGGTGCCGTCGATGTCAGTAAACACAATGATTTTCATATTTTTGGCGCTCTCATGAACTGTACTCTAAACAATCTGAGAGTTATCGATTGCCATAATTTGAATATCCATGACATTAGTGCCGGTGGGACCGGTGATCAACAGATCGCCGGACTGTTCGAAAAACGTGTACGAATCGTTGTCTCGCAGGAACTTTTCAGGATGAAGGCCTTTTTTCCTCGCACTCTTTATTGTCTGGCCGTCAACAATTGCCCCGGCCGCCTCGGTGGGTCCGTCCGTGCCATCGGTCCCTGCCGATAGCAGGGTGATGCCGTTTTGACCTTCGATTTCTAGAGCAAACGCCAAGGCCAACTCCATGTTTCTGCCGCCCTTACCTTGCCCGCTGACCGTGACCGTGGTCTCGCCGCCT
>Ga0208863_1001451_pt1 | contig 15018 bp, 14 predicted proteins | sample RifOxyD3_FD_184040 | JGI IMG/M metagenome (GOLD analysis project Ga0208863, IMG submission 184040) | Soil microbial communities from Rifle, Colorado - Rifle Oxygen_injection D3 (SPAdes) | ecosystem: Environmental > Terrestrial > Deep subsurface > Rock core/Sediment | place: Rifle, Colorado...
AGCCGCTCACGAGCGCCGAGCACCTCCAGAAAGGCCATTCTGACCTCAGCGGCGATGTCCAGCCAGACAGTACTCTGTTCGCGTTGCAACCGCAGAATTTCGGCTTGCACCATGTTCTTGCGAGCCAATGGCTTGCCGCCAATTTCAAAAGGCTGATTTATAGAAACCGTGATCTCTCGGTCATCATCCTCCGGCAAATTGCCGACCAGATTATCCAACGTAATACCAAGCTCCGGGTTTGGACGTATGCCGGCATATTTAAGCTTTAACGCAGCAACATCAAGATCAGTACGCCAGACGGCTAGCTCCTGGCGATTCCGGGAGGCATGGATCAGCGCCTCTTCAATGGTTATGCCGCCAGAGAGGGAGAGATTGGCAGTGTCGGCAGCTTCGGCTACGGGCAGAACCGCGCACCAGAGGCCGACTAAAAAAACAAAGGTACACAAAACAAATTGTTGAATACGCATGAAAAATCCTCCAAGCAGAGGGGGTGTTTAACCAATGGCGTAATCTTTCCGATCAATACGGACGGACCACGGATATCTTTGGGGGCTTTTTTGTGAGTTCCGTTGGCGATTACGAGGTTAGTAACCGTTGCTGGGTCTCAGAGAGGCAAAAATCAAATCAAGAGGACGACTCTAAGCAAGGAGGCAAGTTGGGGTGGCAGAGAAACGGCAGGGGTGTTACGGAAAGATGATTCTTCAATTTGGGTGAGGATGATTGGCAACCCCAAAGGGAGCAAGGCAGGGGTGAAAAGTTGGACGAAGTTGCGCTGGAGGTGATTAGCGGTGTCGCTTTCCAGAGAGACATCCAGACAATGACCTTGGCTAACGTCGAAATCCTTGTCCAGAGCCAGTGCTTCCATATCGGCTTCTTGCTGTTCTCCGCCAAGACTGCAGGAGGGATGTCTCTGCTCCATATGCACATCGCCTGCTGACGTGAAGCAAAGCTCCGCCTTGTCACCAATCCCAAATGAAAGGGCAACGACAGTCAAAATAAAAATGCAGAGTCTGAAGTGCCTAAGGTTATGCAGCATGATGTGACAGAGCCCTAAAAAGTGGAAAAGCGATGAGTTTAGAAGTGTTACTGTAACCATCAGAAACAATAAAGCAATAGGCAACACCTATCTTTCTATCTAAACATGACTATTTAAGGTAAAGCTTACACTAGACTTGAGAGACACGTCAACCTAAAAGTCTACTGACATTAACAGTCAAGCAAGTTTTCTTAAATGAAGGCAATCAGTTATAGCACAATATTTCGAGCACCGGTTATAATGGCAGCATGAAACAAGCCCTGCTTATCCTCCTCGCCATTATTCCGGTTGCCTGCTATTTCTTTTTCAAATCCCGCGCCTCCAAAAAACTCTGGCAGACCACGGGCATCTGCCTTGGCCTGGTCATCTCACCGGTAAGCTTCGGTATTCTTGCCTTAAAGGCAATTCCGCTGGTCGGCATGCTCTTTGGTCTGGTGGGCATTATCCTTACCTTGCCGCATGACTTTCCAGGGTATTTCATGGGATTGTCAGTTGGTCTGGCCCACTCCCAAGGTGTCCTCCCCCTGCAAGAAAGGGTCTGGGTAGAGGTTTTAAACGGCATATTCTGGAGCGTTATCTATGGCTTTGTCGGGCATGCCCTGGATAAAAGGCAAAAGGGATAGCCCAACTAAATCCCGGCTGCCTTTGCAACTGCCTCGCTGATCTGTTTAAGCCTCTCTTCGCTCAGCTTGATCGGCACCTGATAGACCAGGGTGCGATCAATAATTGCAGCCGACGCCGGCAGGACTTGGGGATCATAAACCACCCTCCGCCTTTTATCCTCATGCTTGAACGGCCAGCCGGAATGCGCCAGGGTTGAACCGGCCAGCAGGTGCTCCCACTTTGGATAGTAGTGCCATGTATTCTCAGCGAAATAAACCGCTCCGGCACCTTTTTCTTTGAGCGCCTGATTCACGGCCTTGGCCTTAGCGCCTTCAGGCAGCAGGAAGGCCAGAAAGGTGGCGGAATCACCCTGCTCGTCAAGGATATTCCGGAAGGTAACGCCGGGAATCCCGGCGACAATCTCCTTAAGTGCAGCCTTATTCTTCTTCTGGGCGGCCACGATACCGTCAAGCTTGGCCAACTGGGCCAGACCGATTGCCCCTTGCAGCTCCATCATCCGAAAGTTAAAACCGATAAAACTCCGGCCCTCGCCGCCCCGCCCGCCGGGATTCTGGACATGATCATGGCCGTGGTCATGGTATTCGCTCATCTTGCGCCACAGGGCTTCGTCATCGGTGATGATCATGCCGCCTTCGCCGGTGGTGATGGTCTTGACCGGATCAAGCGAAAAGGTGCCGCATTTACCAAAGGAACCGAGATGCCGACCTCCTAATCGTGCCCCGGCGGCCTGAGCCGTATCCTCAAGCACCGGAATACCATGACGGTCGGCAATGGCCTTGATCTCTTTGATCCTGGCCGGCGCGCCCATCATGTGCACCGGGATGATCGCCTTGGTTTTCGAAGTTATTTTCTTCTCAAGATCAGCCGGATCCATGTTAAGGGTATCGTCAATCTCGCTGAAAACCGGTACGGCGCCGACATCAAAAATCGCCTCCCAGGTGGCGACAAAGGTAAAACCTTGCGTAATCACCTCATCACCCGGCCCGACGCCGAGCGCTGTTAGTCCGACCTTCAAGGCGGCAGTTCCGGAGGTGACTGCCTGGGCATATCCGGCTCCGCAGTACTTGGCAAACTGCTCCTCAAAGGTCCGAACCTTGAAGACCCCCTGGCGCTGCTCAGGAAACTCGTACCGGAACAACACGCCGGTCGAGAGCACATCCATGATCTCTTTCTTCTCTTCCTCTCCAAACACCTCAAATCCAGGCATAGGTAACCCTCCCGTATATAATTATTCTATCTGTCTAACTTGAACAACATTCTATTACGCAATAACTGACAAATCGCAAGGAGAATATGCTATATCGGTTGCGCAAAGACTTTCTGCTTCCAAATAAATCAGCTATAGTGAAAAGCATGCATGAAATGTCGCTGGCCATGAGCATCGTCGAAATTGCCTCAAATGCCGCCCGGTCTCAGGGCGGTAAAATTATTAATCATGTTGAAGTTGAGGTGGGCTCGCTGGCCGGGGTCATGGAAGAGGCCCTTTCTTTTTGTTTCGCGGCGGCAGCCCAAGACTCAATAGCAGCAGGGGCAACACTTAAAATTATTCCAGTTGCAGCCAAAGCCCGTTGCGCCGACTGCGGCGAAATCCAGCCGATTGACTCTTTTTTTGACAACTGCCCACGCTGCCAAGGCCATCAGCTGGAAATCATCCAGGGGCGGGAGTTACACGTTCTGTCCATTATTGTTGACGAGTGAGAAAAGAAATCATGTGTGAATCCTGCGGCTGCAACCACAAACACGATACCCTGATCCGCCGACCCGACACAGTTGACCCAGCTCCCCATACCGCCCACAATCACGTTCATGGTGACGGTCATGGTCACGATCATGAGCATGAGCACGGACACGGCCGAAAAATTCTGGTCGAACAGGCCATCCTCTCCAAAAACGACCAACTGGCCGGCCAGAACCGCAGACAATTTCAAGCCAGGGGGGTGATTGCCTTAAACCTGGTCAGCTCTCCCGGTTCCGGCAAAACCACCTTGCTCGAACAGACCTTGAAGATCTTGAAGACCGAGATGCCGCTGGCAGTCATCGAGGGCGACCAGCAGACCATGCATGATGCCGAGCGGATTGAGGCGGTCGGCGTCCCGGCGATTCAGATCAATACCGGCTCCGGCTGCCATCTGGATGCAGACATGATCAGCCGGGCGGTCCAGCAGCTCCCAGTGGCGGAACGATCCCTTCTCTTCATCGAAAACGTCGGCAATCTGGTCTGCCCGGCCCTCTTTGATCTGGGCGAGGAGTGCAAAGTCGTGATCCTGAGCGTTACCGAAGGCGAAGATAAGCCCCAGAAATATCCGTACATGTTTCAGGCCGCCCAGATCGCGGTTATCACCAAGACCGATCTGCTGCCGTATGTTGATTTTGATATCAGCCGCGCGAAAAGCCTGGCGCTCCATGTAAATCCCGACCTGCGAATCTTTGAGCTGTCGGCCAAGACCGGCCTGGGCATGGCTGCCTGGCTTGATTGGCTGCGCAGCCTGCGGGCATAAGATCATGGTCGGCAGCGCGACGCCAGAGACAAAACAGCGCCATAAAATCCTGGTACGCGGCATTGTCCAGGGCGTCGGATTCCGACCCTTTGTCTATGGCCTGGCCCAAGAGTTCGGTCTATCAGGAAGAGTTGCCAACAATATCGACGGGGTAGAAATTGAGGTTGAAGGCCCGATCATTGCTCTTGCCACCTTCATTAAAGCTCTCAAAGATAAGGCCCCACCTCTTGCGCTGATCACCGATATTATTGCTCACTCTATCTCCCTGGCCAACGACCGCACCTTTGTTATCGCCGCGTCTCTGTTCAACAACAACATAGCTACCACCCTTATCCCGCCGGACATGGCCACCTGCGCTGCCTGTCTTGCCGAATTTCTTGATCCAGCCGACCGCCGCTATCGCTACCCTTTTATCAACTGCACCAACTGCGGACCGCGCTATACGATTATTACTGCCCTGCCCTACGATCGGGCAACCACTACCATGGCTTACTTCAACATGTGCCCGACCTGCCGGAGCGAATACGACAATCCGGCCAGCAGACGCTACCATGCCGAGCCCAATGCCTGTCCCACCTGCGGGCCGGAACTTAGCCTGCACGATGCAAATGGCTCTCTTCTGGCCAAAGGCAACAACGCGGCAACCGTGGCATCGGCCCTTCTTACCGAGGGCCGGATTCTGGCGATTAAAGGGTTGGGCGGATTCCATCTGGCCGTCGATGCCAGAAACGAAGAAGCAGTGCAGCAACTCCGGCGCCGTAAGGGACGCGCTGAGAAACCCCTGGCTGTAATGGCAGCTGATCTGGCTGCGGCAAGACTCCTCTGCTCTCTTGATCCGCAAGATGAGATAATCCTGACCTCAGCGCCGCGCCCCATTTTGCTTGCCGGACCCCGGGTGGACAACGGCCTGGCCGCGGCGGTTGCACCCGGCATCAACCTGCTGGGCGTAATGCTGCCCTATACGCCCCTTCACCACCTGCTCATGCAAAACGGCCCGAACGTCCTGGTCATGACCAGCGGCAATATCAGCGATGAACCGATCGCCACCGATAATCAGGATGCGCTCAATCGCCTGTCCGGCCTTGCCGATTTTTTTCTGCTGCACAACCGCGACATCTATCTGCGCAACGACGATTCCGTAGTTATTCGAATCGCAGACAAACTCCGGTTCTTCAGACGCGGCAGAGGTTATGCTCCCACCCCGATTTTCATCAGCCAAGGCGGGCCCACTGTGCTGGGCGTCGGGGCTGAGATCAAAAATACGGTCTGTCTGTTGACCGGCAAACACGGCGTGCTCAGCCAGCACGTCGGCGACCTGGAAAATCTTGCCGCCTACCAGACGTTCAAGACAACCATCAAACATCTGACCGATATATTCCAGGCCGAACCGGAACTGGTCGTCCATGATCTCCATCCCGGCTATCTGTCGACCCGCTGGGCTCTTGAAGATCAAAACCTGAACACACTTGCAGTCCAGCACCACCACGCCCACCTGGCGGCCTGTCTCGCTGAAAATCATGAAACCGGTCCGGCAATCGGCATTATCCTCGACGGCACCGGCTACGGCACCGAAAATACCATCTGGGGCGGCGAGATCCTGATAGGCGATTGCCGGGAAGCAAAGCGCTATGCTCATCTCGAACCTATGCCTTTACCGGGCGGCGAGGCGGCCATTCGCGAACCCTGGCGGATAGCAGTGGGCTACCTGTTCAGTGCCTACGACGGAAAACTGCCGGATTTACCATTTTTGGCCCAGCATGCCCCGGACCCCATTCTGGCGATTCTTAAAAAAGAGTTGAACTGCCCGATCACCTCGAGCTGCGGCCGGCTATTTGATGCGGTGGCTGCCATGGCCGGAGGCAGGCAACGGATCAGCTACGAGGGACAGGCGGCAATTGAATTATCGGAAAAGGCCAATGATTACATGGCACTCCCCTATCCTTTCGACCTTGAAACCGGAAATGGTATTTTGATCATAGGGATTAAGGCCCTTATCCGGGCCATTGCCGACGATATCCGGGCAAGCTCAACCCTTTCTAAAATCAGCAGCCGTTTCCATACCACCTTGATGGGAATCTTTACCGAGGCAGCCAAACGGACGCGAAGTGCCACAGCCATCAACACCGTTGCCTTAAGCGGCGGCGTTTTCCAGAACCGCTTTCTGCTGACCGGTCTGGTTACCAGCCTGACCGCCGCCGGTTTCCGGGTCCTCACCCATTCACAGACCCCGGCTAATGACGGTTGCATCGCACTGGGCCAGGCAGTTATCGGTAGAACTATGCTCAAACAAAACTAAAAAGCCGCTACTCCCATCCATGCCCTTGGCCAGCAACGTATGATATGGTAGTATCAGCCAATCCTTAACCGTATTTTAACATTGCGCGGTTATCGGAAACTGTCCACACCTTATACCAGCTACAAAGGAGAAGTTATGTGCCTGGCAATCCCCGGCAAAGTTGTTGACATATACCGCGAGGCCGGTTTGCTCATGGCCAGGATCGACTACAGCGGCACGATCAACATTGCCTGTCTTGAATACGTTCCGGAGATCAGACTCGGCGAATACACCATTGTGCATGCCGGGTTCGCCTTGGCCGTGCTTGATGAGGAAGAAGCGGCAAAAAGCCTGGCGGTCTGGCAGGAACTTCTCGAAACCATGGCCAGCGCCGGCACCGACCTTTTCGGCAAACCGCTCGAAAAAAAAGAGTGACCGCCCCATGAAATTTCTCGACGAATACCGCGACCCGGTTATTGCACACCGCATCTTGGCGGAAATCCGCCTAACCGTTACCCGGCCATGGGTGATCATGGAGGTCTGCGGCGGCCAGACCCATTCGATCGTCAAACACGGCATCGACCAGCTCCTGCCGCCCGAAATCGAACTGGTCCATGGCCCGGGCTGCCCGGTCTGCGTCACCCCGATCGGCATAATCGACCAGGCCATCGCTATTGCCGCTCGACCGGAGGTAATCTTCTGCAGCTTCGGCGACATGCTGCGGGTACCGGGCAGCAGCGAGGATCTGTTTGCGGTCAAGGCTAAAGGTGGAGATGTCCGGATAGTTTACTCACCGCTGGAGGCCCTGAAAATCGCCCGGGCCAATCCTGATCGCCGGGTTGTTTTCTTCGCCGTCGGCTTTGAGACCACGGCGCCGGGTAATGCCATGGCCATTATCCAGGCAGAGCGGGAAGGGGTTGCCAATTTCAGCGAACTGGCCAGCCACGTGCTGGTGCCGCCTGCCCTCGTTGCTTTGCTCTCCGCACCGGATAACCGGGTGCAGGGCTATCTGGCAGCCGGCCACGTCTGTGCAATCATGGGAACCAGGGAGTATCAACCAATTGCCGAACGCTTCCTGGTGCCGATTGTGGCCACCGGTTTTGAGCCGGTCGATATCCTGGCAGGAATACTTATGGTGTTAAGACAACTGGAGGAAGGGAGACACGAGGTGGAAAATCAATACCAACGAGCGGTACGACCGGACGGCAACCCGCAGGCCAAGGCTGCACTGGCCGAGGTCTTTGAGATAACCGACCGCGAATGGCGAGGGATCGGCATGATCCCTGCCAGCGGCCTCGAAATCCGCGACCGCTATCGGGCCTTCGATGCCGCAGCCCTTTTCCCCTGCACAAGTACTTCAAGCCGGGAACCGGAACACTGCATCAGCGGCGCTGTACTCAAGGGCGTACGCAAGCCGCACGACTGCCCGGCCTTTGGCCTTGAGTGTTCACCGGAACACCCGCTTGGCGCCACCATGGTATCGGGTGAAGGCGCCTGTTCCGCCTATTACCGCTACCACCGAACAGAAGGTGTCAGATCATGACCACAGATTCGCCGAACTTTGCCTGCCCTTTACCCATCCTGCAGCACGACCGTATTCAACTGGCGCACGGCAGCGGTGGCAAGTTATCCGCCGATCTCATCAACCGCCTGTTCCTACCCCGATTCGGCAACGAGATTCTGAACCGTCTCGATGACCAGGCCATACTTAATCCCGCAAGCGGCCGTCTGGCCTTCTCAACCGATTCCTATGTGGTTGATCCGATTTTTTTCCCCGGTGGCGACATCGGCGACCTGGCGATCAACGGCACCGTGAACGACATCGCCATGAGCGGTGCCAGGCCGCTCTGGCTCTCTGCCGCCTTCATCATCGAAGAGGGGCTGCCCATGGCTGACCTCAATCGGGTGCTGGTCTCCATGGAAAAGGCGGCCAGGGCGGCCGGGGTCACAATAGTCACCGGCGACACCAAAGTGGTGAACCGGGGTTCGTGCGACAAGCTGTTTATCACGACATCCGGGATAGGCTTGATTCCAGAGGGTGTTACGATGTCTGCCGCCAGTATCAGGTCGGGAGATTGCCTGATTATTTCAGGAACATTCGGCGATCATGGCCTGGCAATCCTTACCTGCCGGGAAGGATTGTCGTTTGAAACCCGCATCGCTAGCGACACGGCCGCTTTAAACGGCCTGGTCGAAAACATGCTAGGGGTAAGCCAAGATATCCACGCCATGCGCGATCCCACTCGGGGAGGCGTGGCTGCCACCTTGAACGAATGGGCCAAGGCATCGAGTATTGGTATCGTCATTGCAGAAGAGAAGCTGATGGTAAAACCCGAAGTCAGAGCAGCCTGCGAGATTCTGGGGATCGATCCGCTCCATGCCGCGAACGAAGGTAAGCTTCTGGCTGCTGTACCGGCTGACAAGGCTGAAGAGATTCTTGCCGCCATGCACCGCCATCCCCTGGGCAAACAGGCCGCCATTATCGGTCAAGCAACCCCAAATCATCCTTCCCTGGTTGTCCTGCGCACCGTTCTCGGTGTCGAGCGCATCATCGACATGCCGGTCGGCGAACTGCTGCCCAGAATTTGCTAAGGGACTTTGAATTAGCAAATACCCCATGTTATCGTAGGGGTGCGGTCCTCGCGCCCAGTTTTTCAGGGCAGGAGAACCCTGCCCCTACAACAAAACAGGATTGACAGTGCCGAACTACTCTCTCTCGCCATAGGCGGTTTCGTAAATCCGAATCACATCGTCAAGGCTTGGTTTACGCGGATTGTTTTCGACCGGACGAGTGACGGTTAAAGCAATCCTGGCCATCTCCGGAATCTTATCGTGCGGGATGTCAAGTTCGGAGAGAGACATGGGGATCTCAACATCACTGTTCAGATTGTAGACCGCCTCTACGGCAGCATGAGCCGCCTCGCGCGTGCTCAGGCCTTCGACATCGTAGCCCATGATCTCGGCGATTACCGCAAACTTTTCCGGATTGCCGATGACATTGTAATCGACTACATAGGGCAGCAACACCGCATTTGCCAGGCCATGGGGGATATTGAACATGCCGCCCAGAGGGTAGGCCATGGCATGGACCAGACCAACGCCGGCAGTGGCCAAGGCCTTACCGGCCAGCAGACTGCCAAGCAACATGGCCGAACGGGCCTCGATATTGTCGCCGTTGGCATAGGCCTTGGGTAGATTCCTGGCGATCAGGTCAAGTGCTTCAAGGGCATACATGTCGGAAATCGCATGTGCCTGGGTAGAGACATAGGCCTCCAGCGCATGGGTGAAGGCATCAATCCCGGTTGAAGCGGTCACCCCGGGCGGCAGGGAGAGGGTGAGAGCCGGATCGAGGATCGCGGCATCCGGATAAAGCGGATCGCCGTTCATGCCGCCCTTCGAAGAGGTTTTTTCATTAATGAACACTGCCGTAAAGGTAACCTCGGCACCGGTGCCGGCAGTTGTCGGCACCATGATCTTGGGCAGACCGGGCTTCTTGATCTTGCCGAGCCCCAGGTAATCCACGGCCTTACCACCGTTGGTCATCAAGATGCTGATCGCCTTGGCCACATCCATGGCCGACCCGCCGCCGACCCCGACAATGCAATCAGCCCCGGCCTTGCGAGCCAGTTCCGCGCCTTTATCAGCAAGTTTCAGTCCCGGCTCAGGATCAATCCGATCGTAGATTTCATAGGGGATGCCGGCCTCTTCCAGGGGCCTGGTGACGCGTTCGAGCAGTCCGGCTGCCCTGACCCCGGGGTCAACAGCCATGAAAACCTTTGTGCCGTTCAAGCTTCGCACCTGATCCGGCAGATCAGCGATGGTATTTATTCCAAAACGGATGCGGGTTGGCTGATTTATAGAAAAAATATTGGTGGCCATGGCGGTGGTTCCTTTTTTTGTGTAAAAGATATAGTATGATTGCGTATGATCGAACTTAAGATTAATTCAAAAGATGATGGAACTGATTCTACTGTAGGGTTCCAAGAAAAGGCAATCAAAAAAAAGGCACCCGCATATGCGAAACAAACCATCACCAGACCAACCGACCGAATACCGGTTGAGCAAATCAGAACTCAAACGCCGCGCCGAAAGGGTCGAGGAGCTAGCCCAGGAGCTGGTAAAACTGCCGGAAAGCGTACTGCGCCATCTGCCCTGCGAGCCTTGGCTGAAGGACGAAATCACCAGAGCCAAAGATCTCAAAACCGGGGCCCGCAAACGCCAGATCAAATACCTGGCCAAAGAGCTCAGAAAGATCGAACCGGAACCCCTCTACCTTTTTCTTGAGGCCAAAAGAGGGTCGCAGCTCAAACAGAATCTGGAACACCATGAGATTGAACACCTGCGGGACGCAATCCTGACAGATGCCATCGAGGCTTTTGAAGAAATCCGCTATACCGGCGAAGCTTTGCTGCAATGGAAAAGCCCGGCCTTAGTCGAAGCTGGTCAGCAATTTCCCCGCCTTGATATTGTCTCTATCCGGAGCGCAGCAGCGCACTATGCCCACACCCGCAAGCCTGTCTATAGCCATGAGATCTTCAGGCAGCTCAAGAGCGCCCAGGAACAGTTGCAAAGAGCCGAAAAACAGGAGTAATTTTATGGAATACAAGGTTGGTTCAATCGGTCGGGTGATCGTCGCCCGCTTTGACGATGGGGAAGATTTTCTAGGAAGCCTGCGGGATTTGGTCACGCAGGAGCAGATCCGGGCCGGCTGGTTTCATATCCTGGGCGGTCTGCGCCACGCCGATGCCGTAAGCGGCCCCAAGGAACCGGTGATGCCACCCGATCCGGTCTGGCAAACCGTTGATGGCGCCCGGGAGGTCCTTGGCGCAGGCAGCATCTTCTGGGATGGTGCTAAACCCAAATTCCATCTTCACAGCGCCTTGGGACACCATGGTGAGACCCTGCTCGGTTGCGTCCGCCGGAACACCTCAGTCTACCTTATCCTTGAGGTCTGCATCCTTGAAATCACCGGTTTCACCGCTACCCGGCCGTTCTGGGATAAAGGCGGCTTTAATCGCCTGACGTTTCAGAAATAATTAGACAACCACAGCATATCTTGCAAATCAACGAGCTGCTGCAATTTTTTAGTAAAAAAGTTGCAGCAGCTCAATTTGGAATAGAAAATGGCGCCTATTTGCTAAAAACACCATACCTGAGGTGTTTTTAGCCAGCATCCAGTCTTTTATAACCTCAGAAGAACTGAATTCCGGCTCAACATCCTGCTGAAACGACCTGTTTCTTGCCGAGAGGCGCTATTACTGAGTAGTTACAAAAAGTTTTTTATTGACATCAGATCGCCGTTTCCGCCATTATTTCGGTTAAGAAAAGAGTACAACCATGTTGGTAAACGACGGTTTAAACGGTCACTAATAATAAGATCCTGAGGAGGAGAAAAAAATGGAAGGCAAGAAAAAATGCGCGACGGCACTCGAAAAAGGCTGCGCGCCAGCCAAAAAAAATGCCGATGCAGCGCAACCGTCCACAGAATTCATACTGCATGCTCCGAATGCCAGGGAGGTCTTTGTAGCAGGAGACTTTAACGGCTGGAACAGCACCGAGTATCCGATGCGTAAATTCAAGGGCGACATCTGGAAGAAATCGCTGAAACTTAAAAAAGGCCGTTACGAATATAAATTTATCGTGGACGGCGACTGGTGGATCGACCCGAAAAATCCGGAACGCCAGACAACCTCGTTTGGTGTTGAAAATTCAATCGTCATGGTCTTCTAACTCGTATATTCTCTCCCCCCAAAAAAGGCTCTACGAACAACTGAAAGGGACAGGATACTAATTCTGTCCCTTTTTCCACACTTATTGCATCCAGACGAAGCCGTTTTGGGCGGGTTTTAAACCCGCCCGCACCACAGCCAATCAATCATAATCGACCGGTTTTGGGAACAAGGAAAGGCCGTTTTGGGCGGGTTTAAAACCCGCCCCTACGAAACATGTGCCTCTAATGACCGTTGATTATGGTAATCCAGACCGTATTGAACAGATTACAAACGCCGGCAATCATACTCAAACCATTATTGGACCGCAGGGGGTCGTAGGGGCGGGTTCTAAACCCGCCCTCACCCATTTCCTCATGGACAAAACCACGGAGCAGGGCTCGCCGAGGCTTTTGCATGATTTTAAAATTACAAGAAAAATGAAGGCTGAAAAACGTCAGGTCAAAGGATGAAAAAATTATGGCGATGAGGCGATGAGGCGATGAGGCGATGAGGCGATGAGGCGATGAGGCGATGAGGCGAAATTTACCATGGCCGTCCCGTGGTCGAAAGAGAATTAACACAGGCAGGATTTGACTGTCAACAAAAAACTGCTCTTAATTTGTGTTGCATTGCCAGGTCTGATTTTGCCATATTTGGCTGGAGGGTCGTCATTATTCGAAATACCATCTTGGGTGCCCGGGGTCGTAGGGGCGGGTTTTAAACCCGCCCTCACCACAGCCAATCAATCATAATCGGCCGGTTTTGGGATCAAGGCGAGGCCCTTTTGGGCGGGTTACAAACCCGCCCCTACGATACCATGCCCTCCTATGACCATTGTTGATGCCAATTCAGGCCGTTTTAAATGGGTTACAAACTCGACGTTAATCATCACCAGTTAATTATTGGACCGAACCGGTTTCGTAGGGGCGGGTTTTAAACCCGCCCTCACAACCCATCAAACATGACCGAACGGTTTTTGGATCAAGCCGGGGTTCTCATGGTCCGAATCCCATTTTAAAGGGTTATTGACAATGTATTCGCGAACAAACGCAAATTCACGTTCTCCACGGATAACCCGTTCGAAATAATTACGCTGCCAGACTGGGCACCCTGGTGTCTTTCGCATTTCATTGATGCGACGGCTTGAAAAGGTTTTGAATCCCCGAATGATTTCAGGCAATGCCTGTCTTTTTTCGGCAGAGACGTGATTTAATTGGGCGGACTGCAAACCTTGGGCGGGTTTAAAACCGGCCCCTACGATAATAATGACACCGTGAATATGATTTGGCATGACAATAAATGCGTCCAATTCAATCTGGTTGTAATGATTGGGCAAATCTTCCCATACGGCATGAACATTCCGTCCCGTCTCAGATAACCGCATGACCCCGTCAATGATTTCGCCAAACAGGCATTCACGCTGCCAAACACATATCGTCACGAAATACGCGCCGGCTTGGGAATAATCATGGTTCCGCAGACGGATGGATTGACGATGATGAATCTCGGGATTGAATGTCATGTGAACCCAATTTTCTGGAGATGGCCGAGGGTGTCGTAGGGGCGGGTTTGAAACCCGCCCTTGCAACTCATCCACAACCCATCATTCGCCAATCCTGTCCGACGGTTATTGGTTCAAAAGACCGGTTTTTGGGCGGGTTACAAACCCGCCCCTACCGACCCGCCGAACATGATCGGCGGGTGTTGGTTTGGGGCAGGGCCATTTTGGGCGGGTTACAAACCCGCCCCTACGCCTCGACTGCAATCTTGACTAACTTGTCGCCGGGCTTGACAGACTGCCCGACCTTGACCGAAACAGTCTGGACCTTGCCGCCGACCTCACTGGTTACCGGCGTCTGCATCTTCATGGCCTCCAGAATCACCAGCCGATCACCGGGCTGGACGACCTGGCCCACCTTGACGCTTACCTCACAGACATTGGCGGTAAACAGAGCACGGGCATCTCCGCCCTTGGCCAATTGGACAATCTCTTCCTTGCTGAGCTGCACCGGCCCGGCGCCGGCAGTGCCTTTGACTTCCGGTTTAAAGAGAAAGACGCGCTGATGATGGTCGATATTCAGATAGATATTCGTCTCGCCGGATTCGTTTTTCTGTTCCGGACCGATCTCGATAAAGTGCTCCTTGCCGTTATGGTCCTTGAATTTCAGAGACTCGCCCAGCTTAAAGCCGTGCCGCCTGAAAAGAATGCTCGGCGGCAAAACATAGACCCGGCCGAACTTCTCCTCAAATTTATAAAAATTCACCGCATCGTTCGGATGCTGGAAATAGATGACCAACTGCTGTTCAGTGGGTTTGACCCCCAAGCGTTCGGTAAGTGTCCGGCGTTCTTGGTCAATATCAATATCGCCAACCGCCTCCATGCCGCCCTCTTTTTCCAGAATCTCCTGCCAGGTCGGGCCAAAAACCTTTTCATAGATCCAATCAGCCGGCCGATAAAAGGGAAATGGTCCATACTTGCCAAGCAGCAGATTCTTAAGGTCGCCGGACGGGTTACCGTAACGGTCGCCGCCCTGGACATTACTGACCGCGGTGGTCCAGATGATCTGAGAACCGGGCGTCACGCTCCAGAAGTTGCCAAGGTCAATCTGCACCTTCGGCAACTCGTCGTGCAGGATGGTCGGCATTTTGTTAAGAAAGCCACCCTTAACAGCCTGCTCAAAGCTGCTGCCCATGGCGCCACCCGGCAGCTTGTGGATCTGCACGGTCGGCGAAAAACCTTTAAACTGCGACTCGAAATATTCGTAGTGATCGCGTTCGTTGCGCAGGTCTTCGGAGGTCTGGATCACGGCCTGTTCATTGAGCCCCACGGCCTGCTTGCCGTACTCCTTCAGGGTCTGTACCACGGTAAGCAAC
>Ga0208863_1001455_pt1 | contig 14970 bp, 18 predicted proteins | sample RifOxyD3_FD_184040 | JGI IMG/M metagenome (GOLD analysis project Ga0208863, IMG submission 184040) | Soil microbial communities from Rifle, Colorado - Rifle Oxygen_injection D3 (SPAdes) | ecosystem: Environmental > Terrestrial > Deep subsurface > Rock core/Sediment | place: Rifle, Colorado...
AAGCTCATGAGTATATTCATCGAAACAAAGAATCCATAGCTTAAAATCAGTTTCGTGTTTCAATAAAGAAAAATACATAGTAATTCCTTTTACTATGTATTTTGAGTCAAAATAAGTACAAAAGTGTTTTGTCACCTGGTCTGCTCCATTATATTCTTTTAGTTAAAAATACTCCTGTTGAGGCAAGTAAATTCGGGTTAAACCTGTTAATGCTGCGTAATTTTCCTGGAAAATAAAAATCTAATATTTCCAAATCAAATATTTTTGTTACTGTGTTTTTAAAATCCTTGATCGTCAGATTATGAATATGCCCGGTATCAAACCAATCATATCCGGCAAGTTGTCGTCGAGGAAACCGTCCAAGAAACATTAATTCAATTCTATTAGTAAAGTATCCATAATTTGGAAATGATATTATTTGATATTTAGAAATTCTTTTCATTTCGGAGAGTGTTACCTCGGGATAAAACAACATCTGTATAGTTACACTGCAAATGGAGTAATCAAACTCATTGTCCTTTAAATAATCTAGTTTCTCATCAATACTCCCATTTCGAACTGTCAAGCCTTTGTTTTTGCATATCTCAACACCGCTTTTTGATTTTTCCACGCCGACGCACTTCGAATCATTTCTCTTTGTAAGCAAATTCATCAACGATCCGTTGCCACAAGCCAAGTCAATTACTTTTGAATCTTTTTTTACCCAATTACAAATAACGTCATACTCCTCTCTAAATGATTCTGTTTCTGCGGACCAGTCATATTTTCTTTTATCGCTTTTCATTTTACCGAACACCCGCCTTTCTTTCAGTGAAGCTAACAAGAATATTTATCATATTATTTATATTATATTTCTGAATTACAATATTCAGTCCATTGATTGACATTTCCTTTTTTTGTACTCGAGTCATTTTGATAAAGGAATCTATACTTTTTACAAGTGCATTTAAAGTCATATTTTTAATATATATACCGGAAGAAGCATTTTTAACCATATCAATTTCTGTTCCATCGGCAGAAGAAGTAATAACCGGCAAAGCGTGCCAGAGCATTTCCTGTATTGCCAACCCGCCAAGTCCGGGAAGAACTCCAAGCTGACAATTATTTAATATCTTAGATTTATCCTCCTTACTGTATATTTCCCCGGTAAAAGCAACTCTGTCGGTAATATTTAGATTCTCGGCAATGTTCTCAAGATCAGATTTAATCTTCCCAGATCCTATTATTACGGCACTAATATTATATTTTCTTTTAAGTTTTGCAACAGCTTTTAAAATAAGGTCGACTTTTTTCTGAGGTGAAAGCCTTCCCAGATAAACAATTTTACACTTTTCATTATTAGAATATCTTGTTTTTATAAGCTTTACAATTTCTTTCTTCTCAGATAAAGAATGTTTCTTGTATACAGAATTATAGGCAACACAGCATTCTTTTTTATATGTTTCAGAATAATATTTCTTTGCTTGCTCGCTATAGCAAATAAAGCCGGAACAGTTTTCTCTGAAAACTTTTATAGGATAATACAGTAAGCTTTTCAACCAGGAAGACTTTCTATTTGGTATTTTACCAAGTCCATGTATTAAATACGGAACCCGAAATATCAACGAGTACATCATCACAGTTATGCAATTTGGCATTGCGCTAATATCTTCGGTAATAATTATCGAAGGTTTCCAACGTCTTAAACTATAAAAAAGAAACGGCATGAAGACGATTCGCTCCGACATCCCTCCGATATTAATTGGTAACTGCAAACACTTTATTTTTCTGAAAACAGCAGCTTGCATCTTTAACGGATCACCTTCCTGTCGGCCGTAGAAAGACACCATCTCAATACCATCCTTGTTAAATTTATCAAACAGTTTCAAAATATAATCTATTCGATAATCAGGTATCATTCTATTAACTAATGCAACTCTCGCAGGTGTTTTCATTTAAATGAGTTTACCACTTTGATTATTCTAGTTTGTTCTATTTTTTCAAGTTGAGGAAACATCGGGATAGAGAGGATTTCTTTGCTTAACTTTTCCGACACAGGAAAGTCTCCTTTCTTATATCCTAAATTTTTATAAGCTTTTTGAAGATGAATTGGACAAGGGTAATGAATTAACGTTATTATTCCATTTCTATTAAGGTGTTTGATTAATTTATCTCTTTTCTTAATTCTAACAACATATAGATGGAAAACGTGTTTGCCGTAATTCATTGTTTTTGGAGTCTGAACATTAACATTATTAATATTTGTTGAATAATATTTAGCTATAACACTTCTCTTTTTATTCCATTTATCAAGATATTTTAACTTTACTAGAAGTATTGCTGCTTGAATATCATCAAGACGGCTATTTACCCCGCAAATATCATGATAGTATCTTTTACGCTGTCCGTAATTGCGAAGCATGGTTAGCTTTTCTTTTAGCTTTTTAGACTTTGTAATGATAATACCACCGTCGCCATACGCCCCAAGGTTCTTACTAGGGTAAAAACTAAAGGCTGCTAAATCCCCAAAGTTTCCGACTTTTTTTCCTTTAAACTCTGCTCCATGAGCCTGGCAGGCATCCTCAATCACTTTCAGACCATTTTTCCTCGAAAGCTTCATGATTTCGTCCATTCGACAGCTTTGACCATAGAGATGAACAGGGATAATTGCTTTCAATTTCTTACCCAACACTTTCTTCTTTTGCTGGATAAGCATTCTTAACTTCTCAACAGATATAGTTGCACTGTCTTCGTCAACATCGCAAAATAAAGGAATAGCACCAACATCACTAATAGCAGAAACAGTTGGTACGGCAGTATTTGGTACAGTTATTACATAATCTCCCGCACCAACACCAAGCGCCATTAAACTTATCTTTAAAGCATCTGTGCCTGAATTAACAGCAACGGCATAATTTCCTTTACCGACATACTGCGCAAATGAAATCTCTAAACGACTTACATTTTCACCTAGAATAAAGCAACCCGAATTCAAAGTATTTTTGATTGACACATCAATCGAGCACTCTATTTCTTTGTATTCCCTCTTAAGATCACCGAATGGTATCATCTGTTCTCCTGTTATGTTTTTTGTTGCTCTGCAAAATAAGTATTACTATTTAACACTGTATTAGAAGCAATGAAGTACAAATTATGTCTTTCAGGATAAATTGTTTCATATATTTGAACATATTTGAAGTAGGGATTAAGTATCTTCTTTAAGTTTTCTTTACTGGTGAAGAAACTCTTATGTTCCTCTAGGGACTTTTTACTTGATTTCTCAAGCACCGTAAATCCGGTAAAAACTCCTTTTAATTTGAGCCTAGACTTAATATTCTTTAAAATTTCATTAATTTCTTCCTGGGTAAAGTGTTCAATTGCCCCATCCCATACCACATTATCAAATATTCCTTTTGGCATGTCAAATCTGATATCCGAAAGAACATATTTTATATTTTTATTACTGTTTTTATTTTTAGCCAATGAAATAGCGCTCTTATCATAATCACATGCAATTATTTTACCTGCAATGCTGCTGTAAAAATATTTTGTATTGAAACCATCTCCGCAAGAAAGCTCTAGTAGTTTACCGTTTCGTCTCATATTAAAAGAACTAAAAACCCCTCTTTCAAGCCAATGAGAAGATTTTGACTTACTCCATAAATAATACAAATCTATATGATGATCAAAATACTCCGGCTGTTTAGGTATTTTCCAGGTTACATAAAATAACCTTTGATGCGCTGAATAGACCCACCAGCGCGAAAGCAAGCATTCTATTTCGCATAATTTCTTTAATAGTCCCTTAACAACACTCAATAGTAACAGCGCTACTTTTATCACTCTTGACCTCCCTGCGTCACCAGTAGTGTTTTCTGTTGCTTTTATAATATTCTAATGTATTCTTTAGTCCATTTATCAAAGATACTTTTGGTTCCCAGCCCAGTATTTTTTTGGCTTTTGTTATATCAGAGTAAAAATCTCCAGGTTCCTGTGCTGCCCGTTCCGGAGAGAATGGTGCAAATTCCCATCTTCCTTTTCCAGCAACGCTTATTATTGTCTCTGCTAACTCCAAAAAACAACTGGGCTTATCACTCCCGATATTAAAAACTTCCCCTAAAGCTTTGTCATTTATTGCACTTAAGAGAATTGCTTCTACAACATCTGAGACATACACAAAATCTCTTTTAATCTTACCGTCTCCAAAGACCTTTATTGCTCCGTTATCCAAAGCAATCCTAATAAACCAATTTGCAACTCCAAAACGAGAGTGCCGCATCTGAGCTCTCTCACCGTAAATATTAGTTAGACGGAGGGTTACAGTCTTTATTCCATGGTTATCATTATAAATTTTAAACATTTTCTGAGCAGTCAAACTGGATAGTTCATATATACCTTTAGGATTTAAAGGCGTTTCCTCGTTTACCGGAAGCTTTGTAGCAGCGCCGTATTCGCCCCTGGTGCCGGTATATATAACTTTTGCCTCTTTGTTGTTTTTCTTACACGCTTCCAATAAGACAGCTGAACCCTTAATATTTATATCTATATCCGGGAAGGGATTTGTTAAGCTAACAACATGGTCATTCTGTCCGGCAAGATGAAAGATAAATTGCTTGTTTTTCACCACATTATTCATCATTTCTTCATTTCTTATATCTGAATCTATTATTTCCACGGCATTTTTTACCGGCTCAATATTATATTTATTAGCTCCATGGTCTTGTATCAAAGCATCCAGAATAGTTACTTTTGCACCTAAATCAACTAATTTAATACAAAGGTTGCTTCCTATAAAGCCTAAACCACCAGTCACCAATACATTCCTGCCTTTAAATAATTGCTCATAGATTTGCATCTATCATCACATCCTAGTTCATAGTATTTTTGATTTATTCAAAATATCAAGCATCTCTCGCATTCTTATGCTATAAGTGTGCTTTTCCAAAACTTCTCTTCTTAATGACTCAGCAATACTCCTAGTTTCTTCTTCATGTGAAATATAATACTTTGCTTTCTCTTTAAGTTCTCCTGTAGATTTAAATGTTACAATCTGAGTATTAAGCTTAAACAAATCATTTAATGCATCTTTATAATCTGCTAACTGAAAAGCACCGGAAGCAGCGATTTCAAAAGTTCTAATATTTGTTGCATATTTGATTTGCGGGTGATGAATGTTCATAACTATTTTTGAAACATTGAATAACTTATTTGCTTGCTCTGCCGTTAAAATATGTCCCACAATAGCATTATCTAATTTCTGAAATATTTTATTAACTTCTAACCACCATTTCTTTTCTCCGTATATTTTCATACCGTATTCAGCTAATTCTGACAGAATACTGGCACGATAAATCGAACTACCGTCACTTGTATAAGCAGAACCTACGAACGAAATATCACAGGAATATTCATCAGTTTCGTTTTTTGATAATTTAATCCGTTTATATACTGTTTCATCAACGGCTCCGGGCAAATAACCAACTTTACCATCTTTAATAATGTTAATTTGATCTATTGAATATGGATCACCCAGAAACACATAATCATAATACAAAATATCTCGAGTAAACTCATAAAATCTAAGCGGATCATCCCCATACCAGCACACTATTGGCACTTTATTCTTCTTTTTAATTTGTTGCAACTCAAGACCACTAATTGGATTCCCCGAACTTCCTAAAACAAATATTAAATCCGGTTTAAATATCGGAATTTTTGCTATAAATGATTTAAGAACATTTTTTCTAATTGCCGTCTGTTCTATCTTATATTTTGCATATCCAAGAACTTTTATATCAGGAATATTATTAATGATTCGTTCTATTATAGAATCCGTTTTATTCCAATAAATTATTTCAACGATATGACCATTCCGTTTCAGGCCTTCGGCAGCGTATTCTACCCACTGCCCATGCCAATATGCACCATAAACCAATATTCTCATTTGTCTAATCAATTCCTTTTTGAAATTATTTTTTAATTTTTAGCACAATAAATGCGATTTTCCTTATGAAATCGTGCAAATCGCGTATATTTCTCCGCAATTTTCCTTAAGAATATTACTAATACTTAAAAAAGCTTTTATCATGTCTCGAGAGTAATACTTTTCTATTTGACTGTTCGATAAAGGTTTTACAAATATTCCTCCGGATTCGACTATAGACAAACCTGAAGAAACTAAATCGCTTTTAAAACGCGTCATATCATACTGCCGTTTGTGACCCAACTTTTGGTCTTGTTCAGTCAGATCATAACAAGTTTTCAATAATCCCATTTGAACTGCAGCAAGCCTGTGTAAACTCAATGCATTTGGCACGGATAAATATATCAAAGCATCCTTATCACAATGCCTTTTCAATACTTTCAATGACAGTACCGGATCATACACATGCTCCATAACGTGTCCAAGAAATATATTTTTAACTTCTTTAACAATACTATGATTTCCAATGTTTTCGAAACTATCGTCGATTAAATGAAGATTGCTGTATTTTTTAAATTTTTGGCCTATATAGGAAACAACGCTTTTATCATTATCTACTGATACTACTTTCTTAAATTCATTCAGAAAAATACCGGTTAAAAATCCTTCACCAATACCTACTTCAAGTATACTGCTATAATCATTAATACTTTTCTTAAATAACCCATATTCATACATTCTTACTGCATCATGCAGATTGCTCCAATTTGTATGCATATCCTTGTAATTCTTTATATAGGTCATTTATTTATCCTCTTATAGAAAGATTCAGCAACCAGATTATTTTTGCTTTTCACAAAAGAGACCGTTAGATTATTATGCTTCATTATAATATCTTCAAATAACTTATCTTCAACATTCTTATTAAAAGCACGACAACTAACAACAAATGCCTCAAGGCTGTTTTTTATAACTACGGCTGCGGCTACGATACCATATTTACCATAAATATCATCCAATTCCAGGGAATAGACAAAACCACCATTATTAATCAAATCTATCAACTCCAATTCTGTATATTTCTTTAATGTTAGGTTAAACTGGTTGGTTTTTTGAGTCAATTGCGATGCTCTTTTCATATTATCCAAGTCATTAACTTTAATTTTATACGATAGCTTTAATGACCTCAGGTACTTTTTGTAGTCCGAATACTTTTTCCGATGATTTTCTCTTTCAGTTGCTTGCTGATATAAATTCGTTTTTACTAAATCCTCGTTGGTAATGTTAAATTTGTTTAGACTATCAATATTATCTAAATAGTCCGGAAACTCTGTAAAACGTTCAGGTAGTAAATGTGATTCTACTTCCGGCAACTGACTCTTCACCCACTCAATTTCCGTTCTATTGTCATCAATAAAAGCAAAAGCATCTAACCCAAGGTTAAGTTCTGATGCAATCTCCTTAATATTCGCGACCTTATCAGCCCAATTGCATTTAATTGCTACGAAGTCATTAAGAGATAAGGGCATTGTATTATTCCTAAATACATTCGTTATCGTGTTTAAGTTATTTTTACTGCAAATAGCCAAAACAATCCCTTTTTCTTTGAGTTTCTTTAATTTTTCCTGAAATATCCAGAATGAACTATAAATACCATCTTTTGATATTTTGATTCCTTCATCAGCAGCTACACCAGACCAGAGAGTATTATCAAGGTCAACAATTAGAGCTTTCTTTTTTTTCCCATTGAAATTGTCAATAATTGTTCTAAAATACCTTGCAATAACATTGTAAAATTCCAAATTAAACAAAATTTTCCCAGAATACCAGCTCTTCGTATTATAAACATTTTTCCAGCCATAATAAGAAATAACCTTGTTTAGATTGATAACATAATCTACTTTTAGCTTTTCCTCGAACGGGTCAGATTTCACATAGATAACTGAATCTAACTCTAAATGTTTTACAGGCGCAGTAACAATAAAAATTGCGTTTTTAAATATTCGTTTTGCTTTATTAATAATATCCATTAAATCACTATTAACTTTATTATCATATGAGTCCAGGTAAATAATAATTATATTTGGCTTTAGAGTATGTATTTTACTGTCTTCATCCGTCAATGAATATATATAAGAGTCATATTCATCCATGACTATTTCATCAGATAAAAACTCCTCTTGCAGACTTATTTTTAAATAATTCAATGAATATGAACCTGTTAAGAATATTTTCATTTGCTTTCCACTAGCTCTATTACACCTATACTTGTCATAAGAAAGATAATATTTGAGCCCTTAAATGCTTTAGATTTTATCTTATTACACATTTTGACAATTTTAACATCTTTCTTTTTCAGGCTCTTTATTGTATCGTCAATACTATCTACAAGATACGCAACATGATACATAGAATCAGAATATTTATTCTTATAGCTCTCGGATATAATAGATTTTGCTCTAGGTTGGATTAACTCGAGAACTACATTATCCTTAGTTATAAATTGAATGCTAAGTTTCTGAAGTGAATCAAAGCAACTCTTTCTTTTTTTCCAGCCAAGCTTTTTAAACACTGAAAACGTTTTTTCTATATCCAGTGTTAGATAACCAACATGATCAATTTTCATTTATTAATCTCAAAATATTCAATGATTTCTTTTACTGAACTAAAAAAAACATCGTCGGGTATTGATTTGTCAAAATTCTCACCTATCCCTAGCGTAAGACTTATCGTACCCAAGCTATCCCATTCTTCAAAGTCTTTGCTCTCTGAACGTTCAGTTATTGCACCTTTTTTCAGTTTCAAAATATTTTCTATTAATCTGAATAATTTATTTTTTGTCATTACTAATTTTCCCCATAAATATATAGTCGTGAAATTTACCGTTGATAAACAAATGTTCTCTAAGAACACCCTCTATCTTAAATCCAAACAATTTATGCAAATCTACCACCCTGCTGTTATCATCAATAACCTGGCAATACAGCTTATGGAGTTTAAGCTCTTTAAAGGCAATATCTAATATTTTTCTCTCAATTATCGGACCTACACCCTTAACGTTTTCATTTAATAAAAATCTTCCCCATTCCGCCCTTTTATGTACACTATTAATATTATAAATAGAAACTGTTCCGATCGGTCTGCCCTTAAACTGAATTATAAAATATAAATCTCCTCTTTTCCTGGAATTTTTTAAAAATACTAAATGCTGTTTTTTTGTAATATCTTTTTCTCTAGGAAAATATTTTCTAGCATAAACGCTATTGTTTATCCCTAAAATAAAATCCGTGTCTTTTGATGTTGCTTCACGCAACAGCAATTCTTTCAGCATTGTACAATAGGTCCTAGAGTTGCTTTTCATTAAACGAATAGCCTCACTGTTTTAATTACATGATCTATCTGTTTTTTGCTTAAAGTAGGATAAATAGGTAAAGACACCAGTTTCTTCCATGTAGATTCTGCCGCCGGTAATTTAACATTTGATCCTGAATAGTACGGGAAAAGATGTACCGGAAAATAATGCACACCAGGCCCAATTCCATTTTCTTTCAGGAAATGAACCAATTTATCCCTCTTTTCAACCTTCAAAGCATATATGTGGTGGGAACTTTCAACATAATCTTTCTCAATAGGCACTTCTACCCAATCCAAGTCCTTAAAAGCTTCATTATATTTTACAAATATTTCATGGCGTTTCTTATTTCCTCTATCCAGCTTCTTGAGCTGAACTAGACCGATAGCGGCAGAAATATCATGCATATGACATTTAAAACCTAAATTTTCCACACTATATTGCCACGCATAAGATGCTTTCTCAGCACCTTTCCTTTTAGACCTTACCCAAGTATCTTTATTTATCCCCAACCATCTAAGTTTCTTAAGGCTATCATGCCATTCTTTATTGTCCGTTGTTACCATCCCTCCTTCCCCTGTAGTTAAATTCTTGACAGCATGGAAACTAAAACAGGTCATATCACTCATTGAACCAACTCTTTTGCCTTTATATTTTGCGCCACAAGCATGAGCCGCATCTTCTATTACAAATATTTTGTTTTCCTTAGCTATTTTGTGTATCTCATCCATTTCACATGGATGCCCTGCATAATGAACAGCAATAATAGTTTTTGTTCTTTTAGTAATTTTTCTTTTTAGATCGTTGATATCCATATTCATAGTTTTTCTATTGATATCAACGAATACGGGGGTTGCTCCGCAATATCTAACAACATGAGCGGTTGACACAAAAGTTATAGTTGGAACAAGTACTTCATCACCTTTCTTTATATTCAATACAAATAGTGCTAAATGCAGTGCTGCTGTAGCTGAGTTCATACCAACAGCATATTTAACCCCCATAAAACGTGCAAACTCCTCTTCGAATTCTGCGGTCTTTGGACCCAACCCCAGCCAACCTGACAGCATTACTTTTTTAACAGCTTCTAACTCTTCTTTACCGACTGACGGTCTAAACACTGGTATCATGTTTCCTCCAATACTCCTAAACTTTGCATGTTTTTTACCTAATTTTTCTTATCCAGAAACTCCCCGTACCCCTCTTTCTTCTCTTATATATTTCAAAGGCTGATTCCAGTTTTCTGGGGTGCTTCAAATGCAAATAATTACCAGACCACAAAACCTCAAAATGCTTATTAAACGAAAGAAACGCTTGCAATAAATATTGCTCATTCCAAAACCTATATTTTTCCCTTACCCACACTTTTGGATATTCTGAAGGCAGATATATATCATGAAAATGGACAATTACTCCTTTTTTCAGCCTAGGCAATATGTCCAAATACTCATGCCTTACATCACTTCCAATGTTTAAAATATGACTTGAATCTATGAATATTATATCATTTATTTTAAGTTTATTAAATTCATTAAAAGCTATATCTTGCAACCTCTTTTCATGCACCTTGGTAATTCCTGGAAATCCCGCCCTAATTGTAGCTCTAGGATATGGGTCAATAATCGTATAAGTACACTTATATCCAGCTTCTTCTTTTTTATTAAGCAATATCGCCTGAGCCATCAAATAGGAAGAATTTCCCGACCCTATCTCTATTATATTCTTTGGTTTATAATGCCTTATCATGCAGTATAATATTGCAGCATCTGTTGATTCAAATTCACCATTGCTGTAGTAATACTCAAAAGGTGTTTTGGTCTTAAACTCCGGAATCAAATTATATTCGGTTTTATACTTCCGCGAAAACACCTCTAATAGTTTTAATTGTGCTGACACCTTAAGATCTATGCCTATTAATTCATTTTCTCTGACCCACAAATCATCACACAGATCCCTAGTATCTGGGATAGGCTCATAATAATTATTCTTTATCAAATGAAAGCCCATACTTTGCAATTCCCCCGGTTTAGTGGACTACTTGTTAAGTTGGTAATAGTCGCTCTCTGACTGATCGGGACTTTTGTACCCGTTGTACGAGTGCAGGCGATCCGTATTAAAATATCCCCATACATACCCAAAGACCGCAACCTTTGCCTTGTCCTTTGTTTCAAAAACTTTGCCGTATATTTCTTCTTTCTTCAAACTGCACATAAAACTTTCTGCCACTGCGTTGTCGTACGGGTTGCCTTTTCCACTCATGCTCATCGTCATTCCGGCTCCGGTAACAATTTTCTGATGATCTCCGGCAGTATACGTCGATCCGCGATCAGAATGATACAGCACTCCTGCTTTCGGCTTTCTCATTTCTATTGCTTGTTTCAACGCCGCGTTCGCCAACTCCGCATCTATACTATCGGACATCGCCAATCCTACTACTTTCCTCGCATACAAGTCAATTACTACCGCCACATACAGCCATCCTTCTTTTGTCCAGACGAATGTTATGTCCGCCACCCAAATTTCATTCGGCCTTTCTACAACAAATTTCTGCTGCAGTATATTCACTGCCACAGGATGGTTGTGCTTTGAATCCGTTGTCACCTTGTATTTCCGAGTCTGTTTTGCTCTGATTCCGTTTAGTTTCATAAGCCGTGCTATGCGGTGCTCGCCATATTTCTTTCCTAATGCACGATATATCCTCGGACTTCCGTAGTTTTTACGGTTCTTTTCAAACACAACCATTATTTCAAATATCAGCTTCGCGTTTTCTGTTTTCCGTTTCTGCGGCCGCTTTAACCATGCGTAATACCCGCTTTTTCTTATCTCTAATACACGGCATATCCTCTGTACCCCGTATTCCGGGGCGTACTTTTTTACGAATTCGTACTTTTTCCCTGCTCCTCTGAGAATATGCCGATTGCTTTTTTTAAGACTTCGTTATCCTTTTTCGCACTTTCCAGTTCTCGTCTTAGCCTCATTATCTCGGTAAGGTGGCCTTTCCCGACAAACGCCTTCTCTCCACCTGAAGCATACTTCTTTTTCCAATTATGTATCAGGTTGTCATGAATACCGAGACTCCGCGCTACTTCTGCTACCTTTTGCCCATCTTCCACCATCTTTACCGCTGATACCTTAAAAGCCTTATCAAAACTGCGTTTCTGCTTCCCTTCTTCCATTGGACACCTCCGTCCCTGAGACGGTTCCTATATTAGCACCATCTCTTCTTTGTGTCCACTGCTTTGGGGGAATTGTATTCCATATATCAGGATTTATTATAGTAAAATCCAGATACTCAGGAACCCCGCCCGCATTCTTCCAGTTTTTCTGGGTCACACCAAAACCGGTCGTATTTATAATGTATTCTTCAGTCTCTTCAATTACGCTCTCCGGATACCCGGGGCTATTATCCACATGGAATCTCATGATTTTATCAATTTCAAAATAATCCTCAAAGGAAACTTTCTCCGGCATCCCTTCTTTCCTCCATCTGACTAAAGCACTTTGCCAGGGATAATCAACTATCGGACACCTGTCCGCTTCCTTATGCTCAATAATAAGTTTCATCCTCTCGTTTGTTTTCATTTCCGGCATATTCAGCTCCTTTTTTTCCGGTTTAGATGATACCTGCCTTCGAAGGATCCAGGCCTTTTAAAAATTCTTCCACAGGAATACAAGTAATATTAGATTTTTTAAGACGATATTTTCCCCTGTAAAGAAAAACAGGTTTTGCTTCCGGATAATCCTGCGAAAAAGCTTTTAAGGCCCTAAGATCTGAATCCTTGACATTTGAAGTATTTTTTACTTCTACCGCGTAAAATGTTTCTTTGCCATAAATCACAAAATCAACCTCGAGACCTGATTTTGTAATAAAATAAGATATCTTATTATTATCCCCCCGGTATGAATTCCATGCAGTAAGATGCTGAAATACGAGCCCCTCAAGCGCTGAACCTCCGATACTCCCGGGATTGTCAATCGGCCCCAAAGGACGCAGTCCATTAAAAAGTCCGATATCAAAAAGGTAAAATTTAGGATGCTTAATGAGAATTCGTTTTGCCTTTTTAGTGAAGACAGGAACTCTGTACGCGATTAGAAGGTCTTCAAGAATAGCTATATAGCCTTCAACTGTTTTTCTTTCCACCTGGCAATCCCTGGCAACATTGCTGACGTTCAAAATTGAGCCGTGAGAAAAACTGACAATTTCTAAAAATCTTGAAAAGTTCCCGATATTTCTGACAAGCCCTTCATCCAGCACCTCTTCTTTAACATACATTGAAGCATACGTTTTAATTGCTGTCGCTTTTTCCGGAGAAGAATAAATAACAGGAAGTAATCCAAACTCCAACGCCTCGTCAAGATTAAATCTTTCCCCCAGTTCACATGCCATAAAAGGATGAAATGAATACTTAAGAACTCTTGCAGCAAGAAGATCCGCCCCCGATTTCTTGAGTTTTCTTGCGCTTGATCCCGTAAGAATAAAACAAATCCCGCGTTTCTCCTCAATAATCATGTGTATTACCTGAAGCAGTTGCGGAATCTTCTGAATCTCATCAATGATAACAGTCCTTTCTTTCACCTCTCTGAGTACATCAGCCAGCCGTTCGGGCTTGGAGCTAAACTGCCTGAAAAGTTCATAATCCAAAAGATTATAATATATGGCATCCGGATATTTTTGTTTAAGAAAAGTAGTTTTGCCCGTACCTCTAGGGCCAAACAGAAAATAACCCTGATTCCCCGGTTTAAAAACTCTTGCTATTTGTGTTTCCATTATACCTTCCTATTTGGAGTTAGCGTTTCCATATTCGCTTCTTATTTGGAGTTGTCACATCCATTATTATACCCATCAAATTAGCCTTTGTCAATGCATCTACATATGTTTTTAGACATATTCCTTATAAATACAGTACATTTCTATATTTTTCCAATAGCTTTTACTTCTAGATTGGGGACAGACACCGGAAAAGCCCGTTGTCAGTCCCTGTTTTCTAAATATTTTTCTCATCCTGAGAATCTTTTTCACACACAGGACATTTTTCCAAACCGAAGAACCAGACGGAATAGTTCGCTTTTTTTTGCTTTGCTACAGCCATCCAAAACAGTTTTGCGCCGCATTTTGGGCATTTTATTGAAAGTATCTGCCAGAGGAAACCTGACAATGCAATTAAAGTACCACCCATCATCAATATTGCAAACATTCCACTATTTAATTTATCAATCAAACAGGATGCCGTGAACATTAAAACTCCTCCAAGCACAAGCACCCAAAATCCAACCCAATACTTCCACATCTGCCCGGATCTTTTTATGTAGGACTTGTCAGACATTATTTTTCCTCATTTACTAATTGCTTTTCTTATTTTTTCGATTAGCAACCAAATAACACCAACCACTCCCATCGGAAAAAATACCAAAAATGATATTACCGCCATTACTTGAAATACTTCTTTTACTGTATCAAAACACATAGAAAGTAAAGCCGCACAAAACAGAATAAAAAAGCCAAAAATAATTACACATTTACCCCCATATTGTATTTCCTCTATACTTATAGTATTTCCATAATCACGTTCTAAGTTTTTTCCTATAGATATTTTGTTTTTTAATACAAGAAAACCAATAATTCAGACTGTGTCGCAATTATTTCTAGAAACACCGTTCTTTGACAACTGGAACCAAGAAGCGGTTTTTTAACCGAACTTAAACATTTTTCCCGGAT
>Ga0208863_1001458_pt1 | contig 14946 bp, 19 predicted proteins | sample RifOxyD3_FD_184040 | JGI IMG/M metagenome (GOLD analysis project Ga0208863, IMG submission 184040) | Soil microbial communities from Rifle, Colorado - Rifle Oxygen_injection D3 (SPAdes) | ecosystem: Environmental > Terrestrial > Deep subsurface > Rock core/Sediment | place: Rifle, Colorado...
GGGAAGTGAAAATCTTCTCGCTTTCGGCAGTATTACCGATATCGTGTCCGACAATCTGGTAATCTCGGAGGGTTTTGACGAATCTATTGACGATACGCGGAGTTCCTCGGCTTTTCTTCGCAACGAGTTCCCATATCTCATTGTTCTTAACGGGAATACCGAGTATATGGAATGAACGGCGAACAATCTCTGCGAGGTCGGGAATCTCGTAAAAATCGAGCTTCAGAACATTTCCGAAACGGTCCCGGAGTGGTCCGGTAATCTTGGCGAGTTTGGTGGTCGCACCGACGAGTGTGAACTTCGGTATGTCCATACGGATGGAAGTTGCTCCAGTCCCAGTCCCAATCATGATATCGATAGCGAAATCTTCCATAGCACTGTAGAGAATCTCCTCTATCTGAGGACGGAGTCGGTGGATCTCATCGATAAAGAGAATATCTCACTCTTCAAGACTCGTCAGGAGCGAAACGATATCTGCTTGTTTTTCGATGGCAGGTCCACTCGTCTGTTTTAGATGCGATTGCATCTCGGATGCGATAATCGCAGAAAGGGTGGTTTTCCCGAGTCCTGGAGGACCATAGAGGAGGATATGTTCGAGCGGAACTTTACGGATTTTCGCGGACTGTATGGCGATGTTCAGATGTTTCTTAATCGGTTCCTGTCCGATATATTCGCCGAGTGTTTTCGGGCGGAGAATATTCTCGTTCACCGAGTCGTTTTCCCGCTCCACTGGAGCAACCACGCGAGGTTCAACAGATTCGGATACTTGAGTGGATTTTATAGCCATAGGGGAGAGTTTTTAGTTACTAGTTACTAGTTACCAGCAATTTCTTTTTTCATTTATACCCATTTTCTCCAAAAAATCTACTTTTTTGTTGATTTTTTCTATATTTCCCTATAATACCCGTGCTTCTAAAAAATAAATATTCGATTCCTTGTTTATTTCTCCATAAACAAGACGTTTTTTTCCGTTATTCATTATTTAATAATTCACTCTTATTATGGCACCAAAAAAGAAACCAAGTAAGGTCGTAAAACTCCAACTTAAGGCGGGTATGGCTAATCCAGCTCCTCCAGTCGGAACGGCCCTTGGACCTACAGGTATTCAAATTGCAGAATTTTGTAAGCAATTCAACGACGCGACTAAAGATCGAATGGGGATGGTTCTTCCAACTATCATCAACATCTACGAAGATCGTTCGTTTGATTTCATTACAAAACAACCTCCAGTAACATACCTTATCAAGACAGAACTCAATCTCAAGAGCGGTTCTAAACTTCCTCATAAGGATAAAGTTGCCAACCTTACCGTTGATCAACTCAAGAAGATCGCTGCTATGAAAATGGTGGATCTCAATGCACACGACGAAGCTATGGCAATGTCTATCATCGCTGGTTCTGCTCGTTCTATGGGTATTACTACTGATCTTAAAAAATAGTCCTTTTCCCCGCTACAGCGGGGAAGTTACGGCGTCATCGTCTAACGGTTAGGACGCGGGATTCTCATTCCCGCAATCGGAGTTCGATTCTCCGTGACGTCACCAAAATATTTCCAAAAATAAAAAGACTCTTGAGAAATCAGGAGTCTTTTTATAAATATTCACCCATTTTCTTATGTGTTTTTCGGCAACAGCGAGTTTTACAGCTGGAGTTATCCTTACTGTTACTGGAGTATATACACTCCGTCAGGTGAAATCGAAATCCATACTTCCTTTTGCGAGCATTCCGCTGCTTTTCGGTATCCAGCAAATCATCGAAGGTATCGTATGGATGTCTTTTAATGAACCAGTTCTTCATGGAATAGCGACCTATTTATTCGTCCTGTTTGCATACGTGCTCTGGCCGACTTTTGTGCCCGTTTCTATATGGCTCATAGAAGAGAATCCGATACGCAAGAAAATACTCTGAGGTATTTCTCTCGTATGAGTGGCAGTAAGTATGTATCTTTTTACCTATAGTGCGATAGGACCGGTAACTTGCAGTATAGTACAAAACAGTATTTTCTATAATGTAAATGTTCCGTATCCAATTCTGAGTTTTTTCCTCTATTTCTTCGCTACCTGTGCAGGAAGTATGGTTTCGAGTTTTCTCCGGATTCGTGTTTTTGGAACTTTTGTAATCATATCCTTTTTCTTTGCTCATTCGCTCTATCCGGTGACTTCATTCTCCGTTTGGTGCTTTTTCTCTGCGGTTCTGAGCATCATAATATATATCCATCTGAAAGATTCACGAATGCTTATTGAGAGCTAGATTCTTTTATCCTCGTTTTAGGTACACTTTCACGAAACTGCTTTTCAGATTTGCTGCCGTTTCCGCGATAGTCTCCATATTATTTTGTTCCGCAAGGGATTTTACTGCATCCAGATTTTTTCGTATTGCTTGGATTTCAGAATCATTCATCACTTCTTCGACTGCCTTGAGTTTCTCATCTGCTTCGACATAGGATTCTATTACTCATTTTGCATTTTTAGCATCAGCCGCTTCGATAACCTTTTCCATAACATCGTGGAAATCAACCAGATAAACAGCAAGAAGAGAGAAATTATTTCTTTTTAGGATGTCTTGAAAGATAGGACGAACCTTTTCGAGATCGAGATGAGCTTGTTTGAGCTCACCTGTATATATTTTATCTTTCAAGAGGACAATCATCGAAGAAATATTATTTAAATCAGTATTGAGATTTGCATCTCATTTTAGAGAATAAGGATGGTATTTCCTATACTTCGCGAAAAAGATTTCGTATTCAGAGATAAGTGAATCATAATTACTGATGGATTCTGGACGAAGTTCTTTCCCCGTATTAAAGAGCGTTTGTTTGTAATAGTTATTCATTCGATTATAATCCTCTAAAAAGAACTTATTCGTAAAAAATATACTCGCATAACTTCCGATAGCTCCGATAAGGAGAAATGCCAAAATAAATACTATCCAAGAAATCCTGGATATTTTCGCATCTTTTCTGCAAGTATTTATTCCCAGTAATGTATACATTCCACAAAATCCCAATATTCCAGTCATAAAAAGGATGAAACTGAAAACATAGAGAATAATCTGAACACTACCACCAAACCAAAAGAAACCAAGTATCAAGAGGATTTCTGATAGGATGATTCGTCAGAAACGATCCAGTCCTCATTCGTTTTTTGCGATGTTCATAAATGCAGATATTAAAAAATAAAATCATAGAGTATCATATAGTAAATAATGATTTCTCCAAATATTTAGATTCCTATAATTTCCTCTCGATTTAAAATTAAAGAAAGTATAAAAAAGTTTTGACAAATACCTCAGTTTTTATACAATAGCCCTGCTTTTGTACGAGATACATTATGCGGGTGTAGCTCAATGGCTAGAGTCCCTGCCTTCCAAGCAGACTGTTATGGGTTCGAGTCCCATCACCCGCTCCATTTAAATTCAAAAGCATTAAGCCGAAATTCTGGAGCATTCCTTCTGGTTTCGGCTTAATATTTTTCTCGGGTGCATAGCTCAGTTGGTTAGAGCGCGTCTCTGATAAGGACGAGGTCCGTGGTTCAACTCCACGTGCACCCACCATTTGTATACTACAATTACTCATGAAAAATTACGATTTTCGTTAATAATTTGTAATTGGGATATGAGTTTTTTAGTCTTTCGGGAACTGGCGCAATTGGCTAGCGCACACGCTTTGGGAGCGTGGGGTTGTGAGTTCGAGTCTCACGTTCCCGACCATTTTTAAACCATCTGGCGCTATCGTCTATCGGTTAGGACAGCGGGTTTTCATCCCGTAAAGCGGAGTTCAACTCTCCGTAGCGTCACCAAAGAAAATCAAAAATAGTCTCACGAAAGTGAGACTATTTTGTTTATATTAAGCCAATAAAAGTAAACAAACTTTCAAGTTTCTTAGGGTATAAGAGTCTAAAAATCTAAACAAAAACTTTACCAATCTATCGAATATCTCTGTAAAAACGTAAGATAAAATATCTGTAACTTGCAAATCAAACCCCATAATATTTTGACAAATCCCTTCATATCTGTATAACTTCTACATAGAGAATCATCATTTCCCAAAACCTCTTTTTATGGAAAAAATCACTAATCTCACTTCTCAGGAACATCCAAGGGCTCCGGCGGTTATTAAACTTGGGGATGAGTTCGTTTCGGCGAGCGATTATGGATACAAAGAGACGAGAAAACTTCTGGAGATGCGATGATTATCGGAAGATTCGATTGATAAGATCATGGCGGCGAGGGTGATTGCGAAGATGGGTCACGGATACAAGAAAGAAGTCGTGAGAAGGACAGGGGAGCGTTACTTCGATCATCCATCGGGAGTGGCACTTTTGCTTCTGCTGGAGCTTGGTATAACCGATCCGGATATACTTGCCGCCGCGCAACTCCACGACGTCCTGGAGGACGTTAAAATCAATCTCGGAGAACTGGGGAATCTCATAAAGAGGAGTACATCTCCGGAAGCCCTCCGTATCGTACAGATGGTGACGAATCCGGAGAAAACAGGAAATGCTGCGAAAGATAAACAGATAAAAGCACGGCATTACCACCTTATCTCTCAGGATTTTAAAGCTTCCGTGTTGAAGATTGCTGACAGGATGTACAACCTGAGAAGTTTGGAAATCTTCCAGATTGAAGAATCTCTGCTTACCGAGAAACATATAAGCAAAGCGGAGGAACAGATAGAAGAGACGAGAAAATTCATCCTGCCTATCGCTGAGAAACACGGACTCAGTGCACAATTGTTCGCAGAAATTATGAAAGTGGAAAGTCGAGTATTCCAAGCCCGTCTCTCATTTATCGAAAGAGATACACAAAATATGACCAATACGGTTCTGACGACATAGATTTTAAATGTTCAAAGAAATGGAGAAATCCAGTTATTAAAAATACATAATCTAAAAAAGTTCACATAAAATGTGGACTTTTTTAGTGTAGAAACAAAAAACTTTTTTATTTCGCATAGACAATTTCCAATGTATGCCATATATTTTCTGCCTCTTCCCACTTTGACATAAAAAGTTCGGAGATTTCCTGTTCGGATAGGGAAAATTTTGCAGTGAGTGTTGGTGGAAAAATCAATGAAATCTGTTCATCTTTTACGATAATTTTGGTTTTTGTAATCTGTAATAGATCTTTTGGGAGTGATTGTTTTGCAATGTCTCGGAGTGTTCGGAGAATCACTCCTCTGGCAACTACGTCTTTTTGTGGAAGATCCTCATTGAAATGATTTCTGAGTTGTTCGAAAAATTCGTGCTCGTGAGGATAGAGGTCTTTCTTGACCAGTGCCGGTTTCGGAGCGACGACTCTCGGATTTTTCCGAGCAGGGGAAACCGCCATCGGCGCAATAGTCGTCCGTTTCTTGACCGGAAGAACCGGAATCTGCGGAGGATTGTCGCCTGTTAGATCGGACCATCTGTTTCCTTTGGAAGACGTTTCCTGTGCGGCAACGGTTGTTTCGACGGAAATAGGGGTAGCAGCGGGAACAGGAACAGGAATATGAGTTTCCTGCGGGCTTTCTTTTTGGATGACGATTCAGAGAGTTGGAAGTAATGCAAGGAATTTCTCTCGAGTAATAGTCGTTTCTCCCGTAAGAAAGATCGATAATCCGGTTATCGTCATCGGAATTTTATGACTTCACCGTTCTATGAGAAGAGGATTAATCTGTCAGATCGCATCGAATATCTTATCCCAAAATCCTTTTTTCATATCCAAAATCCCTCCGAGAACTGTCCGAAGAGTGGTTTCTGGTATGCCGAACGGTATATCTATCACCTGAGTGAAAAGCTCTCGTTTTTCTTCAAGAGAGATACGTTTCCTTATGATTTCTTTCTTTGCTTTCTTTTCCTTTTTTTCAATCACCATCTCTGTCTTTTTTGCAACCGGTAACGATTCGGGAGTTGTTGGTTTTTCTATAATCGGTTCCGCTGGAATACCGATATTGAAACGCTCAAAAAGGTCTTTTTTCTTCAAGAATGGTCATTCTTTTCCATTGAGTGCAATGCTTAAACCAGCCAATGTAGTCGGTATATTCGGCAATCATCTTCATCGAAGTGTGAGATTCAGTTCATTTACGAGAGTTGTATAATCTTTGGTAAAACTCCGGCTTGAGGCAATTTCTGTCAGAATGTCCACAAATGACAGAGGTCTCTTTCCGACAAAAAATGGCGAATGAGCATGTTCTTTTATAAATTCTCCAGCTTTCATTTTATGCCGTCGTCAGGCAATCTCCGAGAGACGACGTTCCCGTTCCTCCTCGGAATTTTGCATTAGAAAAGGAGTAGTTAATGGTCGTAGGGATTTTTTTGTCTGAGAACGGAGAGATTGGAGAATCTGACTTGCTTCTTCTCCTCGATTCGCAAATATTTCCCGAAGAGTCATTTCTATTTGAGACAGTATTTTATTCCGCTCATCCTCGGAAGTTTCATTTTCATCCAAATCATCGAGTATTTTCCGTACCATCGGCAGGAGTTCGTTCCGAGTATGTATGATTTCTTGGGATTTCTTCAGAAATACAATAAGAGCAGGTTCTTGTTCCGGTTTGATATTTTCCAGAGTATCCGCAGAAGGAAGGGGATCGACTTCCTGAATAATGACATCTTCCTGAGGAACTTCCGTAACTATCGGATTTTGTTCTCATTTTATGAGTTCCCGTATCATTTCTGTTTCTTCGATATCGAGAATCGCTATCATGAAATCGTGGAAAATCTGCTGTCGGGAAGAAAGAGAATCACTGGAACAGAGTTGGCGGATTTGCTCTCTGTATTCGAATATTCCATTTTTCGGGTCGGAAGAAACGAGAATAAGTCGTACCAATTTTACGAAATACATAATAGCCTGTTGTGTCTTGTCTATATCGATATGATTGAGTGCTATCTTGTACGGAATCGTTATTTCCTGATTGAAATGTCATTGGATGAATTCGGATAAATCCGATTTAATTCCAGCAATATCGTCATCGATTTCAGCAATCTCCCATTGATCAGATAAATCCTGATCTATAGTAATATTCTTGGCGAGAGTAAGAAGGCGTGAAGTTTCGCGTTCTACGGTATTTATTATAGGAGATACCGCCACATTTGACGAAGATGCCCGAAATTCCCCGGAAAAAGCATTTTTTTCATGCTGACGAGTCCATTCTGTAAATTCCTGATGTAAAACGTCGAGTCTGTCTTTTGTCCGTTTAAGCAATTGTGTTATATATTCCGTATCAAGATTACGGAATTCCATTACCGCTTTGAGTGTCTGGAAAGCTCGGAGAAGACTTACTCGAGGCTGTATCATAATATTGATCTGTTTCTCGAGAAACATCATTATATTGACCAGTTCCGAGTCCGTCATGAGACAGAAAGACGCGTAAGCTTTCATTTGTGTTGGTCCTTTGCAATATCCACCATTTTCCGTCCCTTTTATAACTCTGAGCATAAATCCTTTCGTATCCCAGATACCATGTATTTCGACTCAGTTTATAAGTCCATTAATATTACCGATATGAGACAAAGTCGATAATAGATGGGCTTTTAATTCCTCGTTTTCTTCTAGAGAAGTTTTCCATTGAATACCTCGCTCAATCATCATAGGACTAGCAGGTGGAAAGACAGCGGACAAATCTTTTTGTACGAAAGAATCCATGAAAAACTCAATTTACGAATTAAATTCTGTTACCGTTCGTATGAAAACTTATCCAAAATTTTGTAAATCGTCTCAAACAACCTCTGATGAAACGGATTTGCTTCCTTTGATTTCATTTCGAAAGAAAGAAACAATTATATTAGTATTTACATGCGGATACTTAATAAGATTATAGTCTCCGATTCTGGAATCCGCCTGGAGTTTCCTGAATGATGTATCGAGAGTTTGAATAGAATTCACATCCGAGAGAACTTCCGAAATAAAATTCGTTTCTTTGCGAGAAACAGGAGTTCCATCCATAATATCCAAGAGAATTACTGCTGGTATACGTATTTCTGGACGAGCGTTGAAAATTTTCAAATCATCGGTCCTGAAAGTACTTCGAAGCATTCGTTCGAATGATTTTTTCTTGGCGAGTTCTTGCATATAGCTTCCGACTTTCACTTTCTTGAGCGAGCAGGATTGTGTACTATTTTTCTTGGTGATTTGAGGAAAAGTACTATCTATCGGTCGGAGCGCATGAAACTCTTGGGCATTATTAAAAACAAATCCTTGTCTCGTTTCTCCTACGAGCAGTTCATTCCAGAGAGAGTTGTTCTGTTTCATTCGCGCAGCGGTAGGATTGAGGGAAGAAAACCGTACTATGTTTTTATAATTCGGATCTCATTTTGGAAAATTATCATCCGAAAAAATATCCATATTTTCTGGGAAAAACTGGGCGAAATGAAGAAAGAGATTATCGAGTGTAGAATGGAATATCTTAGAATCATTCTTCATAAGGGACTGGATGATATCAGACTGACGAACAAGGAGACTCGGAGCCCTAAGAGCCTGGATGCGAGCATGTGGATGTTTTTCATTGAAAGCACTAAACAAAGCCTCCCTTACTCTCTCATTTACGAGAATGGAACGTATGTTTTTTATCTCTTCTTTGTTCGGAACAGCACTTCCGATTATAGATTGTCTCAATATGAAAATAAGATGATTGACTGTTCCGAGACTTGATTTTTTCAATTGAGTACATTCTTTATCAAATTCTCTATCCTTACTGAGGATAAGTCCGTTCAAAACTTGCGTCAACAGTTCGAAAATAAACCCTTCTCGGAGAGCAAAATCCGTAATTTCGGATCTTTTCTGATTTTTTATCAAATCTTCACGGTGTTTCCGATATTGTCTCTTTTCCTCAATGCTTACTGCTCCATTAAGTTTCTCTGTTCGCTGAAATCTTACTGTCGGTTGCACCGTTGATGATTGTTCATAGGATGTTGGTTGCGAAACGATCGAGGTATCCAGTATTGCATTTACTTTCTTTTGAAAGAGAGATTGGATTCAGGATATCATCCGTCTTTCCATTTCAAGAATAGAATTAATGATTTTTGATATAACAAAAAGCAATTGTTCAACATTTGTTTTTTCTCCATCTATTTTTGTCTTGGAAACTCCAAGAACTCCTCCGTTATTAAAAGGTGACATGTCAGAAATTTAATAAATTAATAATAATTATCGGATATTTATACGGAAATGAGTTAAGAAGTCAATAAAATCTCAGGAGAGAATTTATTGCAAAATAAAATCCCACCTTATTTAGGTGGGATTTTGTGTATTAATTGGCAGCCCCAGTTGGAATCGAACCGACCTCGCAGGATTTGGAGTCCTGAATTCTAACCGATGAACTATAGGGCTATAAAATCATCCCGAATGTTCGGGATGATTTTTGTGTTATTAAATTGAGAACTTGTAGAAACTTACGATAGCGTCTCCGATGAAATCCTTCACTTTTTGATCTGGATTTACTACGAATTGCTGAGTAAGAAGCGCATTTTCTTCACGAAACTTTGTCATTTTCCCGTCGATAATCTTAAGGAGAATGTCAGCAGGTTTCGTTGCATTCTTTGGATCTTCTTGCATGATAGCGAGTTGAATCTCTTTCTCTTTTGCAACTACCTCGTCAGAGATATCAGCAGGGGAGAGAACCTGAGGTTGAGTAGCAACTACGTGCATAGCAACTTGTTTAAGAGCTTCTGTATCAGAACCAGCTTTTGCAACAATAAGAGCACCATTCTTGAAATTGGAGTGAACATAGCTTGCGAGAACAGGACCAGAAATCTTTGTAAGGGTTTTGATAACGATATTTTCTCCTACTTTGAGAGTATATTCAGATGCTTTAAGTTCTTCAGCGATAGCAAGAGCAGCTTCGTCAGAAGCAGAAGTCTTTCGAATCTCAATGAATTTAGAAATCATCTCTTCAAAAGTCTCATTTCGTGAAACGAAATCTGTCTCACATCCGATTACTGCAACATATGCATCGGATCCGTCGATAACAATCTTGATTTTACCTTCTCCTGTCTCATTTCCAGCACGTTTTGCGGCTTTTGCAAGACCTTTCTTTCGAAGAACATCGATAGCTGCATCCATATCACCGTTGGTTTCAACGAGTGCATTTTTACAGTCGGACATTCCTACTCCGGTTCTTTCACGGAGCTCTTTAATAAGTTGAGCAGTTACCATAGTGGTTTAAAGTTACAAATAAAATATTCTAAAACATAGGTCATTTTGAACTCGTTTCAGCCTTAAAGCAGAGACTTTACTTAAATGACAAATCATATTATTTTTTAAATTTTTCAATGAGCGCGTTGATAAATTCGTACGAATACATTTCTCCATTGAAAGCTTTCCATCCAGCAAATCCAGCGAGTCCGAGATAAGCGAGAAAGAGTATCCCGAAAATACCGGGAAGTGGAATGATATTGAGAATGAAGAACACCCCGAATATTATTCCTCCTTGTTTCGTGTGAAATGAGAGAAACTCTGATTGTTTCTGCATCATGAGTGGTGCAAAACATCCAAAAGGAGCATAACAGATAGCTCCAAGAACCCGTTCTTCTTTGTTTGGACCTTTTTCCTCTTCACCGAGAAGAGCATCGAGATTTTCCTGCATAAGCAAAAATATAAGGTTCTAAAGATGGATTTCTATTATTCAGCAGAACTTGATTCTTCTGTAACTGGGCTCTTTGGAGCGAGTTTTTCAGTTCGTCCCATAAGACCACCTTCTGTCTTTTTCACTCGTTTAATAGTGGATTTGAAGTAGTCGAGAACGAATTTGATGGATTTGATGGAATTTACGTTACATGGAACGAAATCAGTACAGTGGTCAATATCACCAGTAGAACCGAGAAGTGCGTAAGTTGGGATTTTGAGAGTCTGTGCTTCCTCAAGAGCGAGAGATTCATAATGACCATCGACAACGATGAGAACATCTGGAGTTTTCTTGATATCCTTAATACCTTCATACGCTTTTCGAAGCTTATCAAGTTCTTTGAGTTTAGATGCTTTTTCTTTCTTTGTAAGCATTTCAAGAGCACCTGCTTCGAGATCTTTTTCAATCTGGTTGTAAGCGGCGATTCGTTTTTTGATAGTAGGGAAGTTAGTAAGAAGTCCTGGAACCCATTTTGTATTGATGTAGTAGTTTCCAGTTTCTTCCGCAATAGCCTTAACAGCGTCACGAGCTTGAAGCTTTGTACCAACGATAAGAACTACCTTTCCTTTGGAAATAGCTTCTTCAAGAGCTTTCTTTACTTCAGTGATTCGAACTTCCGTTTTATAGAGATCAAATACATGAATATTATTCTGAATTCCGTAAATATAGTCGCGCATTTTAGCAGACCAAAATTGTCTCTTGTGTCCGATATGCACGGCATTATCGAGCATGTCTTTAATAAGGGCAGTATTTGCCATAGGGTAAAAAAGGTGAAAAAATAGCGGTAGCGAACCTAAAAATGTTATTGACGACCACAGTTCATCAATAGCGGTAGCGATCCTTATATTAATTTTCTTAGGGCATTACATGAGATTCTGATTCGAATCCAGGAAATAGTGCCGTTCTTCATAAGAAAATCTTGGTTTTTTCATTTTCCGAAAAAACTCGGGTGTATTATATGGAAAAAATCCAAAAAGCAATTTTTTATTTCTGCAAAAGATACATAACCGGAGTTGCGATAAATGAAGCAATGATGCCGATAACAATAACGAGTGCGACTATTTTAACGGAAGTATTTTTTTTCATAAGAGATTGGTAATGAAATGATAAAGATTATGGTGTGGTGAAATCAGGAACAAAAGCAATATTATCGAGCAATATTCTTTTTCCGGTGAGATCTATAACAATGGATTGTTGATTCGTATAGAATTGTTTGATTGTTTTCAGATAGTATTCTAAATCCTTTAGATTCTCTGGAAGAGAAAGGAGTGACATTCGTGCCGGAAGTATTTCTATGGAGATGCCATTGAATTCATACAATCAAACCTCATCTCCTTCTTTTCTCACCTTGAAAAGAAGTCTTGAAAAACTATGTCTATTGAAGATATATTTACTATTGAATTCCGTAGAGAAGACAGTTTCATTTATGGAAAAACTCTTGATAATATCATGCAGTTCGATGATATAATTTCCATCACTACTAATGGACGCATCGATATTTTTGAAACCTATTGAGAGAAAACTTTCGATATTCTTGAAATCTTTATCGAGAAGTTCTTTTTGTATGAAGAGTTGAATTTCCGGAGAAGCCGATGAAGTGTTGATAGGAGAAGTTGTCATTTCCGGTGACGAATCCTCCTTCAAGAATGTTGTTTCAAAAAAGTTCCTAAAATCGTATTTGTACTTAAGAGACGGATCGTTAGCACTTTCAAAGAGATCTCGGAGTTGTTTTTCTTTTTGGTCAAGCGGTATGGTGATGTTTGGAAAGGAATGTTTTTTCCCAGAACCGTCAGTAAAGGAAATATCGGTAAGAATATGATCCTGTTCGTAGAGATTGAAATGAAAGACATTTCCGAGAATAGTTACCTGAGTTTCATAGAAGCCGTCTTCTCGAAAGTTATTTACTATCGCAAAATTGGAAATATCGAGACTATTGAACTTCTGCAAATAAGTTGTAAGTATTTCTTTACTCATTTTAGTTTCTTCTTCCACAAGAATACCTCTTGCTGATCTATTGCTCTCATTGAGATGAAAATCGTTGAGATGTTTTGAATAGTTATTGAACATGGAAACGAATATATCAAACGATTTAACAGTACTCTTGAGAAGAGTATAACTATCGATAAGCTGAGTAGATGACCGGAAAGATTCTTTGGAGTAGAGAAGATTTTTTTTCTCTTCAATATCTTTGTTTATTCTCTCGATAACTTGAAAAAAAGCATCCTTGAAACCCTGTTCAAAAACAGTATTTACCCCATCGGTATATTCTTTCTTGAAGAGAAGTCATACTGGAGTCTTGTCGATAAAAGTGCTGAGAAATATATTATGTAACTTTGCGAAGATTTTTGTATAATTGTAAAATGTCGTGGAAGTAATAGTAGTAATCTTTGCCTCATTGGATTTATTATAGATATAATAATCATTGGTTATCTGAAATAAATGCAATACTATATTCATAGTATCCTCATTTGGAATGACCGGACCATTAGAAAGATACTGTGTAACGAAAAAAACAAAAGGAAGAAATTCGTTCTCTTTGAGAACTTTATTATCAAGAATCTTTTGGAGTATGTCTTCAAAATAATTATTAAGATTTTCAGTCTCGAAATCAAGAAAATAATAAACGGAAAAGAGATCCGAAAAATGCGTATAATATTCTCCTTGTTGTGATAAGGGACGGGAAGTTATAATCTTTTCCGTCAGAGAAAGAATCGGTGATTCCTGCCCGGCGAAATCAAAAAGATCGTTTTTGCTGACAAAATGAGCAAAAGAAACAACATAATAAAACTGTTTTAAAATAGCGATCCCATCGGTAGAGACTTTTGGACTCAGATCTTTCATCTCGGCAATGATATCATTTATATTATTTCGAGATTGGACATTTTTAGGATTTTGGAGAAGTTGTTTTATATTCTCTATAAGCATATTTTTGAGCAGAATCTCTTTTTTTGAGCCGTTTATCAAAAGAGTATTCGATGTATCGAAAAAAGATGTACCCTGGATTTTTTTATTGTTTTCTTCAAAAAAGGAATTATATAAATCAACCAGAGCATGGATTCGAGCAGTGATATCTTTTTGTACCCTGGAAATAAACGCGTTATTTCTTGAAACATCGCCTCAGAGGAATCAAAGGGAATTTATCGATGTTTTTATATCTACATATCGAATGGAATCGATTATTGAAATCCGAAGAAGATCCGCATCTTTGAGTCCAGGTGTATTCCTTGGATCATGTTTAAATAACAAAGAAGGAAAGAGTGTAAAACTGGCAATATGGGTTCGTTTTGTTCCAGAAACAAGCTCGGTACTGAGAAAAGTGTCAAATGAGAAAATTTCTGATTGTGAGTGGGTTGTATCGACGAAAAAACTTCCCTTTCCTCACGGTATGAGAGTTATATCTTTTAAATGAAATTCATATGTATCCAGACCTGTTTGTATAGTGCAGACAAAAATTCCTGATCCGAAAGTAATAATATTTACATCTCCTTTTTTCTCGACAATAAATGGTTTCTTATCTGCCGATATATAATAAATGCTATCGATAGGAGAAAAATCATGCCGATAGAGCGTCCCCGTCTTTTTTAGAGCATTTGTTTCCGTGCTTATTTTTTCAAAACTTTTTTTATCAGGATCCCAACCGTAAAGTTTTTCTCATTCACTGAAATCAATGTTCACGATATTCTCTTTTTGATCGGGAGTTTCTTTCGAAAAAGAAAGAAGGATAAGAATCCCCGATCCTGCGAGAACCATAAAGATAAAGAGAAATTTTTTCATAAAAAGAATGATGAACTTTTAGTGGATGGAACGATTATCTTGCTATGACTTCAAACGGAAACGATTTTCTTGTTTTTTGCATTTTCGTATCCACTGTTTCTATTTCCGCCATATGAACTCCTATAAGTATATCTTTTTCTTCATTGATTGCAACGCTCTGTTCGAGCGTGGTCGGGAGTATACGGGAAAGCTTTCCATCGATATAGAGATTAACACTACTAATTTCATTTTGTCCGGGAGTGAGCGTGAATCGGAGATTAAAATACTGATCACCATAGATTCTGGTGACAGCGCTTTCTTTTAGAGGACTTATTATAGTGATGGTAGTCGCAGGGTTTCTGTCCTCGAAAGTCACATTGACCGTATAAGTTCCAGAATATCCGTATTTATCGATAGCACGGAAAATGAGTGTATGTTGTCCTCGGAAATCGTCACCGAAAGTCATGGCAGGAACTTTGTACGTATCTCCGGAAAGAGCTTCGGGGAAAGGAAAACTTTGAACGAGAACTCCATCTCGGAGAAGTTCGAAACGGGAAATAGTATTATCCGAACTGTATTTTATTTCAAAAGGATAT
>Ga0208863_1001460_pt1 | contig 14938 bp, 13 predicted proteins | sample RifOxyD3_FD_184040 | JGI IMG/M metagenome (GOLD analysis project Ga0208863, IMG submission 184040) | Soil microbial communities from Rifle, Colorado - Rifle Oxygen_injection D3 (SPAdes) | ecosystem: Environmental > Terrestrial > Deep subsurface > Rock core/Sediment | place: Rifle, Colorado...
AACAACGGGCATGTAGGCTTTCCCACATTTTTGTCGGATTTGCGACAAGGTCTTGAATTCCTTAGACCCTTATGTTTGGCACGGACCTTGCGCTAGGCCGCGCACGAGGGCGCTCTGGGGGGCGCTGATTGACCACTTAGGAGGCACCTTCATGCGCACCGTATCGGCGTTTCTGTCCACCGTTTTCGGCGGGCTTTTTGTTCCGGGCCTAGCTCTGGCTCAGGAAGGGCCGAACACGGGCGATACCGCCTGGATGATCACCGCCACCGCGTTGGTGCTGTTCATGACCTTGCCGGGTCTGGCGCTGTTTTACGGCGGACTGGTCAAGTCGCGCAACGTGCTGTCCGTGCTCATGCACTGCTTCACCATCGCCTGCGTGATGTCGATATTGTGGCTGGTAGCGGGCTACGCCATGGCTTTTGGCACGGTGGGATCGGGTTTCCTGGGCGCTTTAGACAAGGTGTTTCTGCTCGGCGTGACCGCCGACAGCCAAACCGGCACCATTCCCGAGATCGTGTTTTTCCTGTTCCAGGCGACCTTCGCCATTATTACCCCCGGTTTGATCATCGGCGCGTTTGTCGAACGGGTGCGCTTTCCCACCATGATCGCCTTCACCGGAGCTTGGATGATTCTGGTTTACGCCCCCAGCGTTCACTGGATTTGGGGCGGTGGTTTCATGGCCGATGGCGGCTTGTTCGGCCAGTGGTTCGGGGTGGGGGTCAAGGACTTTGCGGGCGGCATTGTTGTGCACGCCACCGCCGGGTCGGCGGCTCTCGTTTCTGCCATCGTCGTAGGAGGGCGCCAGGGCTGGCCCAAGCACCTGCAACCGCCCCATAGCCCGGTGATGACCCTAACCGGCGCGGCCATGCTGTGGGTGGGCTGGTTCGGCTTTAATGGCGGCAGCGCCTTAGCCTCCAACGGTTCCGCCGGGATGGCGATTGCCGTCACCCACATTTCTGCCGCCGCCGCCTCTCTGACCTGGATGGCGATTGAATGGACCAAGTACGGCAAGCCCACCGTGATCGGCATTGTTACCGGCATGGTGGCGGGATTGGCCACGGTCACTCCGGCCTCGGGCTTTATTGGCCCCCTCGGCGGTCTGGTCTGCGGCGTGGCCGGGGGCGCGGTTTGCTACTGGGCCGTGACCACGGTCAAGAGCAAGCTCAAGATCGACGATAGCCTGGACGTTTTCGCCGTGCATGGCGTGGGCGGCATGTTGGGCTCGGTGCTGCTGGTGATCCTCGCCGACCCCAGCCTGGGCGGCAAGGGCCTGGGGGATGGCGTCACCGCCTCCGGACAACTCATGGCCCAGCTATCCGGGATCGTCATCACCGTGGTATGGTCGAGCGTAGTGAGCCTCGTTCTGCTCAAGCTCTGCGACAAGCTGTTTGGTCTGCGCGTGCCGCCGGGTGATGAAACCCAAGGACTTGACCTGACCGAGTACGGCGAACGCGCCTACGACTTCAACTAAGGAGATTTCCATGAAGTACATCATCGCCGTCATCAAACCCTCCAAGCTCGATGAAGTGCGCGAGGCGCTGACCGAAATCGGCGTTTCCGGGGTTACGGTCAGCGAAGTCAAAGGTTTCGGCCGTCAAAAGGGGCAGACGGAGATTTACCGTGGGGCCGAGTACACCATCATGTACGTCCCCAAGGTCAAACTGGAGATTGCGGTGGACGCCGACTTGGCCGAACGGGCGGTGGAAACCATCCGCACCACGGCTCAGACCGGCAAGATCGGTGACGGCAAGATATTCGTGCTCGACCTGGAAAAGACCGTGCGTATCCGCACCGGCGAGGTGGACCGCGACGCGCTGTAGACTGCCCCTGCCACAGGATGCGGGTGGACCCTAGATATAATCCGCGAGGGTTAAGCGCTGAATGCGAGCCATGGTGCGCATGGATACGTCCAGGTTCATGGCGTAGTCGTTGAGGCGGGTCACGGATTCGGTCAGATCGACGTTTTCCATCTGAATCTGGCGCGTTTGCAGAAAGCCGATGTAATCCTCGTGCACCGTGTTCGCTGACGCCATCACCACCACGTTGCGCCCCAGGTCACGCTGGATCTGCATAATATCGTTGGTTTCCTCGGTGGGATTGGTGCTTTCGTCGTGGATCAAGGCGTCATTGAGCAGATTGAGCGCCTCCTGAATGCGGCTCGTGTTGCCCTCCAAGGCGTCCTGGGCGATGATTCCCATGGCGCGGATGGCCTTCTCAAACGCCCCTTGCGAGGCATTGATGCCAAGGGTAACGGAGCGGTCATCGTCCACCCGATGCTCCAATTCCAACTGGTCGCCCTGATAGTAACTGTTGGTGACGGCAAAGTTCACCGCCGTTTCCCCCGCTGTGCTGGTGCCGGGAACCGGGGTTACGGTCAGTACCGTACCGGTGTTGGCGGTGATGGTATAGGTCTGATTGTCCCCGGCGTTGGTCGCCCCGGTCACGGTGATCGTCGAGCCGATGGGGAGGTTGTTGAACGAGCTGGCGGTGGTCGCCGTGATGGTACCCGCCGTGTTGAACGTGATGTTGCCGGTGGTGGCGTTGGTCAGATCGGTATCGCCGACATGCGCGGCGCGGGTGGTGGGGAACTGGGATCCGGTGGCACCGGTATACCCCGCTTGAAAGTCGGTCAAGTTATCGAACTGCAAATCGACCGGACGGGTGTCGGTCTTGCCGCCGGAGAACAGGTAACGGCCCTCGATGCGAACGTTGAGATAAGATTCGATGTCTTTCATGGCGGCGAAGGCGTCGGCGGATATTTCCTCGGTGCGGCGCTGTTCCTCTGCGTTGACGGTGGTCAAGTCCAGCGCGCCGTAGTCGGCCAAGGTCGTGCGAAACGTGCGAATCACCTTCTCGACCGCACTAACGGAGGTCTGCATCGTGTTTAAGCGCAATTCGCCGGTTGTGTTGGTTTCGATGTATCGCTGCGAAGAGGCTATTTGGTTTTCAAAACTGACTAGGCGTTCCGCGTCCAGCGCAATCCCCGTGTAATTCTGGGATTTCTTTTCCGTGGACACCTGCATCTGGGTTTCGTGGATATTGCTCTGAACGTTGAGCATCCGGGTGACCAGCGCATTGTGTGAAGCCAGGGTAGCGACGCGGTTAATAGCCATAGTGTTGTCTCCTCATCGCCAAACGTTAGCGAATCAGGCTGTTGAGAATTTCCAGCATCTTGTCGATGGTCGATATCACTTTACCAGCTGCGGCGTAGGATTGCTCGTAAATCATCAACTGGGAAAGCTCTTCGTCCAGATTGACAGCGCTGATTTCGCCCTGCTTGAGGGTCAAGCGCTCGGTCAATCCATTTTGATAATCCAACTCGGTCTGAAGGCTTGAGGCTTGCGACGAGTTCAAAGACAGAATGGAGTCCGCATAGTTCTCGAACGTGCGGGTCGCCGCCGACAGATCGCCCGCCAAGGTGAAGCTGACCTTGTTGGTGAACAGGTCGGCGATGTCGTTGGCGGTTTGGTTGTCGCCCGCGCTGACATAGTACTCGGACTTGTCCGTGCTGTACTGCATCGCGCCACGACTGACAAGCTGCGGGTTGGCGATGATGTCGCTGCGCACACTGACGTATTTGGCTTGACCAACATCGGCCCGGCCCAATCCCAGCGCGGTGATCAAGGCTGTCCCGCCAGACTGTGTGATGGCCATTTCCTCGCCGTTGCTACGACGGATACGCAGACGGTAGCCGCTTCCTTCCGGCACCACTTCCGCCTGCACCTGCGCGGACAACGTGGCGTCAGCGTTGATGTTGTCGGCGATGGTGGACAGGGTGTCTGTGCTGCTCACGGCCATTGTGCCGTAGATGAACCCATTGGTCTTATCCGAAAAGTTCAAGGTTCCCGCCGTCCCCACCGTAGCCGTGGACGACATGATGGTGGAATCCCACACCCAGCCGCCCCGCGAGGAGGTGAAGAAGTCGTTCAACCCGAAGAAATTGGCGAATCCGCTGGCCGTTTCGTCGCTGGTTCCGTCCCCGTCGGCGTCAAAGCCGATGGTCACATCGCCCGAGGTGCTGTTGGCTGCCGTCGCTGACTCGTCGTGGAAATGCAGGCTGTAGGAGGAGGAATTGACGTTGATCGCCATGTTGCCGTTAGCGTCGATATCGGCGGTGGAGCCGGTGACGTTGGCCGCCAGCCAGTCGTTGAGCTTGAGCGCCACTTCCTGGATGGTCCAGGGGCCGTTGGAGGCCTGAGCACCAGAGCCATAGAGCGCGCTCTGCATGATGGTGTTCAGAGTGGTGGTGAAGGCCTGAGCCCCCGTGGTGTCCACCAAGGAAATCTTGGTGTCGCCTGAGGTCAGAGTCATGGTCTGAGTGGCACCCGTGGTGGTTAGAAAGTCCCGTGAGCCGGTGTAGGCGGTCACCATCTCCGGGAACGGCGTGCCCCGGTTATGAACTTGGTTGACCTGTTCCATCATGGTGGTGGTCAACTGGTCGATCTCGGCCTGTAGATCGGGAAGGATGCTGTCACGCAGCTCCACCAAGCCCCGAGCCCGGCCCCGCCCGAAGTCGTTGGTGACATCCAGGTTGGCCACAGAGATGTCACCGAAGTCCCCGCCTGCGTGGGATAGCCAGGGATTGACTAGGGTCAAGCTGGTGTGGCTGACCGTGTTGGCGGTGCTGTCCACCAGGGTGCTGCCCCCGTTGGAAAAGACCACGATAGAGCCGTTGTCGCGCTCGAAGGCCTGCACGTCCATCAACTCGGACAGCTTGAGCAACTCCAGATCGCGCTTGTCCTGCAAGTCGGTGGTCCCGGTCTGCGCGGTAGCCATCGAGTAGACGATCTTGTCATTGAGGTTGGAGATGTTGGTCAGCCGCGTGTTGATCTGGGTGGCGTAGGCTTCCAATTCCTTGTCGGCCTGAAGGCGCAAGGACTGGATTTCATCCGTCATCAAATTGAGCTTGTCGAGCATACGAACGGCCGAGTCCACCACCGTGGCTTGCTCGGTCGAGGCGTTGGGGCTGACCGCGAGGCTTTCAAACTCCGCGCCAAGAGAGGCGACGATGTGGGAGATTGAGTTGTTGGAACCTGGCTCGCCCCACATATCCTGCATGCGGGAATAGTAATCGTCCAGGGTCAACAGGCGGGCGTTGATGCCGGTTTCCTTCTGCAAGTCCTTCAGCAGATTCTGATCGACCTGACGGGTGATCGCCCCGGTTTGCACCCCCGCGCCGCGCCCAGCCAAAACCACGGACTCGGCATTGAAGATTTTGCGGGTAAAGCCTTCCGTGTTGACGTTGGCGATGTTGTGCGAAACCAGATCCAGCCCTTTTTGGGCCGTCTGAAGTCCGCTTACGGCGGCGGTCAATCCAAGCGTTAACGACATGATATGGGCTCCCGCCTAGAGTTCCTTGTTGAAGGTCAACGCGCTGTTTAAGCCTTTGCTCAGGCCGTCCTCAATGCTGCCGTCGCGGGCGTAGATAGAAGTCTCGGCGTGCTTTTCCTTGACCGCATCGACGATGGCGCGCATCAGGCGGCGGTTGGCTTCCATTTCGCCCTTGAGCAGACGGATATTCAATTCGCCCGCTTCCTTGAGATCCTCGGCCACGCCCTTGAGGTCTTCCCGCTGCTCGTCGGAGATATCATCCAACAGGCTGGGGGCGCGGGCGATGCTGTTCATGTGGTCGGCGTAGAGGCGTGCCAGTCCGTCCTTGCGGTCGGCCAGTTGCACCACCTTGGCGTCGTCGTGATGGGTCAGCGCCTCGTTCTCCTCATCAAGCAAATCAAGCAGCATTTCAGCCACTTCCAACACTTGGTCGGCCTTCACGCAGTGAGTCTTGGGGGCGTCGGGTGTGCTCATGGTTTCATCCTTGGGCGTCGTGGGCTGGATCGCGGCGGCGTTCATAACTTGGCCTCCTGAGCATTCGTCGGGGTCTTGGCACCATCGACCTGTTGCAGGTCGAGAATGGTCTTCATCACGGCGTCGGCGACGCCGATGCCGCCAGAGCGGGAAATAATCTTACCGTATTCATCCATCATCATGGAGCGGAACATCTTTTCACCCTCTCCGCCGCCGAACATGGGGTCATTGCCCAACTCGGCGAACATGGGGGCCATCATCTGGGACAGGAACACGGATTCGAATTCCTGCGCCTTGGCGCGGGCTTCCTCCGCCGTTACGTTCTTGCCCAGAGCCATGGAACGATTGGCCTGAGCGGCCATCAAGGCCATATCTGTCTGTTGGGTGAGGGCGAGGTCAGCCATGTTACATCACCTCGATTTCGGCTTGCAGTGCCCCGGCCGCTTTAATGGCCTGGAGAATGCTGATCAGATCGCGGGGGCCAAGGCCAAGCGCGTTCAGCCCATTGACCAGCTCTTGCAGGGTCACGCTGGGGTTGACCACGGTTAGCTTGTTGCCTTCGCCTTGATCGACCTGGATGTTGGTGCGGGCTACGGTTTCGGTCGTGCCGGTGGTGGAGAACGGCGCGGGCTGGGACACCTGTGGCGTCTCGGTGACCCGGATGGTCAGAGCGCCTTGGGCAATGGCGACGGTGCTGATGCGCACGTTCTCGCCGATCACGATGATCCCGGTGGTTTCGTCGATCACAACGCGGGCCAACTGGTCGGGCTCAATCCGCAACTGCTCAATGTCGGTCAAAAGACCGATCACGTTCTCGCGGTAACCATCGGGAACCAGCATATCCACAGTGGCGGAATCAATCGCCTTAGAGGCCTCGGTGCCGAGAAATGCGTTGATCGCCTGAGAAATGCGCCGGGCGGTGGTGAAGTCAGGGTTGCGCAGGGCCAGCTTGACCGTTTCCAGGGCCGTCATGTCGAAGGGAACTTCCCGCTCGACGATTGCCCCGTTGGGAATGCGGCCCGAGGTCGGCACACCCTTGACGACGGTGGCAGAATCGCCCTTGGCGGAGAAACCGCCCACCTGCACTTGGCCTTGGCCCACGGCGTAGACCTCGCCGTCCGCGCCCACTAAGGGGGTGACCAGCAAGGTGCCGCCGAGCAGACTGTCAGAATCCCCAAGGGCGCTGATGGACACGTCCACGCGAGCGCCTTGACGCGCAAAGGGAGGCAGAACACCGGTCACCATAACGGCGGCGATGTTCTTGGACTTCAGAGTGCCATCGCGGGTGTAAACCCCCAGACGCTCCAGCATGCCGATCAGGCTTTCCTTGGTGAAGGCCATGGATTCGATGTTGTCGCCCGTGCCGTTGAGACCGACCACGAGGCCATAGCCCACCAGCAGGTTGTCACGCACACCTTCGAAATTGGCGATATCTTTGATGCGGGATGAGGCGTGCGCCGGCTGCACAATGGTCATGGCGGCCACGGTCAGGCCAAGAATCATTAGGGCGGTAAGCAGCCACTGGGAAACCCAGCGGCATCCCGCCTCCCTGGCGACTTTCGTCAAAACGGCGCTCTTGCGTGTCATGGCTCGGCCTCGTGAACTTTTTTGTTTTCGTTGGACACTTCTGTCCGCCCATCCCCATGCGAGGATCATGCCAACAACATATAAGTCGCCAACACATTGAAATCGTACATATAATTTTCGAGACTCAATGAGCGTCCTTCTTCGAACTATGGGTCACCGGGCACTTTTGACAAAAGACGGGGTATTTTTTGCCGAGCCGGGGGCGGTTGCGAACAACACCCCATTTGAGCTATGTCTAGGGTGCGCATTTCGGATTGGCGCGGGGGAGAGTAAGCGGTCGATGAAAATATCTGGCGTTGGACCAGCGGGCGGGGCGAAAAAGTCCTCGGCTCCGGAGAAAACCTCCAAGACCAAAGGTGCCTTCAAGGCCCATCTGAGCGGGTTCCTGGGTGAGCTGGGCGAGATTCACGCCGCCGATGCTCCGACCCCGGTCACCGATGTGGACTCCATTCTCGCGGCGCAGACGGTGGGCGATAGCCTCAGCGAGGAAACCCGGCGGCGGTTGATGCGCCGGGGCGAGGAATTGCTCGACCGCATGGAAGAAATCCGCCACGGTCTCCTGCGCGGCCACATTCCCAAGGACCGCCTGATCCAAATTGCTCAGATGGTCCGCCAGAAGCGCGAACAAGGCACGGACCCGCAGTTAGCGGCGATCCTGGATGAAATTGAACTGCGGGCCGAGGTCGAGTTGGCCAAACTATCGCGCGCGCTTTAGCATTGCCCCTTGCGGCTTGCGCGCTTCCTCCATATATTCCCCCGCGCCAAAATCAGTAGAGGTGAAGGCACAATGACTACGACTTTGTCCCCCGATTACCGTCCTTCCGAGGACGAGGAATTCATGAATGACACCATGAAGGAATACTTCCGCCATAGGATTCTCGACTGGCGTGCGGAGTTGCTTCGGGAGTCGGACGAAACGTTGCTGCACCTTCAGGAAGAAACCGTGCAGGAGCCGGACCTCGCCGACCGGGCCTCCACCGAAACTGATCGGTCCTTGGAATTGCGTACCCGTGACCGCGCCCGCAAGCTGATCAACAAGATCGACGAAGCGCTAGAGCGGATCGAGAACGACACCTACGGCTATTGCATGGAAACCGGCGAGCCCATTTCCATCCGCCGCTTGGAAGCGCGCCCCATCGCCACCTTGTCCATTGAGGCTCAGGAGCGCCACGAGCGCATGGAAAAAACTCACCGCGACCCCTTCGAGTAGCCTAGCTGCTCAGCATGAGGTTTTTTCAAAGAGTTAACCTCATCCTGAGCAGCCCGTGAAACGGGCGTGTCGCGGACGCTCTCCGCAAAATGCCCTAGAGCAAATCCCGAGCAAACGGAATCGTTTGCGACGACGTATTTGCTTTTATAACAATCGACGAGAGCATTTTTCGTGAGCCTATGCGAACGCAAAATGCCCTAGAGCAAATCCCGAGCAAACGGAATCGTTTGCGACGACGTATTTGCTTTTATAACAATCGACGAGAGCATTTTTCGTGAGCCTATGCGAACGCAAAATGCTCTAGTCGTTTCCGCCACCTTGGCCCCGGCCACCTTGCCCGCCGCCTTGGTTGTAAGGTGCAAAGGGATTTCCTCCGCCACCACCACCACCACCGCTGCCACCGCCCATTCCGCCCTGGTCGCCGCCACCCCAGTTTCCGCCCTGGTCATTGCCACCTTGGTTGCGGCGTGCGTTGGCGTTTTCATTGCGGTTAGCGTTGCCGTAAGCGTTTCCGCCTTGATTATAAGACTGGAATCCGTCCTGCCCGCCGCCACCGCCTCCGCCCGAAGCCGAAGCCTGAGGCAGGGAAAGCAACAGAGGGGTGGCGTAGATCACCGCCGCCGCCAATCCAAGCTTGAACAACGCACGCTTCCGCTTCAATTCCATGACTTCGCTCCATACAGATCAAGCCCTCACTTTGGGGCCATTGTGACAGACCTTACCACCTTGAACCTGTCGCTATCCTGAATCCGCTTCTCAGCTTGGCTTCAGAAAAGCCACCCTGGATTTCAGCTTCGCTTCAGGATGGCTGATCTAGGATCACAAGTGTTGGATGGAATTTTTTGCGCATGTCGCGTCCAAAGTTTCGTTCGACTTTCTTGTTTCACGTTTCAAACTTCAGCCCCGGACCTCGCGGTCCGGGGTCTTTTTTTGCCCAAAAAAAGAGCCGGGCCACGCTCGGCTCCTTCTCATTTTAACCGTGATGCAGAAACCGGCATCACGCAAAGCCCTCGCCGGGCGCGCTTCGCGCTTGGCCGCCGCCTCAATGGCGGCTGAGCATGATGCGGATTAAGGCATCATGCTCCAGGTTCAATCTTCAATACTTGTTATGGACGCGATACCAGTGATCGGACAGGGCCGTCTCCCGCACGAGGTAGGTATGATCGCCGTCCAAGAGCAAGTTGTAGACCTTGGTCGCCGGATATCCGGGAATGGCCGTCAGCCGGTCCACCGGAAGGCTCTGTCCTAAGGACCGTCCCAATGACGCCGGAGCAACGCCATCTTGGCTCACCGCCAGATGATCGCCGACCCGCAAGGCTCCGGCCATCCGGGTAGACATGGCCGGATTTTCCGCCGCCGTCGCCGATGGGTCGATGGCGCGCCAGCCACTCTCCGTCAGGAACGGATGCTCCGCCGTGACGAAAGGCCGCTCCCCATTGATGGCGTAGAGAGAACGATACCCCAATTCGGGCGTCTCGATCCCGCGCACCCGATTGAGGGTTCCGGCTTGACCGACGACCATATCCCCGACTTGGATGTCCTCAATGGCCCGCGCCGAACCGTCACCCATCAGCACTTCGGTTCCAGACGCAAAACAAGACGCTTTTTCACGCCCACCCGAACCTCCCGAGCCACCGCCATCTCCCAGGGATTTGTCGCTTGGCGATGAGGGTGCTGCCCCGGTAACGGCAGCGGATTTTTCCGGCCCCGTCGCCGCCTTTTGCCCTGCATTAACGGTGACGGAAGAACGGTCGCGGGAGTTGGTCAGTGTGGCGCTCCCTTTAAACACGGCCAATTCCGTACCCTGCTCGCCCGTGGTGACTTGAATGTCAGTGCCGCGAATGCCAATCTCGGCATCGGGGGTGCGCACCAAGACACCCTGCTTGTTCATCTGACCGGAAATCAGTCGCAAAACGCCGCTGGTCAGGCTGAACACCCCTGCTTGATTGGGATTGCCGGGATCGTAGACATAGTTGTCGATGACGAGACGGCTCTTGCTGCCCAGACGTAGATCCGTTTGGTCGGCGAAAATGATATGAAGCCCGCCATCGGTGACGGTCTCCACCACCTCGTTGGCGTAGATTTTATCCCGCTTGTAAATCGCGGCCTTTTCGTCGCCCGGAGGCGTGCCGTAAGCGTAGTTGACCACAACGTTGACATTGCCCACTTCCTGGGCTGTGGCGGTAAAGGGCGCACCCATAAGGAGCCCTACAACCAACGTGAGGGGAATGATGGATTGGAATGTAAGTCGCATGATGAGACCTCCGATTTGGAGAGCGCCCCCGCTGGCAGATAGTCTAGCACAGTTTCAAATGCAATCGTAGGGTAGACTTCCCCTTCCCCCCTCAAGGGCTTTTCTGCTAATCCTACGCGGGCAAAGCGTCCGCAGCCAACAAGGGGAGCCATCCATGGAAAATCTTTGGTCCGACAAGGAAGCCGAGGCCACCATCGCCCGCTTCGCCAAGCGCGACGTGTCCGAAGATGTGGCTTTGCGGGTCTACACCACCCGTTTGCTGGGCGGAGAACCAAGGCTGGTTCTGCACGGGGGCGGCAACACCTCGGTCAAGACGGTGATGACCGATCTGGTAGGCGATAAGGTCGAGGTCTTGTGCGTCAAGGGCTCGGGCTGGGACATGGGCAACATCGAGCCCGCCGGGCTTCCCGCCGTCAAACTCGCGCCGTTGCAAAAGCTCACCGCGTTGCGCGATCTGTCCGACGAGGAAATGGTCAACGTCCAGCGCTGCAACCTGATGGACAGCGCCTCCCCCAACCCGTCTGTGGAAACCCTGCTGCACGCCTTCTTGCCCCACAAGTTTATCGACCACACCCACGCCAACGCGGTTCTGTCCCTGGTCGATCAAACGGACGCGGAAAAGCTCTGCCGGGAGGTGTACGGCGACCGCATGGCCCTGGTGCCCTACATCATGCCCGGCTTCACCCTGGCCAAGAAGGCGCTGGAGGTCTACCGCGCCAACCCTAACGTGGAAGGCCTGATCCTACTGCGTCACGGGATATTCACCTTCGGGGACACCGCCCGCCAAGCCTACGACCGGATGATCGAAATGGTCAGCTTGGCCGAGGCGCGCCTCGCCCGTGCTCCCGCCAAGACCTTCCCCCCCATCGCCCTGCCCAAAACGGTGGCACCTCTGCCCCAGGTGGCCCCGATCCTGCGCGGGATGATCGCCCTGCCGCACGGCAAGCATCGCCGTTTTGTGCTCAACTTCCGCACCTCCGACGCCATCTTGAATTTCGTCAACGGCGCAGAGCTGTCCCGCTACAGCCAGCAAGGCACGGCCACCCCGGATCATGTCATCCGCACCAAGGCCTGGCCCTTGATCGTCCCGGCCCCTGATGCGGCCAATCTGACTGCCTTCACCGACGGGGCGCGCCAAGCCCTTAAGGACTACGAGACCGCCTACAAAGCCTATTTTCACCACCACAACCACACCCTGGGGCCGAAGAAGATGCTCGACCCGGTGCCACGGGTGATCCTGGTTCCGGGGCTTGGCCTGTTCGGGGTGGGCAAGTCGGCCTCCGACGCGTCTATTGCCGCCGATCTGGCCGAGACCAATGTGGCGGTCATCACCGACGCCGAACGTCTTGGCCCGTTCACAGCCATTTCCGAGCCCGAGTACTTCGCCTTCGAGCATTGGTCCTTGGAGCAAGCCAAGCTGGGGCAGGCCAAGGAGCGCCCCCTGGCCCGGCAGGTGGTGGTCGTCACCGGCGGCGGCTCGGGGATTGGGGCGGCCACTGCCCGCTCCTTCCGCTCCGCCGGGGCTGAAGTGGCGGTGCTCGACATGCACGCCAAGCTGGCCCAAGACCTCGCCGACGAGATCGGCGGCATCGGCCTGGGCTGCGACGTCACCCAGCCCGAGGACGTGCGCCGCGCCTTCGATAAGGTGTGCGAGGCCTTCGGCGGCGTCGATATCGTGGTGTCCAACGCTGGGGCCGCATGGCAAGGCGTGATCGGCGAGGTGGATGACAAATTGCTGCGCGCCAGTTTCGAGCTGAATTTCTGGTCCCACCAGTCCGTGGCCCAGAACGCCGTGCGCATCATGCGGGCGCAAGGTACGGGTGGCTGTCTGTTGTTCAACTGCTCCAAACAGGCGGTCAACCCCGGCCCCAACTTCGGCCCCTACGGCCTGCCTAAGGCGGCCACTTTGTTCTTAATGCGCCAATACGCCATCGACCACGGTCATGAGGGTATCCGCTGCAACGCGGTCAACGCCGACCGCATCCGCTCCGGCCTGTTGACCGAGGACATGATCGCCAAGCGCTCCAAGGCGCGCGGTATCTCCGAAAAGGACTACATGGCGGGCAATCTGTTGGGCCGGGAAGTGACAGCGGAAAACGTCGCCGAAGCCTTCGTCGCCCTGTCCTTGAGCAAGGCCACCACCGCCGCCGTAGTCACCGTCGATGGCGGCAACATCGCCGCCGCCATGAGATAGGGGGAGGGAGAACTCCTCAACGCCTAATATTTAGGCATACTCGCCGAACTCGCCACAAACTGGCTATTTATTAGGCTTATTTTTGGGCGCACGGGACGAAACCGCGCCGCCCTCCCCCACCAGAGTTCTAGCAACACCTTGATTCATCGAAGAGATTTTATCTAGCCCAAAAACCGGCACGGCCTTTGAAAGGGGAAAGGCACGGAGCGAATTTCCGTGCTCACACCATTTCCCTGAAAGGAAGGGGCCACACTATGAAAATGATCATCGCCATTATCAAACCGTTCAAGCTGGATGAGGTCCGCGAAGCGCTGACCCAACTCGGCGTCCAGGGCCTGACCGTAACCGAGGTCAAGGGCTTTGGCCGTCAGAAGGGCCAGACGGAGATTTATCGCGGCGCGGAATACGTCGTCAGCTTCGTCCCCAAAGTGAAGATCGAACTGGTGGTCAACGCCGATCTGGTTGATCGGGTTGTTGAAACCATCGCGACCACCGCCCGCACCGAGAAAATCGGCGACGGCAAGATCTTCGTTCTGGATGTCTCTCACGCCCTGCGCATTCGCACCGGCGAGACCGACGCCAGCGCCCTTTAATCGATCACGTCTTCCGAGGATATAACCATGAAACACTCCATTCGATCCTACCTTCTCGGCGCCGGGGGAGTTCTGACAAGCTCCCTGATGTCCGCGACGGCCTTTGCTCAGGAAGCGGCCACCGCCGTTGCCGAAGTCGCCGCCGAGGTTCCGGCCCCGGTCCCCACCCTGGACAGCGGCAACACGGCCTGGATGCTGACCTCCACGGCCTTGGTGCTGTTGATGACCATTCCCGGCCTTGCCCTGTTCTACGGCGGCATGGTGCGCAAGAAGAACATCCTGGCCACCATGATGCAGAGCTTTGCCATCACCGCCTTGGTGACCGTCCTGTGGGTGGTTGCCGGGTACTCCCTGGCCTTCGACGCGGGCTCGGATTATGTGGGCGGCTTGGGTAAGGCCCTGCTGGCCGGTCTGGAGACGGGCTCGCTGTCCGGCACCATCCCGGAATCGGTGTTCGTCGTTTTCCAAATGACGTTCGCCATCATCACCCCGGCCCTGATCACCGGCGCGTTCGCTGATCGCATGAAGTTCTCCTCCATGCTGGTGTTCATGGGTCTGTGGCTGCTGGTGGTGTACGCTCCCGTCACTCACTGGGTGTGGGGCGGCGGCTTCCTGATGTCGAGCGGCGTGCTTGACTACGCGGGCGGCACCGTGGTGCACATCAACGCGGGCGTGGCCGGTCTGGTGGCTGCCATCGTGTTGGGCCCCCGTAAGGGCTTCGGCACGGAGAACATGGCTCCCCATAACCTGGCCCTGTCCATGATTGGCGCTTCGCTCCTGTGGGTGGGTTGGTTCGGCTTCAACGCCGGGTCCGCCGTGGCCGCTGACGGTCGCGCCGGGATGGCCATGCTGGTGACCCAGGTCGCCGCTGCGGCCGCCGCCTTGGCCTGGATGTTCGCCGAGTGGATGCTGCGCAAGAAGCCCAGCGCTCTGGGTGCCATCTCCGGCGCAGTGGCCGGTCTGGTCGCCATCACCCCGGCTTCCGGCTTTGTCGGAGTTGGCGGAGCCCTGGTCATCGGCGCGGTGGCTGGAGTGTTCTGCTTCTGGGGCGCTACCGGCCTCAAGCACGCCCTGAAGTACGACGACTCCCTGGACGCCTTTGGCGTGCATGGCATCGGCGGCATCATCGGCGCAGTCTTGACCGGTGTGTTCGCGGTCGAAGGCATCGGCGGCGTTCCGGGTCTGCTGGAAGGCAACTCGGGCCAGGTCTTGACCCAGCTCTACGGCATTGGCGCTACCTTGGTGTGGAGCGCGGTGGCCTCGTTCATCCTGCTCAAGGTCATCGACTTGGTGAT
>Ga0208863_1001461_pt1 | contig 14923 bp, 10 predicted proteins | sample RifOxyD3_FD_184040 | JGI IMG/M metagenome (GOLD analysis project Ga0208863, IMG submission 184040) | Soil microbial communities from Rifle, Colorado - Rifle Oxygen_injection D3 (SPAdes) | ecosystem: Environmental > Terrestrial > Deep subsurface > Rock core/Sediment | place: Rifle, Colorado...
ACGCTACGATATCTACGCTTGTTCATGGGGATACCTCCAACTTCTCGGTGGATACAATCTCAAGTCAAGCACTTGGGCTCCGAACTACGAGGGTCCCCTTCTTTTTTTCCTTTTTATAACTGACTACCCCTCGAAATTCAATGGGCGACTCGACGAACGCGGGGAATTACTTGTTGATCAAGATGGCTCGTTAGCCATTGCCAGACGCTGGAACGCCAATACCGGTGAAATGAGAACCGTGCTGGCCTTAACCGATATCATAATTAGCGCTGCAGTACAAACTAGAAATGGCATCATATTTCGCGTTATAGAACACCAGACTGCAGCAAGTCACAATCCTGCCAGCATGGTTCTTGTTCGTCCACAAGGCCAAGCCACCGCTGTTAATTTAATAGTACAACGCAGCGATCCGAAAATGTTGCTGCTCGCCGATCACTCAGTGCTGCTTATCGGTGGTCGCGATGAAAGCCCAGCCAACGCACGCATGAATGCAGTTGAACAGATACGTTTCGATGGCATGAACTTGAGGGTCGAACAATTGCCGGATATGCCTGGTCCACCTCGCTGGGGCTACGCGCTGGTGGCCTTGCAAATGGCGGCGTCATGGTACTGGGTGGCAACACTTCAAGATACGTGGGTTGCCAAGCACCAGATTGCAGAAACGATACCTATATTCTGAATCCCATAACAAAAACATGGAGCAAGGGGCCAGAACTAATAGAGCCGCGCGCTCAGGCCACCGCCTCTTTGCTTTCTGATGGCACCGTTCTGGTAGCTGGCGGCTGGAGCGCCGATAGCGTTGGCAATGCGCTACGCTCACGTAGCTGTGAGCGATTATCGGCAAATTCTGATCGCTTTGAAAGGGCAGCGACATTGGCTGTTCCGATTGCAGATCACAGAGCTATTAATACCAATGAAAGCGCGGCCAGCCCATTATTGGTTATTGAATCCGAGAGTGGCTCGGTACAGAGCTACGATGCCGGGCGCAACGAATGGAAAGTTGTCGGAGAGTTCGAGTCCGGTTTGGATTCCATACTCGGCCCATTTGCCGATAATCAAACAATCTATCTGTGGGTTGGCAGCGATTCAATCAATGAGTGGCGCCGCATTTCGCTTCGCGTGTCATCCAGTAACGCACCCGCAAAGCCAATCCCATTTGATCTGAAAACAGGCCTAATCCTGCATCGCGATAACATCGGTTTTCTAGCACCCGGACCTGGTCAGAATGCGCTACTGGTGGGCGGATCGGTGTCGTCCAATGGGCTGCCCAGCGCTGCTGTTGATAGCGTATCAATTGATGGTCATGTGCAACCGTTGGCGCCACTTAATTACGCACGTAGCGGGGCGCAAGTATTTCGATTGAATGATGGGGCTATCGTGGTTGCGGGTGGCCTCATCGATACAGCACGAAAGGGCCAGAACAATGCGTACCTTGCGCCGCTGGAGTGGTTGGCTATGCCGGATGCTCAAAGCCGTTGGCAGCCACTGCAGGTAGCGCACAAACAGGGGACAGGTTACGAACAGCTGAGAAACGGTAATATTGTTGCCATTCATCCAAGCGGTGACACTGAACAATTGATCTTCTCTACTGACACACAGGACTCAACTAAATCACGAACATTCCCAACCGTTATTAGCGAAGAGTATATGCGGGACTCACCCTTACGGCGTCGCAGCGATGAGAACCAGGCACTTCAAGCTCGTGATTTGGCAGATGGTCGATTTATTGTGACCGGCGGTTATGTACAAACGCGCCGCATCGCCGTATTGCGCAAATCAGACTCATATGCAGGCAACGGCGATGCAATTCCCACTGTAGACGATGAATTTGTCGGCATAGGTGACTTTGAATTATCTGACACATACGAGATTTACGATGCCAAAACGCATGGGTTGAGCAAATCATCGGCTGCCCATAGCGCTGGTGGGTCCATGGTTATTTTGAGTGATGGCCGGGTCGTTAAAATCAGCAAACGAGAGATAGGAAATAAATCAAGAATGTCGGCTTCTGACGATCTGCCTGTCAAATATTTTATTGAAATCAGTCGGCCTGATGGCACAGCATGGTCCGAGTTGCGCTGCAAAGAGCCTCCGGCTATTGACTTGAGTCGCGCCGAGTTACTCATTGTTGCTGACGAGCTGTTTCTGATCGGGGAGGATGCATCAAGCACAATCTACGACCATGCCAAATCAGTGCAATGGTTCGATATGGGTACAGAATGTTTCTCTACGATTCTACGATCGCCTGGCCCCATCTTGGGTCAGCAAACCCGAGTGTCTATCTTGGCTCTGCCGAATAAGAAAACCTTGATGTTGCCAGTGAGGGAGAACTAAGTGGCTACCAATGCCGACATAAAGAAAAACAAAATGTTAGCATGGCTGGCACTAGTGGCATGCGCGCTGAATGTCTATGGTGCGCAAACAGAAGTTAAGAAGAAATTGGATATGGACGCAGACCTTGCGCAAGAAAGCGCCTCCCAAATATCTCCTGTCGAATTGACATTTGTGTTTGGCAATGATGTATGGCTGCCTGGCTGGACATTTGATGATGCGGAGGGTTGGTTAGCACTGTCCTGCGATCTGAGAGGCTGTACGCTGGTGCCCGCAACTCTACGAGTGAGCATCTCCTCATGGAAAGGGCATTACGATGATCGGGCAACAGTAGGCCAGAAATTGGCTTTTAGCCCTCAAACAAAAACAGCAGCAAGGATAGCCTTGTGGTTTAAAGTCAGCCCATCATTGGACTGGCTAGCGCCAGGTTCTGTGCCAACTTACCACACAATAGGATTTTCGGCCGTGGAGCAAGTTGGTGTTGGCACTTTTGGGCTAAACATTTATAACCCCGACGGGGTAAAGGAGCAATTTGTGCCCATGCTAGTTGTACCTGACGATATGGGCAACAAGAAAACTGTTGTGTGGTCGGCTGAGTCCAATGAAATCCGCCATGGCGCTTACCTGCAATTCCGCGCACGCGGGAAACGACAATTGATACACGAGCCATTGGCCGCCTGCTCAGGACAACTAAATGCCGATTATTTGCAGTGGGTCGGCGATCTTGATGGCGATGGAAAAACTGACTTTGTGTTGAACACGCTAGATGGCGCAACTGGCACGGTGAGCTTGTATTTGTCCAGTCGGGCCACAAACGATGATTTGGTTGGCCGAGCTGGAGTCGGACTGTCTGCCCCATTGGACGGTGAGTGCGATTGATGAAAGCGGTAACTGTTATTCAATGGTTCTTTACGATACTCAGCATCAATGTTGTTTGCTATGCCAGCGCCACGCAGAACACTCAGGCGCTAATAGCAAATACCAAGGGAGAAGTACATCCATTAACACCGCATATTAGCGGATATAGCAGTACGGTCATGAAGGATGGCCGTATTCTTATTGTTGGCGGGACGCACTCAGATGGCCGTCCTGTGAAGGATGCAAATTTCTTTGATGTCAAGCAGCAGCGCTTTTTTGCTGCGCCAGCACTAGCCTATGCGCATAGAGGCCATTTCTCACTTCAGTTGAGCGGTGGCCAAGTAGTCGTGGCTGGTGGTCTGGCTTTTGATTTGAACAATATCCAGAACCGCATTGGTTATACGCCTGAAGTATACAGCCCCACCGCCAAGGCTTGGGTGCAAATAAGTGATATTAAATTCGACGCCAATGACGATGTTTACGCTGCCGAACTGACCGATGGCATGGTTCTTTTTGTAGCCAGCAATGAACAGGCCATACAAGGCAGTACTCGTGCGGATACTAAACAATACCGTGCTTGGCTCTGGAACCCAGAATTAAATACAACCAGCAGAAAATTACTTAACGCCAAAGCAAGATCACATCCCACTATAGTAGTTTTGCGTGACGGCCGTGTGCTTCTGACCGGTGGTCGGCCTTTAATTTTTGAGCCAGAGTATCGTTGCGAGGAAATTCCCGCAGCACATGCACGCGCGCAAGGTGTTGCTAATGGTGATTGGTGTGCCACTCACGGCACCTGGACCGATGTCGCGCAAGCCAGCACAGAATTATGGGACAGTCGTACTGAGAATATTTCTGAGCTTCCTGCCGTGCCATTGGCGGCATGGGGCAGAATGTATTCACAGCAATTGCATAGTGGTGATGTGCTGATTATCGATCATACTTCGGCGCGCAATGGTGAATCTTACCCGGCAGTTATTTGGTCTGCGGAAAATGGGCTATGGAGAAAAATCGCCGGTCTATCTAAAGATGAGCTTTTGGTTGATACTCAATTTTTGCTAGAGCAGCCTGACGGAACATTGCTCGGCCATACACACCGTTATTCAATCAAGAACAATGCCTGGACACCAGTACCTCATGTCGCCCATGATGCATCGCTGTTGCAATTGCCGGATAATAAACTCATTGCCTTGTCCTTATCTGAACCCTACCTAAATGTTTTTAATTCTACGCAACAGCGATGGCATATACGGAGCAATTCCTATTTGCGTACGCATGGAAATGCGGCGCTTGCTTTGCGTGACGGACGCTTACTGGTCGTTGGTAGTATGTCAAACGGTGGTCCGCATCAAACAATTATTCAGCTATGGAATCCAATATCTGATACTTGGTTCCTGCAAGACACTGCTGTCGAAGAAGCACTAAAGGGCACACAACTCGTTCAGATGACTTCAGGTGATGTTTTACGTGTTGGCATCGCTGCTGGCGGAATTTTGCAGTGTCGCCGATGGTCTCCCATTGGCAATACTAATACTGATTGGACAGACTGCGGACGCCTTCAGCTCATGGCCAGCAAGCCCGGTCCAATTAACATCTATGCCCGCAAGACCAATTGGTCTGAGAGCTATAATTTTGCATTGGGCGCGCTCGATGATGGCCGACTCTTATTGGTCGATGGTGCGGACCACGCGCAATTGTTCAATGAGCAACGAAATGAATGGATACCAGTTGCACTCAACGCAAGCGCACACTCCTTGATTCATGGTGCTCCAATACGGCTGCCCCATGCCCTATTCCGATTTCGTGACATGACAGATGGCGCCTGGGTTGATGCCAGTAACGTCGCTCTACGCTATCAGCAAGCCGAGGCTGGCGCCTATAAGGCTGACATGCCTTGGGATGCGAACAATCACCAATGGGCATATATTTTTACCGATTTTCGTATGGGGCGGAATGCAGCTCTGCTGCCGGATGGGTGTGCTATTGCACTATCTGGCAATTCATTTCGTTTATTTGATACTCGGACAGGCCAGGTCACAAATTTATCCGCGCCAACTTTTAATGGAAATGGCGCCAGCCTGGCTGTTTTGACTGATGGCACTGTAGCTGTAGTCAGTTCAGCTCCGGGTATTGATGACCGTAATTCCGGTTTCTTTGCTGAACGTGCCAGTTGTAAGGGTTTTGCCTCAGTGGCTTCAAATAGTGCTCTTGTGGCAGACAATAACAATGTACTTCCAACTCAAAGTGTTACCAATTCGCTTGGTAATACTGGAAAAGCAGGCTTGATCCCCATTTGGCAATGGCTACTGAGTCAGCGCTGGATCGCACTCGCCCTTGTTGTCCCCCTAGCTCTTTATCTTTTACTCAAGAAAGTCATACGCCGCGCGTCCAAATACGACCAGGAAGTCAAGATACCGCATAATGTTGGTTTCTCTTTGCGACTTGTTTTTTACGGCATTCTAGGAATTATCATCGGTCCTATGCTGTGGCCGCAATTTCTAAATAACTCCGGCAGTAGTGTCAACGACGATTCAAATATATCGCGTATCCCCTGGTATACGAATGAGAGACAATACGTGGCATTACCAAAGGATTTGTACTTGCCTTGCCGGTTTGTTGGTTTTTGGGAGGCGTATAATGTTGATCAAGAACCAAGAGCTGTATTCCGCTATTCCATGTATGGTGATGGTTATTTAAAAGTAGAGTCCATACACAATGGCATTGCCCGCGAAATAGTATTAAAGGGCAATTGGGCAGCGTACGGAAATGATATTGTCTGGCTCGATGATGCCCGTGATGCAAAATTGGAGACCAACCGTATCGTTAGCCAGGATAGATCCAAATTTACTGTACAGAGGCCTGATGGACAATACCGCAAATTTTTGCTGATTGCCGATGCTGACCGTTTTAACTGCGTGCCAGACAATTCAAATTAATGCAGTTCTACTTAGAATGAACAACACTATATTGGTCTTTTATAACCTTCTTTTCCGGCATCTGCCTGTGTCAACTGCTTTAGTTCTGATCAGCACAACAATCCTCCAAGCAGCTATTTCACCAGTACAATTTCATGCTGGCCCCATTATCTCAAACACTGATCAGACCGGTGCAATTGTGCTGGGTGACATCAATAACGATGGTAAGGTGGATTTAATCCTGTCGCATGGCTCAAACGGCGCAATGTTTGCGTTGGGTGATGGCAATGGTGGCTTTGCCCCGCAGCAACGCATTGGTATCGAACCGGATCAAGTGCAAAGCCTCGCCTTGGGTGATGTTGATGCCGATGGTGATCTTGACCTATTGGTTGGCCGCGTCGGAGAACCCATTCGATTGTATTTGAATAATGGCCACGGAGATTTCGCTGAACAGGGTATTGAGTTCAGCGCGGAAAGAGTCGATGCCCGTAACATGGCCTTGGCTGATGTGGATGCCGATGGTGATCTCGATTTGGTCGCTGGCGCCCACAATGTAGCAATGATGCTGTTTTCCAATGATGGCAGTGGTCGCTTTAGTGTCAACAGCCGCCATATCGGAAAGGAAACCGTAGTCAGTACGGCGCTGGCCTTTGGCGATATTGACGGCGATAGTGATGTCGATTTGGTCTCTTGCAGCAACAACTCGCCGATCCGCCTCTATCTGAACAATGGCGCTGGTGAGTTCAGCTCATCGGACCAATTTTTTGATGGGGCCAGCGCAGCGCAAACTGCCGTACTTGCAGACATCGATAACGATGGCGATTTGGATATATTTGCCAGCGATGGGCTCAATAAATTCCTGTATATAAATAATGCCTACGGCGTCTTTACCCGCCAAGCTGTAGGTTTTACCAATCCGGAACCAGATGAAGACAGTGCAGCATTTGCCGATATCGACGGCGACGGCGATTTAGATTTGGTTGTCACCCATATTCATCTGCCTAATGAGATTTATCTTAATGATAGTAACGGCCGATTTCATCTGAACACAACAGCATCTATTGGCGGCAAGGACGGCTATATCTGTTGCGCAGCCTTTGCCGATCTTGATGGTGATCATGACTTGGATCTTGTCACTGTTAGTGCGGTTGGTAGAAATGGAGTTATTTATTTGAACGACAGCGGAAAACCTCCCAGAGTCTCGCTACATAATCTACTTCATGTCTCCCCTCACTCGTCTTCCGCCAAGCTTGATCTTTCTTCCACCACCCCACCGTTTACAAGCCCTGTTAGGCTAACCAACGACATGCATGCTCAACAATTTGCTGTCGCCGATATTGACATGGATGGCGATAACGACGTAGTTGTAAGCCGAAAAATTGATGCACAGTCATTTCTGACGTTTTATAGAAACAACGGCAATGGCGAATTGGCACAAGCCAGCGAAATTGTTGCCACGTCAGACGATGCCGCTTCCAGTTTGTTGTTTGCTGACATGGATAGCGATGGCAGGCCGGATTTGCTTGTCAGTCATTTTGAAAAATTAAATGTGCTGTATCACAATAACGGCGATGGTACTTTTGCATCTACTGGTATTGAGATTGGTCTGAAGGCCGATCAGACCAAGGATATGGTTGCTTCCGATATCGATGGCGATGGCGATCTGGATTTGGTTACAGCAAATTACGGCAAATCTAAGCGTTATATCAATGACGGTGGTGGTAACTTTGGTTCTGGACGCGCCATTAATCGTAATGTCATGGCCAGCCACAGCGTCGTCGCGGCTGATATAGATAAGGATGGCGATATTGATATAATTCTCGGCAATGACCAGGATGGGCTTGCATTGCACGAAAATATCGGCGATGGTGTTTTTGACGCTGATGGTATATTGTTTTTCAAAAGTTCAGCCTTTAGTTTGGATTTGACTGCAACCGATTTGGATCAGGACGGTGATGTCGATTTATTCGCCAGCGGCAGCTCTTCCCTGGCCCTGCACAACGACGGTCTAGGCCATTTTAGTGCCGGCAATCAGATCAACGGCGCACGCAAATCCGTGCTGGCCGATGTTGATCTGGACAAGGATATTGATCTCATTACCGGTGATTTCTCGCTGGAGACAAAATTATTCTTTAATGATGGCCATGCAGGCTGGTTACCTGCTAATCGCAACATTGACAGCGTCGATAGCAACAAGGGCCGAGCTTTTATTTTGGCTGATATGGATGGTGACACCGACCCTGACCTACTCGTGTTACCCAGTGCCGGATCTGGCCTATTACTTTATTCCAACAGTACTCGCTCTGGCCCTGCAGATGAGCGCATTGCTCGTGAAATATCCGATGAGAGAATTACATCTGCGCCAGTAATTGATGTTGCGCCAACCTTACCCACTACAGCGTGGGAAAGATGGCAGGTAGAGTTAAATGAATTGAATGAGCGGTACAATATCTCAGGCTTTGCGTTTGCCTTGTTGGTTCCGTTATTGCTGTATCTAATACTGCGGCGCGATGGTAGCTAATTGATCGGCTATTTGCCTGTTTTCGGTCTCGTTATAGGTTCCTGGATATCCAAATTTGCAAAATTGCCCTTTATTAATCCTAACTGTTTCGCGGTAATATTTTGGAAGGCGCACAGCATCCCGGAGAACTCCCATGGCAACTCGATTCTGTCTATCCCCGATCCTTGGTCTGACCTTCTGCCTGACCCTCTGGAGCGCAACCGCACTGGCGGAGAGCTGTTTCCGGTCGGATCTCCGGACGGAGCTTTTTGATGCCATGACCTATTGCGCCAGTTCGGCCCTGCCCTCCCAGGGGGCCGGTAATTATGGGCCGGGCAACCTTTCCCACGACGGCAAGGGCTCCGGTGCCTGGTGCGAGGGCGTTGCCGGAACAGGGGTGGGTGAGTGGTTCTCGGTCCGAGTGGAGCCGCGCAAGCGCATTCGCTCCATTGTCATCGAGAACGGCTACCAGAAGTCGGACAAGGCCTTTTACTCCAACTCGCGCCTCAAGCGGGTCGTCGTTTCTACGGATGCCGGCGACAAGGTGGTGGCTGTCCTCGCCGACCGCCGGGGGGAGCAGCGTGTCCGGCTGCCCCGCTGGACGGACGTGAATACGGTCAAGGTCACCATTCTCTCGGTCTATCCGGGCGAAAATTACGGCGACACCTGTGTCTCCGGCTTCTACGCCGATCTTGAGGAATGGCGTACCGAGGAGTACCGCCGCCAGGGCATCAGGTGAAGTTTTCCCCCTTCCGCTGGCACTTATGCCTTGTGCTGGCGCCGCTGCTGACCGCCTGTACCGGCGTCGAATATTACAGCCAGGCGATTCAGGGCCATTTCGAGGTTATGGGCAAGGCCCAGCCCATCGAGCAGATCCTGAACGACCCCGCCACCGATTCCAAACTGAGGGATCGCCTGCGGCTCGTGCAGGAGATCCGCGCCTTCGCCGTGGAGGGGCTGCACCTCCCTGACAACGGAAGCTACCACAGCTACGCGGACCTGGGACGCGATCAGGTAAGCTGGGTGGTGGCGGCCACGCCAGAGTTCTCCATCGAGCCCCAGCGCTGGTGCTTTCCTGTCGTCGGCTGCCTCAACTACCGGGGCTATTTCATCAAGGCTGCCGCTGAGGCGGAGGCCGCCAAGCTACGGAAGCAGGGGCTCGATGTGGACGTTGCGGGCAGCACCGCCTATTCCACCCTCGGCTGGTTTGATGACCCCCTGTTGAACACCCTCATCTCGGGGTCCGATGCGCGCCTGGCCGAGGTCATCTTCCACGAACTGGCCCACCAACGGATCTATTTTAAGGGCGACACCGGCTTCAACGAGGCCTTCGCCGTAGCCCTCTCGCGGCACGGTGTCATTGCCTGGTTCGAGCAAAGGGGGGACAGGACCGCCATCGGCGCCTATCACCGGCAGCTCCGCCACGGCGAGGAGTTCCACCTGCTGTTGCTCGAAACGCGCGAGGCCTTGCGGCAACTCTATGCCGGCAAGCAGCCGCCGGAGGCGATGCGCGAGGGGAAGCGCCGCATCTTCTCCGGCATGCGGCTCAGGTACGCCGGGCTGAAGCAGTCCTGGGACGGGTATACCGGCTATGACGCCTGGATGGCGCAGGATCTGAACAACGCCCATCTGAGCCTTGTCGCCACCTATCAGGAGTTGGTGCCGCGTTTTATCGATCTTATCCAAAAATGCGGCAGCGACCTGCCCCGCTTCTATCGTCAAGTCGAACAGTGGCGGGAACTCGATGCCGGCCAACGAAAGGAAAGGCTGATCGGGGGGGGTTGCTCCTAATCCACCAAGCCGCATCAAACCTCGGCCATATTCCCCTTCTCCTGGAGCCACCCCTTGCGGTCGCCAGAACGCTTCTTGGCCAGTAGCATATCCATCAGTGCCTCGGTATCGTCGCCGGGCTCGATACTGAGTTGCACCAGGCGGCGGGTATCGGGATGCATGGTGGTCTCGCGCAACTGGAGGGGGTTCATTTCGCCCAGCCCCTTGAACCGCTGGATGCTGACCTTGCCCTTGACCTTCTCGGCGTCGATGCGGTCGAGGATGCCACGTTTCTCGGAGTCGTCCAGGGCGTAGTAGACCTGCTTGCCCACGTCGATCCGGTAGAGCGGCGGCATGGCAACATGGACATGCCCCTCCTCGACCAGCTTCGGGAAGTGCCGGAGGAAAAGCGCGCAGAGGAGGGTGGCGATATGGGCACCGTCGGAATCGGCATCGGCCAGGATGCAGATCCGGCCGTACCTGAGCCCGGCAAGGTCGTCATTGCCGGGCTCCACGCCGACAGCTACCGAGATGTCATGTACCTCCTGCGATGCCATGACCTCAGCCGGATCGACCTCCCATGTATTGAGGATCTTGCCGCGCAGGGGCATGACGGCCTGAAACTCCCGGTCCCTGGCCTGCTTGGCCGAACCCCCGGCGGAATCCCCCTCGACCAGAAAAAGCTCCGTCCGCGCCGTATCACCGGAGGCGCAATCGGAGAGCTTGCCCGGCAGGGCCGGACCCTGGGTCACCTTCTTTCGCAGCACCTTGCGCCCAGCGCGCAACCGGCTTTGGGCAGCACCTATGGCCATTTCGGCGATCCGTTCCCCTGCCTCGGTGTGCCGGTTGAGCCAGAGGCTGAAGGCATCCTTCACCACCCCGGTAACGAAGGTGGCGCATTCGCGCGATGAAAGACGTTCCTTGGTCTGTCCTGCGAATTGCGGATCGAGCAGCTTGACCGAGAGGATGTAGCTGAGGTTGCTCCAGATGTCGTCCGGGGTCAGTTTGACCCCGCGGGGCAGGAGGTTGCGAAACTCGCAAAACTCCCGCACCGCGTCGGTCAGGCCGGAGCGAAAACCATTGACGTGGGTCCCGCCCTGGGCGGTGGGGATCAGATTGACGTAACTCTCCGCCACCCCCTCGCCCCCCTCGGAAAGCCAGGCCAGCGCCCATTCGGCGGCCTCGTTCTCAGCGGTAAATTTACCGATGAAGGGCTCCTCCGGCAGGATCGGCGTCCCTTGCAGGGCATCCATCAGGTAGTCGCGCAGCCCATCCTGATAATGCCATTCGTAGTCCTCGCCCGTGATCTTGTCATGGAACCGCACCATCAGGCCAGGACAGAGGACGGCCTTGGCCCGCAGCACATGCAACAATTGCCGCACCGAGAATTTGGGCGAGTCGAAATACTGGGGATCGGGCCAGAAGCGGAGAATGGTGCCGGTATTGTTCTTACCGACCTTGCAGGTCTCCGCCAGATCGGAGACCTTATCGCCCCCGGCAAAGGCCATGTTGTATTCCTTACCACCGCGCCGGACCCGGACCTCCAGTCGCCTGGAAAGCGCATTGACCACGGAAACCCCGACCCCATGCAAGCCGCCCGAGAACTTGTAGTTCTTGCCCGAGAACTTCCCCCCGGCGTGGAGAAGGGTCAGGATCACCTCGACCCCCGGCACCCCCTGCTCCGGATGGATATCAACCGGCATGCCACGCCCATTATCTTCCACTTGCAGAGAGCCGTCGTCGAACAGCGTGACCTCGATCTCCGTGGCATAGCCGGTGACGGCCTCGTCCACGCTGTTGTCGATGACCTCTTGGGCCATGTGGTTGGGGCGGCTGGTGTCGGTATACATGCCGGGGCGCTTGCGCACCGGGTCAAGGCCGCTCAGGACCTCGATATCAGAGGCGTTATAACCGCTCATGGGGATCTCAATAGAAGGCGGCGGGCCCGGTCTTCGCGGGGCTGGAGAAGAAGCCCTGGTTGGCTTCCTTGATGGCATTGACTATCTCGTCACGCTTTTTGTCCACGCCAAAGGCGCAGAAATAGGTATCCTGCAACTCCTGCCGGAACTGGAAGCCCCGCGCCGCCTTGGCGGGGAGCCATTTCGAATTCTTCATTTCGTCAATCTTGCCCTCCTCCGTCGGGCTGGCGAAGGCGTAGGTTTTGTATTCCTTTGTCGAGCAGCGCATGCCCTCGTACATGGTGTTGGCGGCCCCGGTCTTGCTCCGCAGCACGAGCCAGTAGCGCACCACCCGGTCATCCTCGCCAGTGGTCAGGGTCTTGATGTCCAGCCAGAGGGTAAAGTTGTCCTTGACGCTGTCCATATGCACCTCGACCAGATCCCGTTCCTTCGGCGGAGGGGGAATCTTGAGCCCTTCTTCCTTCCAGGGCTTGTCCTGGCTGTCGTCGTAATTGAAGGTCTCACTGCGGCTGTAGCGGATATTGTCATAGGGATTCTCAGCCCAGGACGCAGCTGCTGGGAGAGCAAGAAGGATCAGAGACAGAAAACGGAAAAATATTTGCATCTACGTCGTATCCAAGCCATTTCAGACATCGTGAGTTTACACAACAACGGCAAGGCGTTGCAGTCGTTGACCGTATTAACCCTCTGGGTTAGGGTTCGGAATTCGCACTCCCGGAGTAAAGCCCATTTGGCCAAGAACAGTGACAACAAACCCGCTTTCGAGCAATCGCTCGGCGAGCTGGAATCCCTGGTAGAGGCCATGGAGAAGGGCGACATGAGCCTGGAGGAGTCCCTCAAGGCCTTTGAGCGTGGCGTCAAGCTGGCCAGGGAATGCGGCGAAACCCTGAAAAAGGCAGAACAGCGCGTCGAGATCCTGGCCGGCAAGGGAGAGAGCGCCCAACTGGAGCCTTTCCACTGTGGTGCTTGAAACCTTTTCCGCCTATATCGAGTCCTGCCGCGAACGATTCGAGACCGCCCTTAAGGAACGTCTCCCAGGCGAGGGTCTGCAACCGGTCCGCCTCCACGGCGCCATGCGCTACTCCGCCCTGGCGCCGGGAAAGCGCGTCCGCCCTATCCTGGTCTACGCTACGGGTCAGGCCCTGGGGGTCGCGCCCGAGCGGCTGGACGCACCGGCAGTCGCGGTCGAGCTGATCCACGCCTTCTCCCTGGTGCATGACGATCTCCCGGCCATGGACAACGACGACCTTCGCCGTGGCCTGCCCACCTGTCATAAGGCCTACGACGAGGCGACCGCCATCCTCGCCGGGGATGCCCTGCAAACCCTGGCCTTTCAGGTCCTATCCCAAGACAAGGCTGGGACATCCGCCGAGATCCGTATCAAAATGGTGGAACTGCTCGCCCTGGCCAGCGGGTCGAAAGGCATGGCCGGCGGCCAGACCCTGGACATGGAGGCGGAAGGCCGCGAGCTGGAACTGCCCCAGCTGGAAAATATTCACATCCATAAGACCGGCGCGCTGATCCGGGCCTGCGTGAACATGGCCTGCCTCATCGACGACTGCCACCCGCCCGAATTGAAGGAGGGTCTGGATCACTACGCCAAATGTGTCGGGCTGGCCTTCCAGATCCGTGACGACATCCTTGATGTAGAAGGCGACACCGTGTCCCTCGGCAAGACCCATGGCAAGGACCAGGCCAGCCAGAAGGCGACCTACCCGGCGATCCTCGGCCTGCAAGGAGCGCGAAAAATGGCCGAAACCCTGGTGAATGACGCCCTGGCCAGCCTCGACGGCTTCGGCCCCCAGGCTGACCCCTTGAGACGACTGGCCGAATATATTGTGCAACGTGATCGCTAGGTTATTTACCAACCTTGATTGTCCCGCATCAACCTTATCCAACAAAGGCCATCCATTTGGCGCCGGCTGTGTTTGTATACTTCCTCGGCTGGCGGTCGCGGTAAGAACGGGAGTTACCCCCCGCCCCCCGCACAGATCCCTGCGAGCGGAATTACCGCACAAGGCTCCTGCCTCGGGTGTTTGACGCCAAATCGCTGCTCAGGATGGGGATGAGTATTGCGGTATGGCGGGATGTAGCGGTCCACCAGCTTATTAAGCCGCTCCCATGACAGATTGTGGCGTTGGCTGCGCCGTTGCAACATGCGCCGCCAAGCCCGGCAGATTTCGCTTCGGAAACTGCATAGCCGATACCCGTTTCCGGGCACCGCGAAGTAGTTGAAGTATCCCTGCACCACCACCCCCAGCCATTTTCCGACTTGGGGTATGGGTTGGTGCATCTTGCTTCTCAACTTCGCCCGGATCGCTTTCAGCGTTGCGCGCATTCGCTTCTTTACGGTCAGACGCAGGATTTTGAACCACCCCTTGCGGGTCTTGCCGCAGCAGTGCGTGAATCCTGATCTGGCTAGACTATCCCGGACACATGATCTCAAATAATCATGAGAGTAAAGTAAAGAGGGAATGTGATCCGATGAGTAACGAGATGAAGTCGAACCAGTATACAGCGGAGTTCAAGGCCTCGGCGGTCAAGTTGGCCGTTGAAAGTGATCAGCCGATCTCCAAGACAGCAGAGGAATTAGGGCTCAACAAAAATACCCTGCATACCTGGATCAGCAA
>Ga0208863_1001462_pt1 | contig 14922 bp, 13 predicted proteins | sample RifOxyD3_FD_184040 | JGI IMG/M metagenome (GOLD analysis project Ga0208863, IMG submission 184040) | Soil microbial communities from Rifle, Colorado - Rifle Oxygen_injection D3 (SPAdes) | ecosystem: Environmental > Terrestrial > Deep subsurface > Rock core/Sediment | place: Rifle, Colorado...
CAGGCCAGGCCTTCCTATACCGCCGCCGAAATCCTGAAAGGGTTGCGGGTCATCGCCTGGGAACTGCCCCTGCCGGTCATTGTCCTCGGCGGCATCTACGGCGGCATCTTCGTGGCCGGCGAGGCAGCGGCGGTCACCGCCCTCTATGTGTTGATCGTCGAGGTCGTTGTCTATAAAGATGTATCCTGGCAGCGGCTGCCAACGGTGATGGTGCAGAGCATGGTCCTTTTCGGCGGCATCCTGGTGGTTTTAGCCAGCGCCATGGCCGCCACCAATTTTCTGGTGGATCAGGAGGTGCCGGCCCGGCTCTTCGAATGGATTCGCACCTATATCAGCAACAAATACACCTTTCTCCTGGTCCTGAACATCTTTCTGCTCATGGTCGGCTGCATGCTGGATATCTTTTCGGCCCTGGTCCTGGTGGTGCCGATCATCGTGCCCATTGCCCAGGCCTATGGCGTCGACCTCATCCACCTGGGCATCATCTTTCTCACCAACCTGCAGATCGGCTACAGCACTCCGCCGGTCGGGCTGAACCTCTTTCTGGCCAGCTATCGCTTCGAAAAACCGATCGCCACCCTCTATGTCGCCACCCTGCCGTTCCTGCTCCTGCTGCTGGCAACTTTAGCTATCATCTCCTATTTCCCGGACCTGAGCCTGCTGCTCGTCCGGCTGCGGGGTTAGGGTTATTTATGTTTGAAAAACACGCTGCAACATCTGACAGACTCACGCCAATGTTTGAAGGGTTGTCTTTCACTCCTCACCCCTCACTCCTCACTCCTTACTCCTCACTCCTCACTTTCAAGCGGCCATGAAAAAAATCCTTTTCACAGCCCTGCTTCTGACGGTGATCGGCATCGGGATGCTGCATTTCTTCACCCCGGGCCATCTGGTCTTCTACCACGACACCTACCGCCGGCTCAGTTATTTCCCGATCGTCCTCGGCGCCATCTGGTTCGGCTGGCAAGGCGGCATTTTCATGGCGGTGCTCTCCTCGATTTTCTTCATCCCCCACCTGCTGCTCTACCTGGGCGGCCCTCCTGAAACCTATCTGAGCGAATTGACCGAGATCGTCCTCTACCTGGCGGCCGGCACGGTCACCGGCATCATCGCCAGCCGCGAGGCCCGCCTGCGGGAAGGCTACCGGCTGCTGTCCGAAAAACTGGAAAAATCCTATGCGCGCCTGCACCGGGAAACCGGCCTGCTACTGGAGGCCGAGGAACAGCTTTCCGCCAGCCAGAGACTTTCGGCCTTAGGCCAGCTCTCCGCCTCCCTGGCCCACGAGATCAAGAATCCCTTAAGCTCGATTCGGGGCGCCACCGAGATCCTCATGGATGAAATCCCGGTCGGCCACCCCCGGCGCGAGTTCGTGGAAATTCTGGCCAAAGAGGCGGCGCGGCTCAATGTGACCGTGGAGGAGGTACTCACGTATTCGCGGGGCAGGGGTGCCGACCCCGGCGCCAGCATGACCGAGCCCCTGAGCCATTGCCTGACGCAGGTGAACCGGCTGGTCCAGAACCATCTACGGAAAAAAAAGGTGCGTTTGACCATGCCGGACACAACTGCCGGCGCCGACTTCCCGGTGGACGGCGGCAGGTTCACCCAGGTCTTTCTCAATCTGATTTTAAACGCCATTGACGCGGTGCCGGAGAGCGGCGGCGAAATCCGGGTAGAGCTCGAAACCACGGCCGATGGCGGCCGCCGGATCGCGGTCGTTGACAACGGCCCGGGAATACCTGCTGCTGACCGGGAGAAAATCTTCACCCCCTTTTATTCGGGCAAGGAGGACGGCACCGGCCTCGGCCTGCCGATCAGCCGCAAGATCGTCGAGCGTTTCGGCGGCCGGCTGGAGGTCACCGATGCCGAGACGGGCGGTGCCTGCCTGGTCGTGACCCTGCCGCCGGAGGCCAACTACCCGCAGCCCGGCGCGGTTGGCTTAAGGAAATGATTTATTACGAACAAACAGCGAATAACGTAACTGGCTAAAACAAGGAGAACCCCATGCCAGACCGCTTACTTCTGGTGGATGACGACGAGAGCCTCCGGCGGGTCACCGAGTTCAACCTGACCAAGGCCGGCTTCACGGTGATCCCGGCCGCCTCGGGCCGGGAAGGGCTGCGGCTTTTTGCCGAACAGAGCCCGGACCTGGTGGTCACCGACGTCATGCTCGGCGATACGGACGGCCTCAAACTGCTGGCCGCTATCAAGGAGCAGTCACCCGACACACCGGTGATCGTCATCACCGCCTTCGGCTCCATTGAAATGGCGGTGCGCGCCATGCACCAGGGCGCCTTCAACTTCATCACCAAGCCGTTCGACCGCGACACCTTAAGCCTCTCCTGTCAAAAGGCGCTGGAGATGCAGCGGCTGCGGCTCCGCAACCAACAGCTCGCCGCCGAGGTCGACCGGCTCTCCGGGGTCACCGGCATGGAATCGGCCAACCCGGCCATGGCCGAAATTCTGCGAACCGCCGTGCAGGTGGCGGACAGCGAGGCAACGATTCTGCTCACCGGCGAATCCGGCACCGGCAAGGAACTTTTAGCCAGACTGATCCATCAGCACAGCCCCAGGAAAAATGCGTCCCTGGTGGCGGTCAACTGCGCGGCCATCCCGGACACCTTGATCGAAAGCGAGCTGTTCGGCCATGTGAAGGGCGCCTTCACAGGCGCTATTGCCAGCCGCAAGGGCCGCTTTCAGACCGCGGCCGGTGGCACCCTCTTTCTGGACGAAATCGGCGAGCTGAAACCGGAGATGCAGGCCAAACTGCTGCGGGTCATCCAGGAACGGGAGGTGGAGGCGGTGGGCGCCGACCGGACCGAAAAAATCGATGTCCGGCTCATCGCCGCCACCAACAAGAATCTGCAGAAGGCGGTGGCAGCCGGCGAATTCCGCGAGGATCTCTACTACCGCCTCGGGGTCATCCTGCTGGAGCTGCCCCCCCTGCGGCAGCGGCGCGAAGACATCCCCGCCCTGGTCGACCACTTCCTGAAAAAACACCACGCGCCGGCCGGCGTAAAGTTCAGCACCGGCGCGCTCACCCGGCTTGCCCAGCATGGCTGGCCCGGCAATATCCGCGAGCTGCAGAACGTTGTCGAGCGCGCCCTCATCCTGCGCCGGAGCCCGGTGATCGAGGCCGACGGCCTCAACCTGGCGCCGGAGCCAACGGCACACGGCACCTTCATACTTCCCGACCTGCCGGCCGACGGCATCTCCCTGGAGGAGGTGGAAAAGGAACTCATCAAAAAGGCCCTCGTTGCCAGTCACGGCAACCGCTCCGAGGCGGCCCGTTTACTACGGATTCCCCGCCACGTCCTCTTGTACCGCCTGGAAAAATTCAATATTCCCTGACCCCGCGTCGCCAGTCGCCAATGGAGAATATTCTACAACCGGTTGCAGAATATTCTCCAGACGGGGATGACGACCGGGCCGGGCCGCTGCCGCCTGTCATTCTATAACAGACCGTAATCAGTCAATTTCTCTCGAAACATCCGAGCTGGCCGCAGTGTGGCACAGCAGTTGCTGTACTGTTTTCGGAAGGACGCAATGCCGTTGACTTGAAGGAATAAACTAACAGCGAATATCGAATAAAGTTTATACCCCCTTGCGGGGTAAACAAGGAACCGTAGAATGATGAAGTGCGTAACCTTCGAAATTCGACATTCGATATTCGATATTCTGCGGTTCAATAATACAAAACACGAGGTCCCAATGCACACCCGACAATTCCGCCTTTTCCTGCTCGCCCTCCCGCTCCTCCTGCTTTCCCTGAGTTCGGTTGTCCTGGCCGCCGAGGTGCAACAAACCACGCTGCGGGTCGACAATCTCACCTGCACCGCCTGTCTGGCCAACATTGAAGCGGCCCTGCAGGCGGTGCCCGGCGCCCTCGGCATGACCGGCAACTTGCAGCAGGGTACGGTCACGGTGGATCACGCCGCGCCGGCCACGGCCGAACAGGTGGCAGCGGCCATCACCGCGGCCGGCTACCCGGCCACGGTAACAAACAACCGCGCGATTGCCGAGAGCGAGGTGACGCCGTTCGGCACCGGCAATAGAGGTACCGGCGGCTGCGGCGGCTGCGGCGGGCCGAGCCGGGCTGGCGCCTCCTCTCTCTGGAAGCAGGTTGCGCCCGACAGCCCGGTATTGCGGACCACGATGACCGTTAACAACCTTTCCTGCATCTCCTGCCTGGCCAACATCGAGGCCAAGCTGCGGGAAGTGCCCGGCACGATCGGCATGCAGTCCGATCTGCGGCGCAAACAGGTGATTGTGCTGCACGAGCCGGCCCTGGCTGCCGACCGCATCGCCGAATCCATCACCAACCTGGGCTATCCGGCCACGGTCACCACTTCGGAGAGCGGCATTGCCGGCGACTTCGCCACAGCAGCGCCAATTGACAACCAGGCCCCTGTTCCCCAGACCGGCTGGCGCTGCGCCGGCGTCCGAAACCAGACACCCTGCACAGCCACGGCTTCCAGTTGGCGGCAGTTTTACAGCAAATTTTTCGGCTGGCTTGACCGATAACATACCCGCCTGCGATTCCGCAGAGATACTAAGGAGGTTTCCCGTGAAAAAAACAACTCTTCTCGCCGCGACCCTGCTTCTCGGCCTGCTGGCAGCAGCGCCCATTGCCCGCGCCTTCTTCTGGGGCAACGGCACCCCGGCGCTGACGCCGAAAAATGACCGGCTTGAGATTTCGCTCAAGGAGATCAACGACGGCCGTGCCCATCATTATCAGGTCCGGGCCACGGACGGCACCAACGTGACCTTTTTCGTACTCAAGAGCAGCGACGGCGTGTTCCGCGCCGCCATCGACTCCTGCGACGTCTGCTACCAGTCGGGTAAGGGCTACCATCAGGAAGGCGATTTCATGGTCTGCGAGAACTGCGGCCAGAAGTTTGCCTCGGCCCGGGTCAACGAGGTAAAGGGCGGCTGCAACCCGGCACCGCTGGCGCGGACCGTTGAGAACGACCGGCTGGTGATCGCCATGGCCGATATCAACAGCAACAGCTGGTATATGAGATACAGGCAGAAATAGGGATATGACAGAAGAGAATATTGAATATCGAGCGCCGCTCCCGCCATCCCTGGCTCGCGCGGCATTAGCCCTTCCCTGGGCGTCAAGGAATGTCGAATGTCGAAGTTTAACCACTTCATCATTCTGCGGTTCGATATTCGATATTCGACATTCTCTTTAATAACTAAGGAACGATCATGGCATACGATCTGGAAAAATACCGGGCAAAAAGGGAAAAGGTGCTCGGCGTGCGGCGGCGCGGTATCGGCTTCGGCACCCTGGCGGTTATTGTCTCGGCCGCCATCGTCCTCGGACTGGGCGGCGCCCTGGTGCCAAAATCCGTGGCCTATCTGCAGAACCGCAACCTGGAAGATGTGATCTACAAGCTGCAGAGCGGTCGCTCCTGGCCAACCGAGATGATCGCCAGCGTGCAGACAATGGACGGCGTCAAGGCGGCCATGGCCGACAGCCACGACACCCGGCTGGTGGTCACCTTTGACCGGACCGTGATCGACGAGCCGAAGCTGGCCGCCTTTTTCGCCGGCAAGGGGCTGCCCGCCATCATGCTCAATCAGGTTGACCACGGCCACCGGCTGGCGGCCCAGAAAAAAGAGGGGAAAAACAATGCGCCTTTCTGACATCTCCTTTAACAATCTCAGGCGCCGCAAGGCCAAGATGGTGTTCCTGGTCCTGGGGCTGTTGATCGGCATCGCCACCATCGTTACGCTCCTTTCCATCACCGAGAGCATGTCGCGCGACATCGAGGATCGGCTCGACCGCTTCGGCGCCAACGTCGTGATGACGCCGCGCAGCGAAAACCTGTCGCTCAGTTACGGCGGCATCACGGTGGGCGGCGTCAACTATGAAACCGTGGAGTTCGACGAGGCGCGGCTGCCGGAGATCAAAACCATTGAAAACTCGAAGAACCTCGGCATTGTCGCGCCCAAGGTCCTGGGGCCGGCCATGGTCAACGGCCGGAATGTGCTGGTCATGGGGGTTGAGTTTGAAGCCGAACTGAATCTGAAGAACTGGTGGCAGCTGCACGGCACGCCGCCGGCCGGGCCCGACGATCTGCTGCTCGGCGCCGAGGCGGCGGATGCCCTGAAGCTTGCGGCCGGCGACACCTTAGCGATCAACGGCCGCGACCTGCGGGTGACAGCGGTGCTGGCGCCAACCGGCGCCGCCGAGGACAATCTCATCATCGTTGACCTGCATACCGCCCAGCAGTTGCTTGGCAAGCCGGGCAAAATCTCCCTGGTCGAGCTGGCCGCCTTCTGCCGGGACTGCCCCATCGAGGAGATGGTCCTGCAGATCGCCGAAAAGTTTCCCGAGGCCAAGGTCACGGCCCTGCGGCAGGCGGTCATGTCCAAGATGCAGTCCATCGAGCTGTTCCGCTCCTTCAGCTACGGCATCGCCGTCCTGGTGATCTGCATCGGCTCGCTGCTGGTCTTTATCACCATGATGGGCTCGGTCAACGAACGGACTCGGGAAATCGGCATTTTCCGGGCCATCGGCTTCCGGCGCGGTCATGTCATGCAGATCATCCTGCTGGAGGCCATGGTGGTCGGCTTTGTCGGCGGGGCGCTCGGCTATCTGGCCGGCAACGCCATCGCCTTTGCCGTGCTGCCCCTGGTGGTAAAAAACGGGGTGTTCGCCGGTTTCAACCCGACCCTGGGCGGCGTATCCCTGGGGCTGGCCGTGGCCCTCTCCCTGCTGGCCAGCCTCTACCCGGCCATGAAGGCCAGCCGGCTCGATCCGAGCGAGGCATTGCGGGCGTTATGAAGACAGAAGACAGGAGTCAGGAGTCAGAATCCAGGAGAAAATCAGCCATTCTGGATTCTGACTCCTGACTCCTGAATTCCCAAATAATTACCAAGAGGTAAAACAGATGCACCCAGCCACTGTCAATAACACGGAACATCTCATCGAGTTCCAGGCCATCGGCAAGGAGTATAAGGTAGGCGACACCACGGTGCAGGCCATCCGCCAGATGGACTTTTTTATCGACGACGGCGAGTTTGTCGGTATCATGGGTCAGTCAGGTTCCGGCAAGAGCACCCTGCTGGCCATTCTGGGCGGGCTCAACCATCCCAGTCGCGGCCGGGTCCTGCTGGACGGCCTCGATATCTATGGCCTGAGCAGCGAACAGCGCGCCGATCTCAGGAGCGAGTACCTGGGCTTTGTCTTCCAGTCCTTCCAGTTGATCCCCTATCTGACCGTGCTGGAGAACATCAAGCTGCCCATGGCCATCACCGGCGTTGCCGCCAAGAAACAGGATGAAATGGCCATGGCGGTCCTGGCACGGGTGGGTCTGGCCGACAAGACGAGCCGCCTGCCCGATCAACTCTCCGGCGGCGAACAGGAACGGGTGGCAATCGCCCGGGCCATTGTCAACAACCCGCCCATTCTGCTGGCCGACGAGCCCACCGGCAACCTGGACAGCGCCACAGCCGAGGAGATCCTCTCACTGCTCCATCAGCTGAACAGGGAAGGCCAGACAATCATCATGGTCACCCATAACCCGGAGGCCTGCTGCCACGCCACCCGGACCATCCTGGTAAAGGACGGCACCTGCACGGTTCAATAAACGAATTTCCCCTGCCGGCAGCAAACGGATTCACTCCCTCGGTTTTTGCGCGCCACCCCCTCCCCGGTGCAAGAACACCGGTTGCCGGCAGGGGAATCTTTCCTCGCTGAAACAGCCCCGGAGAAGTACTAGTTTTCGGCTATCATAAACCTCGTAAAAAATTAGTATTGTGTTCCGCTGGAATTCATTCTATCTTTACAATGACCTTTTGGTAGATGTTCAGGCCGATCCACTCAACCGGGGCACAAACATGAAAAAACCGTTCATGAAACAGTTCTGTCTGTCAAACATGGAAAAAGAGGTAGAGGCAGAGGCCCCGCCCCGGGTGCTGATCGTCGACGACGAGTCGGTGCTGCGGACCGCCATCAAGAAGGCCCTGAAGAATTCGGGCTACGATCTCTATCTTGCCGCCGACGGCCGCGAGGGGCTCAAGATTTTTCAGGAGGTGGAGCCGATCCTGATTTTCCTCGACCTGCGGATGCCGGACATGGACGGCTTCGCCTTTCTGAAGGCCCTGCAGCATAAAATCGACGCCCCCTACACCGTGGTGGTGATGACCGGCCACGGCGGCGACGAAGAGATCAAGCGCTGCTACAAACTGGGCATCCACAGTTTCCTGCGCAAGCCGATCAACCTGGTGGAGGTGTGCAGTCTGACCGAGCGCTGCATCGAATTCAAGAAACTGGAGCGGGAGCGGGAAAAGCTGATCCACGATCTGCAGACCGCCGCCGCCACCATCAAAACCCTGGAGGGCTTTCTGCCCATCTGCGCCTCCTGCAAAAAAATCCGCGACGACCAGGGCCAATGGAACGACGTGGACACCTATATCCGGGAGCGGACCAATGTCGAGTTCAGCCACGGCATCTGCCCGATCTGCGTGGAAAAGCTCTACCCGGATTATCAGCTGTTCAAGAGCAGAAGAAAATAGTGGAACGGCTTAGACGATTAGTCTGTTAGACTGTAGCCTGTTAGCAAAAAAACTACTGGAAATAAGGTGAGCCGTTACATAAGAAGAAGGAGGTAATAATTATGCCAATGTCACTCGAAGAAATATTTTCAGTAGCCCAAATACTGCCTAACGATTCCAAAGCGATCCTTGTCGAAAAGCTTGTTGCTAGTATTGAGGCTGATATTGATCCTCAAGTAACGAAAAGCCATTTGGCTGAAGTTAAAAAAAGAAGAGATGAAATTCGCTCTGAAAAAGTCGCGCCAATAAATGGCGAAGAAGGGCTGGCTAACGTAAGGGCCATGATTGGAAAATGAACTATCATTTCCGACTCCCTAAGATGCAACGCACACAATCTCTGTCATTTCTCAGTTGCTAACAGACTAAACACCTACAGTCTAAACAACCTGCAGTTATCCCTTCCCACAATCCTGCCGAACCAATGTCTCCAGGGCCCGGTCCAGAAAGGGCTGCTGGCAATCCACCCCGTCCATTGTGCCATTCCTCTGCAGTTGCAGGTACCGGCAGCCGCCGAAGCAGAGCGGCAGGTATGCGCACGCCCGGCATTTTTCCTCCTGGCGCCAGTGTTGCGGCCGGCAGCCGTTGGCCTCGCTCAATCCCTGACTGATATTGCCGGCCGCATAGCCTGCGTGGCCGATCAGGGACGGGCACTTGTAGCGCTGCCCGTCGTGGTCCACGGTCATGGCGTCGGTTATATCGACCATGCAGTTGCACGGGGTGATCTTCGGGGTCTTAAAGCCGCGCCGCATGATCTCGCCGCGCAGAAAAGGGAAGGCCGCCGCCACCCAGGGCTCGCTGCTCGTATTGCAGCCGGCCCGGAATTCGTGGTTGGCAAAGGCGTCGGCCACTTGCATGGCCGGGTCGAATTTGACCAGGCTCAGCCGCGCCGGGGTCAGCCCCATGGCCAGGAACTGGTCCAGGAGCTTGGGAAATTCCAGATAATTGTCGCGGGTGAAGTTGCCGCCCACCGAGATCTTCACCAGATCGCAGCAGGCCGCGATGTTGCGCAGGATCAGCGCGTGGCTCGGCCGGCCGCCCACAAAGGGCCGCTGTTGATCATGTACCGCGGCCGGGCCGTCCACGGTGATTTTTATACTTTGCAGGCCAAGCGGCAGCAGCTTGTTGACCAAGGCCGGGGTAAGCAGCGAACCGTTGGTCACCAGGCTGAAGGCAAAGCGGCCGCCCTGCGCCTCAATAAATGGTTTTAAACTGGCAGCCAGTTCCATGATCCGGCCGGGATAGAGCAGCGGCTCGCCGCCGTAGAAGTCCAGTTCGAGCTTTCGCTTCTGGCGCTTGATATACAATTCCATGAGAAAGAGTACGAGTTGCGCGGCCGTGGCATCGTCCATGGCCCGGCCGTCCTTCATGCTGCCTTCGTAGCAGTAGATACAGGAGAAATTGCAGGCCAGGCCCAGGATCACCGCCACGGTGAGGGCGGGGTTCAACCGGTTCAGTTCGGCGGGCATGTTCCAGGTGGCGATTCGTTCCGCCTGGCGGTCCGCGACCAGCAGGCCGAGGGCGGCCAGATTCTCCGCCTGTGCGGCCGGAATCTCCAGCCCCTGTTCGAGCCGGCTGAACATGGCTTGCGGCACCAGGGCAATGGCCGCGCTCTTCGTGGAAAAAAGCAGGCGGAACTCGGGATTGTCGGGCCAGGGCCAGGATTTCAGGTAGGAGGAAAGCTGCATGGGAATTGCCTTGAAGAGGATGGGGGGAGCCGGGGCGCAATCATTGATGGGGAAAAAATGAATATCGAATATCGAACAAGGAACCGCAGAATGATGAAGTGGTTAAACTTCGACATTCGACATTCCTTGACGCCCAGGGAAGGGCTAATGCCGCGGGAGCCAGGGATGGCGGCAGTGGCGCGATATTCGATATTCGCTGTTAAATCACCATAGATTAATTCCTCAAATCAACAGCCTTGCCCCGCGGCTCCCCCGGAATGGTTATCTTGCTTCTTCCTCCGTTGTCTTGAGCGGCGCCTGCGGCCCCTTGCAGCAGACCTGCATTGCCGCCAGTTCCTCCAGGTCAAGCCCTTTATGCAGCACGATCACCTTATTCTCCTCCATGTGCCCCTCCTTGTGCATGGGTTGTTCTCTGCCCGGTCCTGCCGGGCGCCTCGCACCGGAATCGTCTGGCAAGCCGCCCGGTTCCGGCAAGGAACAGGGCCGGCGGTCGTTGCGCTCCGCGTATATAAGAATTACAAGTTAGCAATAACCATGCCACGCTCCGGTCTGGCGCCCGGGGCAACGAGACAGAAGACGGGTCAAACGCGGTCACACAGCCTTTGGGAGACATGGCGGGCGCCTGAAAAAAATAACGCGGGGAGCGGGGAATCACAAAAAAAAACACCCCGGCCGGACAAATTATGTCAGGCCGGGTGACAATTTCGGGCAAGAGCAATCAGAAGATGAAGCGCAGGCCAGCCTCGACCCAGCGGTCCGGGTTCGGATAGGCGAAAATGGCGTACTGGTCGTTGTTGAACAGGTTGTGCACCGTACCGAAGAGTTCGGCGGTTAGATTCCGGCCAAGGGAAACCTCCTTGCGCAGGTTGAGGTCCCAGACAAAGACGTTGTCGCGGTCATCCAAGACAGGCCTTTCATCCCAGCGGATAAAGTGGCCGAAGAGTTCGGCGCGCAGCAGTTCGGGCCGGTCGTAGCGCAGGAAGAGATTGACCGTATAGCGGTAGTCATCCGCCCACTGATCCAGGCTCAGGTCGACATAGGTGGCGTTCGCCCCCAGGGAGAAATTGTAAAAGGGAATGCTCTCCGCCTCCAGTTCGATGCCGGTCCGCTGGCTCGGGCCGCCGTTTTCCGTGTAGCTGTTGATCCAGGTCTCCTCGATCGCCTGGTGGAAGAGCATGGTCCTGGCCCGGAACAAGCGGAAGGCCGTGGACTCCAGCCCCACCTGATAGGCCGTGACCTTCTCCGGTCGCAGGTCAGGATTGTCATTCACCACCGTATAGAGCCAGGGCCGGCGGAAGCCCTGGTTGACCGCGGCTCGGAGCAGGGTGGTGTCGGTGAGCCGGAAAGTGGCGCCCAGGCTGGGGCTGGTCATGTTTTTGCTCAGGGAGTGATGGTCAAAGCGCAGGCCCGGCGTCAGGCTCAAGCGGCCCAACCGGATGGTGTCGTTGGCATACACGGCCCAGTTCTCGTCATAGTGCGGCGCCTCGGCAGAGAACGGCTCCACACCCCAGTTGCTCTGGGCCCAGGGGCCGTAGGCCGTGGCCGCGTTCCACTCGTCGCGGTCGGTTTCAGCGCCGAGCACCAAGGTGTGGCCCTCCTGCTGCCAGGTAAGGCGGCCGCTCACCCCCTGGTTCTCCATGTCGTCGATGGAGTCCCAGACATAGGTGCCGGCCGGGCCGTACCAGCCCGAGTCTCCCAGGCTGTAGTTCGGCTGGTGCAGGTTCTTGCCAAAGGAGTGGCCGGCCAGGTTCAGGGAGAGGGTCTCGCCAAGGGGCAGGTCAAGGCTGGCCGTAACGAATTTGATCCGTTCCGCCGCGTTGACCCGCCGGTCGAGTACAAAAAAATCACCGTAGCTGTAGTCCGGCTCGCTGTAGCCGGCAGTCACGGTGAAGCGCGCCCCTTTAGCCAGGTCGACATTGGCCTTGGCATAGTAATGTTCACTGTCGAAATAGCGGTCGAGCTTGAGGCCGTCCGAGTCCTGGCTGCCGGCATATACGTAGTAGCCGAGCGTGCCGAGGCCGCCGGCTAAATCGGCCCTGATTTCCCGGCTGTTGTGCTCGCCATAGGTGGCGGTGAGCGAGCCGCTGGGCCGCGAACCGTGGCCAACATCCTTGGTGATGATGTTGACCACGCCGCCCATGGCCGAGCCCCAGGTGGAGGAGGCCGGGCCTTTGATCAGCTCGATGCGTTTGATGATCTGCACCGGGATGGTGTTGGTCTCGGCCCAGCCGTTGACGTTGTTGTTGAGGCGGAAGCCGTCCACCAGCACCAGGGTGCTTTCATATTCGGCGCCCTGGATGTGCAGGGAGGCGCTGCTGCCGAAGTCCTGGCCGGCGAAGCCGACAAACATGCCAGGCGCCCGGTTCAGGACCTCGGCCACGGTGTGGGCGTTCATCGCTTTAATCTCGTCGGCGGTGATGACCGTGACGTTCTCCGCCACCTGGGAAAGGGGCTTCGGAGTCCGGGTGGCGGCCTCCACCAGCTCGTCCTCGTCGTAGAACAGTTTCAGTTGGCGCACCTCCGCAGATGCCAGTTCATCCGCCCGAACCTGGGAAGGCAGCAACAAAACCCCGGCCAGAAAGAAACCGAGACAACACCTCGAACGGTTGCGGGAAAATGGAAACGACATGGGGAACCTCCATAGAAGCAGCTTTTTAGACTATTAGTGCCTTACACCTGGAATCCTGTCAAAAAAACAAGAATCCCAAAAAGCATGATGCTCCCAATGCGTTGCAGGCTGCTGTTAAGGCACTTATTTCCAGTTTATCCGGATTAGACTGTTAGACTGTAGGTTTTTAGTTTTTAGTATCTAAGGGTACTTATCCAGTTTATCTGGGTTAGGCTACAGACTAAAAGACTAACAGTCTAACAGCCTGCCCTTCTCAACTCCCAAAAAACGCCTTATACAACAAATACGCACTGTAGATATCCGCCTTGGAGGTCACCTCGCAGGGCGAGTGCATGCCGAGCACGCCGGGCCCGGCATCGACGCAATCCATGCCGTAGCGCGACAGGAAGCTGGCAATGGTGCCGCCGCCGCCGGCGTCGATGCGGCCCAGTTCGCCGGCCTGCCAGGGGATCTTGTTGGCGGTCAAGAGCTGCCTGATCCAGGCCATGTACTCGGCATGGGTGTCGTTGCTGCCGCGCTTGCTGCCGCCGTATTTCTCAATTGACACGCCGCGGCCGGCATAGGCGGCGTTCTGCGGGTCGCTGACGCTCTTGTAGGTCGGGTCAAAGGCGGCGGTGACATCGGCCGAGAGGGCGCGGGAATTTTCGAGAATGGCGTGGGGCTCGCTGGCCAGACCGGCCAGCCGCGCGTATTCCCTGGTGAAATTAAGCAGCAGAAAGCCGTCGGCCCCGGTGTTGCCGACCGAGCCGATCTCTTCCTTGTCGACAAAAAGACCGAGCGCGGTCCGAGCAGGATTCTCAATGGCAATGAGCGCCATGAGCGAGGTGAAGACGCAGACCCGGTCGTCCTGGCCGTAGGCGGCAACGAGGCCGCGGTCAAAGCCGATGTCCATGGGCCGGGTTGCCGGCACCAGCTCCAGTTCGGCGCAGTTGAAGTCCTCCTCCACCAGGCCGTGGGTGTCGAACAGATATTGCAAAACAGTGAACTTGACCTTTTCCTTGATCTCCTCGTCGTCGACCGGCAGATGGCCGCAGAGGATGTTGAGGTCCTCGGCCTCCACCACCTTGGCCGCCTCCTTCTTCATCTGCTCGCGGGCCAGGTGCGGCAGCAGGTCCGGGATGATGAACTTTGGTTCGTCGTCGTTTTCGCCGACATGGACGGCAACTTGGTCGCCGGCCCGGGTAAAGGCGACACCGTGCAGGGCAAGCGGCGTGTTCACCCAGTGGTATTTCTTGATGCCGCCGTAGTAGTGGGACTGGAGCATGGCCAGCTCGGCCTCTTCATAGAGCGGCGACGGCTTGAGATCAAGGCGCGGCGAATCCACATGGCTGCCGATCAGATTGAAACTGGCCGGCTCGACGCCGACCACGGCAGCGACCACGGCCTTGCCGCGCAGGTTGCGATAGACCCGATCGCCCGGGGTAAGCGCCGCACAGCCAGCCAGGTCGCGAAAGCCGTTTTCCTCAAGCATGGCAATGATGTTGCGCACGCAGAGCCGTTCGGTCTTGGAGGCGGCCATGAATTTTTTGTACTGCTCGGCCAGACCAAAGACCTTTTCCCGCTCAGGGCCCACGAATTGCCGCCAGCCACTGCGCCGTTTCAGAAAGATCTCTTCCTCAAGCTTCTGGTTGGCGGATTTTTTCTTCCTCTCGGCCAAAATGGTTATTCCTTTATTCTTTATTCTGTATTCTGAATTCTGAATCCTGAATTCCAGCCTCTTTCCCCGGCTGAACCGACCCTCAGTTATATAGCCTTCTCCCTGCCCTGTTTCAAGAAGAATCTGCGGGGTTCGGCCCGCCAGCCAACTCCGACCTACTAGTATTCACCTGTTGTTTCCCTGGTAATTTTTTTCTTGGCAGATTCGGGCGAAACGGCTAGCCTGAAATAATCGGCCGGTCAGGGGTGTCCTGACCGGATTATCTCCCGGACTCAAAGGGTTAGGGACTTGGAAAATACTAGTATACCATAACGCATCCCGTCTCAGGGCCACCTTTGGCTGCGCCTCAATCGCAAAATCCTCATCGTAGCGCTGCTACGCCT
>Ga0208863_1001463_pt1 | contig 14913 bp, 9 predicted proteins | sample RifOxyD3_FD_184040 | JGI IMG/M metagenome (GOLD analysis project Ga0208863, IMG submission 184040) | Soil microbial communities from Rifle, Colorado - Rifle Oxygen_injection D3 (SPAdes) | ecosystem: Environmental > Terrestrial > Deep subsurface > Rock core/Sediment | place: Rifle, Colorado...
TATTATCTTAGACGCAACTGGTTTCGACCACGTCTCCGCAATCCAGGTAACTGGGGCAGGGGTATTGGTTATCAGTCCTATCGAAAACTAAGTCCTCCGGCAATAAAGATAGAAGAGGAGAATATAATGTTTGTAACACTGATTTCATTTTTAGGTGGTAGTGCTTTCAGGATGATCTTCGGGGCAGTGTCAGATTGGTTCGGTAAAAAACAAGACCATGCCAATGAGATGGATATGCAACGGCTACAGTCAGAGCTTGATTCTGTCCGTCATACAAGAGACCTCGAGCGGCTACGGCTACAATCAGACCTTGGTGTAAAAGAGATTATGGTTCAAGCAGATGCTGCTGATAGGAAGGCCATGTCGGAAGCTTTTAAAGAGGCTGTAAAGGCCACTAACACCGTCACGGGCATAGGCTGGGTAGATTCGTGGAATCATATAATCCGACCATGTGGAGCATCCATATCCCTGCTTGTTTGGGTGGTAGCTATGGCAGTTACTGGGTTTGTTCTTGACCAGATGGATTGGGCATTGATCTCTGCATTCCTCGGAGTATTTGTTGGTGACAGGATTCACACACGGAGTAAGTCGTGCTAGAGCTTTTTTCATTAATAAAGAAGTTTGAGGGTTGTAAGCTGATGCCCTACTGGTGCCCTGCTGGGGTTTTAACGTGTGGATGGGGTTCTACTGGCCCCGACATATTCCCCGGCAGGGCGTGGACACAGGAGTATGCAGATCAGCGACTTGAGAATGATGCTATACGTTTTGTAGCTGGAACACTTGCGTTATGCCCCACATTAAGAGAAAACAAACTCTATGCTATCTCAGACTTCTCATATAATCTTGGTCTTGGTAGGTTAAAAGCTTCAACTCTCCGCAAGCGGCTCAATGCAGGGTTGTCACCAGACACTGAGCTAAGGAAGTGGGTCAATGGTGGTGGAAAGAAGCTCCTTGGTTTAGTAGCAAGGCGAGAAGCAGAGATTTCTTTATTTAGGAGATAGCTATGCCTGCAAGGATAATACAAAAATTAAAAGATTTATGAGATGTATCTCTAGAACAGGCTAACTATCTCTTAACCTTCGCCATATCTGGTATTGTCGGTGGCGGGTTATCAACATCTGGTGCAGTAAATCTCAGCGATACATTATCTGTGAATGAAGAAACAAAAACGATAGTACTAGCTGACGCAGTTGACCAAGCAAATGAACCGGGCGAAGTGTACTGGGATTTATCCCACAGATGCGTTTCTGTTTATACAGGACTAGGCGATACACTACATCTTGGACATTCGTTGCAGGGAGTTGGAGTAAATAAAACCGGGGGTGCGAGTTCTTTTGGTAAGGTCGTATATCTTAGTGGTACTCAAGGTAATCGTCCAACTTTTGACTATGCGGATGCGAGTGATGGAGCTAAGGTTGTAACAGTAGGTATTGTCACCACAGAAAATGGGGATAATGAAGAAGATTCAGTCCTAACTTTTGGGGAAGTATCGGGGTTTAACACATCAGCATGGGTAGCCGGAACCCATCTCTATATTGCAGCAGATGGGACTGGAACTTTGACATCTACTGCACCAAGCCGTCCAAATTATAGAATACTAATGGGGACTGTAATAGTTCAACATGCTGTGCAAGGTGCTATCTTCGTTCATCCTGGAATTGACTATTCTGATGGGGTAACTCTACACGAATTAGATATTTTAACACAGGTTACAATTTCAGAAAATCTAGTTCTGCCTAAGGTACCTGGATATGGAATTAAAGTAGAGCCTGATAGTCCAACTTTTGGATTTAGAGATTTACTGGGAGAGATAAAAATTCTCTCTCCTGGTGCTAATGATCCTACCTTAGCAGTTTTTAGAGATTCAATTAGGGCTTTTTCGTTCAGTAATGCTGTAATGAATGAGGCGAACTTTCATTTTCACATCCCACATGATTATGCACCATCAAGCGATATTTTTATTCACGCACATTGGAGCCAGAATGTAATTGATACAGGTGGACCTGCTGGAGTTCCGGGGGATGTTAAGTGGCAGTTTGAAGTTACCTATGCAAAAGCCCACAATCAAGCAGCTTTCTCAGCATCTTTCACAACTTCAGTAGTTGGTACAGCCAGCACAACACAGTATCAGCATCTACTGCATGAAGTACAACTATCAGCAGCAAGCCCATCAGCAACCCAAATAGATTCAGATATTATCGAACCAGACGGGTTAATAATTGTCAGAGCATTCCGAAACCCTGTTGATGCAGCGGATACATTAAACCAAGTACCTTTTTTACATTATGTTGATATTCACTATCAGTCAACTAACATAGCTACTAAGGCGAAAGCCCCAGATTTCTGGACATAATTATGGTGAATATATGCATCTAACACTATTACACGATGTGGCGGTTTTCTGCCGTTTGTATGATCCTGAAATCTTACAGTGGTATACTGGAACTGGATGGAGCGCAACACTAGCCTCAGCAAACATAATTACACTAACTGCTGACGATGTTGGTGATCCTGATTTTGATAGGTATTCCGGCACCACTGGCGCATGGCCTTCTGGTGATTATCTGGTTGAATATTATGACTCAACAGGTGCTGTTATAAATGAAGAGAGGTTAGCTCTTACAATGGTAGAAGAGATTACAGCATCCGCTAGGGGTGTTTGGGATTACGAGATTCGGCTATTAACAGACAAGTCTGGGATTAGAATTAAAAGGTCTTAAAGGAGAATAACTATGGCATTCGAGTGGGCTGAGATAGATTACACGCCACCAGATGTAGTACAAAATCAAGATGCTACTGTTTACCAGACACCTGAGACAAAGGTGGCTAAACAGATGGAGACCCTTCTCCAATCAGATTCCCCACTCTTGAAAATTGCTGATACCAGAGCACGGGAGGAGGCTAATCAGTTGGGGCTACTATCCTCTTCAATGGCCGTGGGTGCAGGACAGCGTGAGGCTATGAAGCAAATGCTCCCCATTGCCCAGCAAGATGCCCAGAGTGCTACACAGTTTGGTGTTCAACAGCAACAGGGTGATACACAGTCAGTGGCACAGCAGAATCAGGGGTCAGTGCAATCTGCCTTAGCATCTCAACAAGGTGGGGTGACTTCCCAGTTACAAGACCAGAAAGCTGCTGAGACTGAGCAACTTGCTAATGTCCAGTATACACTGAATAAAGACTTACAGCTGCTAGATCAGGATTTTAAAACATATCTGGGGCAGCTGGATGTAACTCAGAAAGAGAAAGCCAATCTTACACAGTATGCAACTGGATTGGCAGATAGGATGATGACAGAAATTGCTAATCTTCAGCGTGATCCAAGTGTAAATGAAACGGCTAAGAACATTGCGATTGCTAATTTACAGGGTCTCTACAAGTCACAGTTACAAACCCTAAGTTCCCTATACAATGTTGAATTAACATGGGCTGATCCAAATTTGACCCCCTTTAGTGAGTCTGGTGCAGAAACAACCCAACCACTGTCTGGGTGGTTGGGTATTCTTCAATCTGCCCCATCTGAAGAGGTTTTTCAGGCATAATGGCTATCCAGCTTTTAACAGAAGCAAATACTTCCAGTATTCTAAGTATTTTAAATACACCCAAAGTCTTACGAGCATCTGCTGAAGAGAATATACAGAGTATAACATCTTTAGATTTTTCTCGTAATCTTTTTATGGGTGTTTTTGAACAGCAGGAGTTGGTGGGTGTAGTTAGGTTGGAAGATTTTGCAGCTTTCGTTTCAATCATTCATGTGGTTGCAACACCCAAAGCATACGGGATAAGGGGATATACAGAGGTATTACCTTTTATCTTCAACAACACAAGTATTAGAAAATTAGTAGCATTCATCCCGGCATTTAATAGATTGACTGTTAAATTAGCAAAAGATGCTGGTTTTAAACAAGAGGGTTTAATATCCTCTGCTTATGCAAAAAATTGGAGAATGCATGATTTGCTAGTATTTGGTTTATCAAAAGGAGAATTATTATGCCCCCAGTAGTAATTGGTGTAGCAGCAGCATGGGCAGCAGGAGCAGCAGTTAGTACGGCCATAGCCGGCACTGCCATCGCAGGAACCCTGATGGGTTCTGTTTTGGTTGGAGTGGTTGCAGGTGCTGTTGGTGGTGCTGCATCTGCTGCTGTTAGTGGTGGTAATATTGGCAAATCTGCATTGAAGAGTGCTCTATTTGGCGGCATTACGGCGGGTATTGCGCATGGTTTAGGTTTTAGTGCTAGCGGTGCTGAAGAGTCTTCTATCACAGAATCTGTTTCATCTCAGGGGCTATCACCAGGTCAGGGTGGTGGGGAAGTATCTCTGGTAGATTCAGTTTCTAGCCAGGGACTAATGCCAGGTAAGCAACTCACAGGTGCTGCTGCTACAGTAGGTTCTCCTACCTCCGGCTCTACTGCACCTCTGACAGAATCCGCTTCTAACGCATTTAAGACGCTATCAGCTCAAGTATTAGACGCCGGTTCTAAAACTACCAGCGGAATACTTGGAGAAGTCAAGGGAATTTGGAGCGGGCTTGATTCCACAGGTAAAGCTGCCATTGTAACGATGGGTGGTAATGCTCTCGCTGGTATGGCTAAGGGTGCTGGGGAGGAAGAAGCTGCTGAAATCGCTGCTAAGAGTGCCGAAGATACCCTAAGATTGCAAGCACAGTTAAAGGAAGTCAGCTATATGCCTCAGATAGGGAACCAAGCAGTGACTAAAGCTACTGCACCCCACTGGCAATCAGTAACCCCAAATAGACCTAGTGCTAATAACCCATACTTTGTGGAGGTAGTGCCTAATGCCATCTAAAATGCCATTAGAATCTCAAGTTGAAACAGAAGTTGGTACCCCTATCCCAGAAGAAGTTGCCCCCGCAACGAGTGGAACACAACTATCTGATGCGGCCCCAACACAACTGACCCCCGAACAAGATGAGCAGCTATCATTGTTTGTGGCTAATGCTCTGAAAATGGTACACACACCCCAATCAACAGACTCCATCCTAGCAGAGATAAAAGCATCCCCGAATAAAGGGGTTGCTTTGGGTAAGATTTCAGAACAGATTGTAGAACGTCTGGAATCAGAAGCAGAAACTAACGGAGTCAAGATAGATGCGGTAGTATCTATTATAGGTGCTCTAAAGATACTAGATGAACTCGTAACCATCTCTAAGGGGACTAAAGCAATTCAGGACTTCACAGAAGAAGATGCTAAAATTGCTGTCGGTCAGTTTGTAGGGCAGTATTTTGAAAATGCAATAGGAACTGGTAGGATGAAGAAAGAGGAGCTAGTAGCTCTTGGCAGAGAATATGCCAAAGATGAGAAACTACGAGTAGAAGAGCCAGGTATGCTAGAGCAAGCTCAGGCAGGAGGTAAATAATATGAGTCTTCTGATGGGGGCGTTAGGCGGCTTGGGAAAGGGCATGGCAGAGGTGGGAGAGTTGTATGGTAAGAAGGCTCTTATAGAGGCTGAGGCTTTGCAAAAAGAAAATCTATTGCGTCTCGGTATCACGTTGGGTGAGGAATCTAAATTAAGGACAGAAAAAGAGTTATATGATCGAACTGTATCTCGTGCTCCAGCTGAGTTAGCACGAAAGGTTACGGAAACTGAGACTATCGGTGATGTTAATATAGGTCTTGAGGAAAAGAAGAAAAAAACACTTTTCCCGTTAGAGCTGGATCAGGCCAAGCAAACCAAGCAAGCAGAGATTGACATTCAAATAGCCAACATACCGCGAATATCTGCTGCTGACACAAAAGCGAAGAAGTTGGCTATTGCAGATTTAAATAGTAGCCTCGGACTAGCACCGTCAGAACAGAGGAGGGTTGCTGCTGCTATGGCTACTGGTCTTGATGTACTTAAACCAGTAGAGATGAAAAATGGTGATAAGATTTCCGCGAATAAAATGCTTGAAACATATATGTCAGCACTGAACACCTCTCGTGAGGAAGTAGTTGCAGAGCAGTCTGAAAAGGGTAGTTGGCCTTGGGGCGACAAGAAGCTATCCAAAGACGAGATAGAAAAAGAAGTTGTCAGGAGAGCCAGGAATACCACACAGTCTGTCATTACTATGATACAAGGTGGTGCTGGTGCTGGTGGGGGTGGAGCTTCTATTGACAGCATACTGTCAGATATAACTACAGTAGATGGGGCTTTAAAGAGGAGTATAGCTTCTGGTACAACTACCCAAACTCTAAAAGAGACAGCTAAGAAGGAGTTTGAAAGTGGGGTTATAAACGAGCCAACATATAAACTAATTAGTAATCGTATAACATCACTAGAAGACTTGGGTTTTAAACCAAAAGAAAATAAGTCACCAGACAAAGCGTCTACTAAACAAATACCAACCAAGGTAGACACCCCTGAAATAGGGTCCGTGTACTTAAAAGCCGGTTTTACTCCCGGTAATATGCCAGCAGATAAATTAGCAAGGGGTACTAAGTCGTTTATGGATACAGCTTTCAAAGATACGGGTAACAGAAATAAAGGTTTTTAGAGTAACAATATTTAACACAAAGAGGAACATTAATGGACTTTCTGAATTATGACGCTCTTTCCACAATGAAACAACCTAGTGGCATTGGCAGTGATTGGATAGAAGCCCCGAAAGAAGAACCATCTTGGAACCTAGACGTTGGCAAGCGATTCTATAAATCTACTACCGAAAGTCTTGGCCTCCTGTCAGGTGCCGCTGCTGCCCTATCATCTTCTCTTGGATATGACAAGGGCAGAGACTTCTTTATTGAGAAGTCCTCTAACCTATTCGACACTGCCGAAGCTGTTGATGTAATTGAAACATCTCTTAAAGATATTGTCAATGCCAAAGGTATTGGTAACACATCTGAACTTGTAGCTAAGAAGGTTGCAGAAACTCTTGTTGAGTATGTTCCCACATTCATCTCTATGTTTGCTGGTGGTGCTGGTGGTGCTCAGTTTGGTGCTAAGATTGCTGGTAAGGCTGGAGGTCGTGAGCTTGTAGAAAAGATGTTGGCAAAATCTTTTAAAAACAATCTTGATACCATCACTGCTAACACTCTTGCCAGTGGTGTCAAGAATGTTTCTATAGATGAGCTTCGTAAACAAGCTATCAAGGCCACTGCTCGTAATGCTGGTGCTCTCGCAGGTATGGCTGCCTATGAGGGGACACTAGAAGGCGGTGGCATGTTTCTCGAAGATGTAAAAACCAGGGGAGCAGAAGCAGCCTCTCCAGGCGCAGCAGCTCTAGGTGGTGCAACAGTTGCTGGTATCTCTATGCTATCCCCCCTCAACAGAGTCATGTCCTCTGCTCTTGGTAAGCAAGTAGTTACCAAAGCTGGTAAGCGTGTACTAGCAGAGATTTCTCTTGGTGAAGCAACAGAAGAGGTTCTGCAAGAAAGTGTTAGCATCCTACACAAAGCTGGCATTGACCCCAACATGACTGTTGGTGAGGCTTTTAGTGATGAGGATGCAAGATACCGTCTAGCAGAGGCAGGTATCGCTGGTGCCCTGGTTGGTACAGTTTATGGTGGTACTACACATCTAGCATCCCAAAGGAAGAGCAACGTACTTGATAACCCAGACGAGATACTGAAGCGATATAATATTGATGCTAAGGGTGATGTAATAGACACCCTTGATTTTACAGGGTTGGCTAAAACTACTGGCCCTGCTACTGTACCCCAAGAAGATGCAGAACTTGGTATGTTTGGTAGGGAGGTGGACAAGTATCGTAAAGAGGCAAACAAACCTGGTGCTGCTGCTGTAGTAGAGACAGACACGCTTGGTGAGTCTGCTCGTAATAGAAAGGTATATCAACAAGAGATAGAAAATGCCCTAAAAGGTTTTGATACAGAACAAATGCTTGGCACTACTGTCCCTGCTATGGTTTCTCAAGAAGAGTTTGCAACTAATAGAGAAACAAGTGAGTTTGAGAAACAAGCAGACCAATATCGTAAAGACAAGAATTTACCAATTTCAGAAGATGTTAAATTATCTCAGAAGAGTGCCAGAGAGTACAGAGAAAGAGTTGTAGAAGCTGTTCATAACTTTGACTCCCCCTCTGTAGCCGAGCAGAATGCAATAACTTCTTTTATATCGGCAGCTACTGAATACAATAAAACTAAGAATGATGCCACCCTCCAAGCAAAGAATCGTGAAGAGGCAGCCTTACGTTTTACTTTTAGAGAGAAGTCCCAGAAACACCAAGAATATGTGGATAGTGTTGTAAGTGCATTCCAGCCCTTTGAGGGAGAAGTTGCACCAACACCATCTACCACTACACCAACACTTCAAGAACCCGTCACAGGGGCTTTAAACGGCCTTGCTGAGGCTGCTGCTACACCAGTCATATCTGCCAATAAAAGAGATAGGCTAGCAATCCCAGAGACCCAAGAAAAAGTGCAACCCCTGGAAGAGACCAGCAGAGAAAAAGTTAAAGCAACTGCTGTAACTCTCACCGACATAACGCCGGAAGGTTCGCTAGAAACTGACGCAGATATTCTCCCATATGAGGAAGCTTCTCGGCGTATTGACACAGCTATATCCAACCTCCGTGGGTCTTCTTGGAGTGTTGATTTAGTGTCTGCCATATTGAGGGCAGATGCTGCTGGTGTTAAGGCTGCCCTAGATGAGATAGTGAGGGGAGGTGAGAACCGCCTATCTGTCTTTAACAAAGCTGCCGCTAAAGCTAGAACTATCGGCAAGCAGGGTGGCTTTCAAGAGAATGTAGAACAAGCTATTGAGGGGGTTAAGGGGGAAACTACACCCCTAACTTGGGCAGCAACCGACAAATCTCATGGCGGTGGAGTTCTTACATCTATGTCTGTTGGTCCTATTACATACACAGTTAATGGGGCTACTAAACGTGGTAAGAAGTTTTCTATAATTCGTAAAGATAACACTACTGGTAAATCTTCAGTTATTATAGAAAATATAGCTTCAGTTATGAAAGCTAAATCAGAGCTTGCAAAGAATGAACAGTTTATTGCAGATAAAGCTGAGCACGTTAGTAGGGCATCCCGTAGATCGTCTTATAAGGTCATCTCATTTAATGAGGCCAAGGATTCCTTAGATAACCTTGGTGTGGTAGCAGAAGAAGCTGCACAAAAGGTTACTAAAAGTGTTACTAAGAGTGAACCCCAAGAAGTTGCTGAGGCTGCCCCTGTAAAGAGTATCTTCACTGTAGAAGAAGTAACTGATACATTAGAGGGGATGTTGCGGAGGGGTAAGCTTTCTGAGGAAGATAAGGCAAATCTCAGAACTATAGCTGATACTGATCCAGCATTTGCTATCACCTTTGGCCCCAAAACTGATTTTAATAGAGATGCTAACAAACTAACCATCAAGGGGGGGACAAGCCCCAGTGACACCCTAGAGATTATTGCAAACCAAATCAGTAAGTTGGCTGGGCCAGTGGTGGCGGAGAAACCTGCAACCCCCAAACCTAAAGAGTCTGTTGCAGCCCCTGCCAAAACCACCACAGAGAAACCCAAGAAGGTTGTAAAAAGTATTGCTGATAAGACGGCAGAACGCAAAGAAGCTAAACAAGAGGTTGCTAAGGAAGAGAAGGCTGCCAGTGGTGGTATAACTTCTAGCATGGTAAGGGATGCTGACGGGGAATTAGTTGGTCATCAGATCACCGATGGTACAAATACTGCTGTTATTTTCAGAGACACGGACTCTGGGTGGTGGTATGATGAGGCTACTGTTAATACCTTAATGCAAACACCCGTAGGGTTTACAAAAGCAGAAGCTATTGCCCATTTTAAAGAGAAGTGGGATAGTGCTAAGAAGACCCCAGAAAAACCTAAAACCATTATCAGAAGGAAGGAAGATACCAGCGATACCAAATTCCTCACCAAAGACAGCGATACAGACACAGGCATAGATGCTGATGAGTTAAGAGGCAATCTTGACTTCAACGATGTCATGGGTGTTATGCCCGTTGTCCACATCGAACAATCTGTCACTGATCTGCCTCAAAGCTTGCAGGAAGACATTAAAAAATATGGCAAGCCAGTATTAGGGGCTTTCCATAAGGGAGAGATTTATCTCATAGCTGATAATATTACCTCTGTTGAAGAGGCCCAGAGAGCACTACTACATGAGGGTAGACATGCCGGACTTTCTTTCCTACTTGGAAAAGACTTCAGAACAGTGATGACTTCTGCCTACAAGGTATTCAAAAATGAAGTGAATGCTTACATGACTCGTAATGATCTTGAGGATAATATTGGCAATAGACTAAAAGCCGCTGAAGAGGTGTTGGTAGATAAGTGGAAGAAGGGAGTTAAGCATAGTTTTCTTAATAGGGTTATACAAGCTATTCAAAGAAATCTAAGAAAACTCTTTCCATCCCTAAGTCTTAGTAAGTCTGAGTTGATGTCTGTAATTACTAATGTTGATGGGTTTATTGAAACTCGTGAAAATGGTAATAGGCTGATTCTTCCTACCCGCGTGATTAGTGCGGAAGAGGTATCTGAAGTACCTACATTTCCCACGGGTAAGGTTTTAGTAGAATTGCCAGAGTTATTAATTGCTGGGGAGACTATAATAAAAAGTGAGTCCACTTTAGTTGCTTCCAAACTAAACCAAAACCCCGATACCAAATTTCTCACCAGAAAATCTGTACCCAACACCCTCACAGAGAAGGATGTGGCCCTGATGGACAAACTCAAACACTCCGAAGAGACTGTTGGAGAGAGCTTCATAAGACACATGCAGGACACCAAGGAGATTGCTAAAGATTGGACAGCTAGTGTTATACTACGATTAGAGAGGATTGCTCCTAAAATCTCAGCTAAATTAATGAAAGCTGAGGCCGATATTAATCTTGATACCAGAAGATATGGTGATGTATTTAGAGGGGGTGCTATACCAGCTTGGAAGCTAATGAAGAAGCATGGGGTGCATCTTTTATTCCAAGATTATGCCACTAATCAGAATGCAGAGGGTATGCGTAGGGTATTGAAATCTGTAGGAGCAGACCCCGCAATAACAGATGATATTGCAGGTGTATGGAGAGAGATTGGGGATGGATTGCAAGAGGTTGGTCTTCTCTATAAGCGGAATGACTTCTATATCCCAAGACGGGTTAAAGATTTGGATGGGCTATTGGCATATACCTACACACATATAACCCAAGCAAAGATACCAGAATCTGAGAAAGAAGCTTGGACACCTTTCATTCAAATCATACGAGCAAAAGAGAAGGCTGAGGGTAGGGAGCTATCCCCAGCAGAGCAGAAACAAGCCCTAGCCGACTATTTCAAGGCAGGTGAAAGTCCCTATATGAAACGGCCTGGGCTGGTAAAAGAACGTACAATTAAGCATGTAACATCAGGAATGCAACAGTTTTACCACCCATTCCTCGAAGCTATGCAAATATCCCTTACAGAGTCGTTGGAAGCTATTCACATGCGGAAGATGCTCGGTTCTACACCACTAATATCACAAATGAAGTTGGCTAGAACACTAGAGGGCAGTATCGAGAAACTCAATAAGTTAATTGAGGGGGCTGAGGAAAAAGATAAAGCTGCATTAATTGAAAGCAGAGATGCATTGAAGGAGAGAAAGAGGAAAGCAGACGCATCAATAGATAGATCAGAGGAAGCTCTGAATGATTCTATTGCTGGGTTTGTTATGGACACCGTTAAACCAGAACACCAACAAACTGCCATCAAACTGATAAGTGGCAGACTGAAGCAGAAGGGTGTTCATGGGCCATTGGGTGTTGTAAATGATATTACCTACGGCGTTCTACTTGGTGGTGCCCAGAATGCTCTCACCCAGATTGGGGATCAAGCGATTAACATATTCAACGAGGGGCCGTTTAAAACCTTCAGAGAAGCTTTATCAGCTGGCCGTGCTTTATACAATGGGACGGCATTTGTTAAAAAGTATTTTGACATGTCTAGGTCACAGCAAGACTTCCCAACTGGTACAGTATCCCATGGTGTTGACTTGTTATTCCGCCTATCCGGGTTAAAGGGTATGGATTTGTGGGGTAAAGAGACTACACTTAGATTATCCCTAAAAAAATATGCACAGATGGCTAAGAGGGGTGATTTTAAGAGTTTTGAAAAGAAGTGGGGAGATGTTCTACCAGATATTGAAGGAATATTTGAGGATTTAAGAACCTATAATAAAAATGGTGAACTTACAGATAATATCCTTCGGATGATGTTTGCCAGACTGGGGGAGAATCAAAGCATAATGTTAAGTAATTCTCCACATGCGTACTTAGTGGGTGGAAACTTACGATCCCTTTGGATGTTGAAGAAGTTTCAGTTGACTATCATTAATAGGGCTGTTCACTCCTATATGATAGATACTAAGAGTGGGAATCATGTTAAAGCATTTGTTAATATGGCTTCCCTGGTAACACTATTAGTATTATCTGGTGCTGGTCTGGATGAGTTAAAGGATTGGATAGCAGGCAGGGATGAGCCATTCTCCGACACTGTTGCCGATAACTTTGTGAAGCTATTTCTACTAAATCGGTACGGATTGGATAAGGGGCATAAGACAGATTCCTTTTTTACCACCCTATTTAATGGTTTATTGCCGCCAGTCTTCAAGGGTCCAGATGCAGTATGGGCGGATGCTAAAGCATTTCTTGATGATGAAGTGGACTTTAAGGCCAAGTCACTACAGTTTGCTCCGGTTTTTGGTAACACCATTTATTCTTGGTTAAGCACCACCAAAGAGTCCAGATTAAAACGTAATAAGTCTTCTATACAAAGGGAGTTTAATGAAGGAGCCCCACTATACAAACTGAACCCAAGGATTCAGGAGCATAATAGGATGGCAATACGAGATGAGCAGCCAGACTTGAAGCTATCTACTACACTATTGAGAAGTAACAAGAGAAAGGCTAATCAGCGCAAGAAAAAGAAGCAGAAGGCTCGTAGAGAGAATAATAGTATCCATCTCGTTACAGACTTTTAAAACAAATAAAAAACCCCGTTAGGAACTATTAAGTCCTAACGGGGTTTTTGTTTAGCTACTACCCACTAATTTTATACCCTAGCAACAGAAATAGAATTAAGAAAATGAAAGCACCGAGAGTTATCAAAATCTATCACCCACACTTAGACGCTCCACATAAAGAGCACTTGCTACACCCCTCAACAAACACCATCTCCCCCCCACAGTCTACACACACCTGTTTGGAGTAGACAAACTGTTTGATGTACTTCCTCAACACTCTGTTTACAGCGGCAGCAAAATCAGTAATATCCCCACTAGCTTTTTCAAGCTGCTTAACAATAAACTCGAAATGAACGCCATGCCTTAGAGAGAGGCTAATCATTCTAGTCAATGCTCTCTGTTCTGGGTTCATGAGATTGTGGGCGATATCTTTGAACTCTGTCTCTGAGTTTTTTATCTTCACCACCAGAGCGTACTCGCCACCCTTCCCCTTAACTAGCACACCATTCTTACAAGTCTTGGGGATGTATATATCTTCTGATTCCCCTGCAAACAGCTCGTAAGGTGCCCCGTTTAAGATGCCTACAAGTACAACCCATGAAGTCCCTTGGACATTGCAGTGATGAATATCCACAGGGAGTGAAGTAGGTCTCTTGGGGGACAGCCTATAAACTATACCTTCTGGCCTTTCCGTCTTCACTGACTTACTCAGGGTGGTATTTAGTACCTGCCCATCCCTGGACCCGTCACGATACACCGTAACCCCCTTACAACCAGCCTCATAAGCAAGCTTATACACCATCTTAACATCTTCAACAGTAGCTGTAGATGGCATATTGATAGTTTTTGATATCGAGCTATCAACATACTTTTGCACAGCAGCTTGCATCAAAACATGACCTCTGGGTGAGATATCATTAGCACCCTTGAACAACCGTTTGATATCTTCTGGTACTTCTGGAATATTAACTGTACCAGCTATCCTCACCCTCTCAATAATTTCAGAAGTCTCTGATGCTGACTTGACCTTCAGAAGAGATTGTTCAAACCACTTATTCACCAGCACCAACTTTTCACCATCAAGAACATGCTTCATAGTGATTGCAGAATAGTAAGGCTCTACACCACTGGAGCAGTCAGCCAGCATACTGAGAGTTCCGGTTGGGGCACAAGTAGTGAGGGCTGCATTTCTGCGCTTAGGGCAACCTTCCACCCACCCTTTATACAGACCCTCTTTCTCCCCTAACTCCTCTGACTTTTCATTGCAACTATCATAAACCCATTCCATTACTCTCCCGGCAAAAAATCTACCCTCTTTTGAATCGTATGGTATACCAAGCTGGATTAGATAATCATGGAAACCCATAATACCAATACCAATTTTCCTTGTCATTTCTAGGGCTTCTTGACATTCTGGGATTGGCATAATACTTTTATCTAAAACTCGGTTCATAAACAGAGTAGCTGCATGGACAGTGTACTTTAATCGTAACCACTCAACCACACCATCTTTAACAAAATTACCAATGTTGATGCTGCATAAAGAGCAGGACTCGTAGGGTAACAGCCATTGCTCACCACAAGGATTTGTAGCCTCCAGCTTACCTAAGTGAGGTACTGTGTTTGCTCGTTCTGCTGTATCCACAAACAGGATGCCAGGCTCACCACTCAACCAAGCCTTCTCACATAACAAATCCCACAACTTATTCTCCTCGCCCCCAGTCTCTATTTTTTCCATAAAAGAATCTGGGGCAAGTACAGATAGGTTGAAGTTAGTTAACTTTGTTTTATCTTCTTTACATTTGACAAAGGGGATAATATCTGAGTGGTCTGTGTATAGCGCACCCATATTAGCCCCCTTCCTACGACCACCTTGTTTGATTACATCTGTACTTTTATCTTGAACCTCCATAAAACTAAGAGGTCCACTTGCTACACCCTGCGTTGATCTTACTTCAGAATTAGCACCCCTAAGTTTAGAATAGTTAGCCCCAACACCCCCGCCA
>Ga0208863_1001465_pt1 | contig 14891 bp, 15 predicted proteins | sample RifOxyD3_FD_184040 | JGI IMG/M metagenome (GOLD analysis project Ga0208863, IMG submission 184040) | Soil microbial communities from Rifle, Colorado - Rifle Oxygen_injection D3 (SPAdes) | ecosystem: Environmental > Terrestrial > Deep subsurface > Rock core/Sediment | place: Rifle, Colorado...
ACGCTGGGCGCGGCATGCCTGATCTATGCCGGCGAGCAAACCTGGTTGAACCGGCAAGTGCTGTCGCATCGTTTATTGGTCTGGTTCGGACTCATCAGTTATCCGCTTTACCTGTGGCACTGGCCCTTGCTTTCTTTCGCACGAATCATGGAATCCGGCACGCCCACGGTTACAGTCCGGCTCTGGCTGATTGCAGCAAGCATTCTACTGGCCTGGCTGACTTATCAACTCCTCGAACGCCCGATACGCGCCAGACCCCGATCCCGAAAGCTTATATGGATGCTCTGTTTGAGCATGCTGGCGCTCGGCGCTATCGGACTGACGATCAAAAAACAGGACGGCTTCAAGTCACGCCAGTTTTCAATGCTGAACGGCGATTACAGCTCCATGCAGCTCGGGGCCGATCGCGGAAAATTGCACCACGAATGCGGCCTAGCCGAGGCACAGAAATCCGCTTTTCAATATTGTCTGAAGGGCGGCAAGGCAGAAGCGCGTTACGCCTTGCTGGGGGACAGCAAGGCCGAAGCGCTTTTCTACGGCCTGGTACGGGAATCCAGGCCGGACAGGCCATGGATGATGATAGGTTCGGTTTTCCCTCCGGAACCGAAGGCAGCGGCAGATGACCGTCAGCAAATAAAAAATCGGCTCGCGCTGGAAACAGTCATTAATAACCCGTCTATCAAGGTCGTTGCCCTGACTGTAGCATTGCGCGGTATTTTTCCGGTCGATAGCAACACGGGATTCATCACTTCCGCCCCTGCCACCGACAGAACGGCTGACTATAGTCGAACCATACAGTTGCTGGAACAAGCTGGGAAGCATGTGGTATTCGTCATCGACAACCCGACTTTCCCCGACCCCACCAGTTGCATCAGCGGGGGAGCGACCTCCAGTCCCTTGCTGAACCAATTCCTGCGGCGCAAGGAAAATCCGCTTTGCACGATACGCTATACCGACCACCTTGCCGGCACGCAAGCCTATCGGCAATTCATCGGGGCATTGCAACAGCGTCATCCCGGCCTGACAGTCTATGATCCCACGCCCTTACTGTGCGATATTCCCCGCAACCTGTGCACCATCAGCCATGAGGGCAAATTTCTGTACAGCTATGGTGACCATATTTCCGACTATGCCAACTCGCTAATCGCGCGGGACATGCTGACGGTAATCGAGAAACTGACGCCCTGAGCGCGGCACCAGATAACAATCAGCGTTGCTGTTTGAACCAGAGTTTGATGTAGCGGTAATAGCTGTTTTCGGCGTTCATCACGGCCAGCATGAAACCCTCCCGCCCATCCAGAAAACCCGCGCGCAAAATATAAGTGCGGACGAACGCCCACATACCATGCAGCACGGCCTGTGTCAGGCTACCCTTTTTCCCCTTGCGTTCCAGCATGACAGCCGCTGCGCTTGAGTAATTGTTCAGCTTGCCCAGCACATCCTCAAAATCCCGGTAACTGTAATGCTGCAAGCGTTGCTGCAAGCGCGCACTACTGCCCCGCATCTGCACGGATTCATGTACCAGCGCATCGCTGAAGCGCCCCTTGTCACGGCGAAACAGGCGCAGCACATAATCGGGAGACCAGCCGGAATGCAGCATGAAGCGACCACAAAAGCTGGAAAGCCGGGAAATTTCGTAGCCGTCTGCCTGTGGATTTTGCAACACGAATTCAATTTCGCTGCGCAATTCCGGTGTAACCCGCTCATCCGCATCAATAGAAAATACCCAGTCATGGCTGGCGTAATCCAGTGCACGGTTTTTTTGCGGCCCGTAGCCGGGCCAGTCATGCACGAACACCTTTGCCCCCAGCTCACGGCAAATCTCCACGGTCGCATCGCTGCTGCCCGAGTCCACCACGATGATTTCATCCGCCCATGCGACTGATGCTATGCACGCGCCGATGTTGCCCGCCTCATTCTTGACGATGATGATGACCGAGAGCTTAAAAACTGTAGTTTCATCAGTCATGTTTTGTCACTCCTTCGACAGCGCGCAGGCCGGGTTTGAGTTCGGCAAACAGCACAGCCGCCATGAACGCAAAAAACAGCCCGTCGGCATGATCGTGCAATGCAGAATTAAATGCGCCGTTAACCATGTAAGCCAGCACCAGTCCGCGCGCCGCGTCCTGCTCAAAAACCGTGCCCAGCCGGGGTGCGCAACGCCACAGTGTGTAAAATAAATAAAGCAGCAATGTCAGACCAAGCAAGCCGGATTGCGTGGTAATCATCAGATATTCATTGTGCGGGTTGGGTGTTTGCAGCACGTCTGTACCTCGTGTCTGCTGCTCAAAGGCCGCAGCGAACCCGCCCGTCCCCAGACCTAGGAACTGCTGCTGCACGATTTTCAGGCTGTTGTAATAAAAATCCAGGCGTTGCCCGGTCGAGGTATCCTTGCCGTGATTCGGTTGCCACGCCTGAAACTCGGAGAAAATCAAACTCACCCTTTCATGCAGACGCGGAGAAACAGAGAAGGTGACCGCCATCAGACCAACCAACACCAGCATCAGCGCTGTAGCTTGCCGCCAACCCCACGCTCTGCCGCGCCCACGCACATAACGCGCCAGCGTGCTCCAGGCGAGCCAGCCCAACAATGCCAGCAAAACCATATAACCCGTTCTGCCCTGCACCATGAACAGCACATTGATACCCGCCAGCGCGGCAAACAAACCCCAGGCCAACTGAATAGCGCGCGTAGTCGCCTCGCGCAGATTAAGCAAGGCAAGGAACACGGCGAATGCCATCATATTGTTTTGCGTGATGTGGCTATGAAAAATAACCGGATTATCGGGTGTGGCGGCTACGTTCATCCACGGCTGAACCGGCAAGCCGTGCAAACCGACCAGATACGACAACAACAAAGTCAGCCCCATCGCAGCAAGAAAAGCCCCCTGCGCCCGACGCCTCAAAACCTCATTGGATAGCATCAGCATGAACATCGGAATAAAGGCCAGATCAGCGTATTTTCCCAAAGCGCCTGCGGCTTCGCGCAACGGTGTTACACCGTAAAAAATGGCCGCAAAAAGTGCGACAAACAGCAGGCACGCGGCGCGCGCGACAGGATTTTGCGTGGCAATCTGCCATACCGCACGCGCATTGAACAATAAACCCAACAACAGAATAGCCAGCAACACGTTGTCCAGTGCCACAGAAATCGGTACGGTAAATCCCAGCAGTATCGTGCTCACGCGCAACGACGAAAGCGCAGTGCGTTTCAAACCATTAATTGACCCTTCGTGCAGATCAGGCGCAGGCCTCACGACTGAACACCCGGTTGCGACTGGTCAGGCTGATATTCGGGCACCCATTGCTGCAATGCCGTTTTCACTTGCATGTCGGGCATGGTGGTCACAGCACTCCATGCCAGCAACGCTTCCAGCCACGCGGCATCAGCCGCACGCGCCTGGGCGATGCGCAATTTCGGATGCGGAGTCGGCAGGGTGTGTTCATTGTCCGCCAGCAACTCTTCATAGAGTTTTTCGCCGGGGCGCAGGCCGGTAAATTCGATCCTGATTTCATCCTCGGTAAAACCGGACAAACGTATCAGCTGTTTTGCCAGATCCACGATCTTCACCGACTCACCCATATCCAGCACGAATATTTCCCCCTCCTGACCCATCAGCCCGGCTTGCAGAACCAGTTGCGCCGCCTCGGGTATGGACATGAAATAGCGGGTGATTTCAGGGTGGGTCACGGTAATCGGGCCACCTTGTGCAATCTGGGCCCGGAATTTCGGAATCACGCTGCCGGTGCTGCCCAATACATTGCCAAAACGAACGATGACAAACTGTGTGGAAAGTTTAGAGGTGACTTTCTCGTTTGCCTCCTCGCCCGCTTGCGGGAGATAACCAGCGACTTGGCTGCTGCCTTTTGGCAGCTTAGTCGAATGGCTAGTCGTTTCATCAGGATTGTGGTGAGGGACTGGAGAGGGCTGCAACGATTGACAGACCATCTCGGCCAGACGTTTGGAAGCCCCCATCACATTGGTCGGATTCACCGCCTTGTCGGTTGAAATCATCACAAACTTGCCTACCCCGTGTAACTGGGCGGCACGCGCCACCGTCCAGGTGCCGCGCACGTTATTCTGAACAGCCTGCCATGCATTGTGCTGCTCCATCAGCGGCACATGTTTGTAAGCCGCAGCGTGAAACACCACGGCAGGTTGATAGCCTTGCATGACTTCGCCTACGCGCTCCGCATCGCGCACATCGCCCACCAGACACACATAGCTCAGGGCAGGGAAAGTCCGTTGCAGCTCCTGCTCCAGCGTATAGAGCGCGAATTCGCTGGATTCAAACAACACCAGCCTGGCGGGCGTAAAACGGGCAATCTGGCGGCACAGCTCGGAACCTATCGAGCCGCCCGCGCCTGTCACCATCACGACGCTGCCGGTCAACAGCTCCTGCAAGCCCGCATTGTCCAGCGCCACCGGATCACGCCCCAGCAAATCATCCAGCTCGATCGCGCGCAATTGCGACACGGCGACCTTGCCGCTCATCAAATCATCAAAGGAGGGCACGGTCAGCACCTCTACCCGCGCCTCATTACACAACTGGATGGCGCGTTGGCGCATCTGATGCGAGCGGGCTGGCATGGCAATAATCACGCGCTTGATGCCGAAATGATCAACCCAACGCTTCAATTCATCCAGCGTGCCCAACACTTTTACGCCGTTGAGAATGCAGTTTTTCTTATCAACGTCATCATCCAGAAAACCCACCAGTTGCCACTCGGGATTCTTCGCCAGATCCTTGGAAAGAATTACCCCCGCATCGCCGGCGCCCAGCACCAGCACCGGCTCACTGGACAGCTTCATACGCCCGTGAAATCGGGTTTCTTTCCACATCCGGTACAGAATACGACTGCCGCCCATGAATAAAATCAGCAGCAGTGGATTCAATACCAGCACAGAACGTGGCACGACCAGATTACTGCGCAGCATCCACAATACGAAAGGGATAATGGCCGCTGCCAGCAAAACAGCCAGCACGATACGGCGTAAATCGTTCAGGCTGGCGTAATGCCAGATGCCCCGGTACAGGCCGAATTTCCAGAATATCGCCACTTGCAGCGGGACGACCCACAGCAAGGTCTGTAACATTTCAGCGCTAAAATCCGGCGGCAAATCAAAATTGAAGCGCAACAAATAGGCGAGCAGCCACGAGAGGATGGCTGCCGCGATGTCATGCAAGATTGCCAGCACGGTGCGTACGTTTGATTTAAGCAGCATTACGACTCTTCTCTTTGATTGTGTTTTGATGCAAGCGCCAGCGTCTATCTATCCACAAGCCCAAACCCAGATAAATCACAGCCCAGCAGAGCAGCACAGCCCCCTGAGCCTTGCCATCCAGAGTTGTACCTGCCAATGCCGACATGCCCGCCAGCAACATCAGCGCATATTCCGCAATGGCGGTATTGCGATGCCCCCAGCCCATTTGCACCAGGCGTTGATAATAATGGCTGCGATGCGCATCCGTCAGCTTTTCCTTATTGCGCGCGCGTTTTACCAGCGTCAGGGTTGCATCCATCACAAACGGTGAGAACACCAGAACCGGAAACCAGAATGGCCAGTATCCCTGCTGCCAACCCCATACCCCAAAAGCTGCCGCGAGGAAACCAAGCGGAATGGAACCTGCATCACCCAGAAACACTTTGGCCGGATGGAAATTATGATAAAGAAAACCCAGCGCGGCAGCACCCACTGAAAAATTCATCATGGCAAAGGCAGGATCACCCTTCATCCATGCGGCCATCCCGTAGAAGCTAAAGCCGAACAGCGCCATGCCGCCCGCCAGACCATCCGAGCCATCCATGAAGTTATACAGATTGGTCATCCACACCATGAACAACAATGCAGGCAACATCCATATCCCGCCAATTCCACTTCCCAGCAACACACACGAGGCGGCGGCAAAGTGGCCTATCAGTCGCGTCCCCGGCGTTAAATTGCGCACATCGTCAACCAGCGACAGGACAAATAACCCCAGCACCGGCAATACAATCCACCACAGCCAGGGCAGTAACACCCAGCCGCTCAGCATGCCCGCCATCAAGGCGATGCCACCGGTACGCGGAACGGGTTCGGCATGCAAGGAACGCTCGTTGGGGACGTCCTGAATCATGCGATCCTTGTGCATCGTCAGAATCAGCGTCAGTAATAGTGTGACCAATGCGGAAATCAGCGGGGAATAGTAGGTCATGCGGCGCTATCGTGGATTAAACGATGCCGATTTTATCAGTTTGCGCGCCACCCTTTATGATGTTCGCATCCCTGCCGGTGAACACCGGCAATTGCAGGCATAGTCGCAAGACGCGCTGCGCGCTGATTTCCCGCTGACAGGGCGGAATATCCAATTTGGATGCCAGTTTGGGGCAGTCGCGTTTAAAACAGGGTGAACAATCCAGGCCACTGCTAATGTGCTGACATGCTTTACCCGGAATCCCGCTGTAGCCCGGATCCGTCGGACCATGCAGCATGATGCCCGGGATATCCAGTACGCTAGCCAGATGGCCTATGCCTGATTCAACGCTGACGAAGGCCTGCGCGTGCAGCAACACACTCATCAATTCAGTCAATGTCAACCTGGGTAATACACGTGCCTGCGCGCCTCCGGCAAGCTGCAAACGCTGAGCGCGCTGGTGCTCCTGCGCATTGCCCCAGGGCAACAGACACAAGCAGCCCTGTTCGGCCAGCAAGCCTACCAGCTCCATCCACGACGACTCCGGCCAGTATTTACTGTTCCAGGTTGTGCCGTGCAACAGCACAATGCTGCGCTGACCGTCCAAAACTGCGAGTGCCTCTGGCAGATTTTCTACCATTTGCCTTTGATGAAAAGCAGTTAAACCATAATCTGCGGCTTGCGACACATCTGCGGCAAACAACTTGGCTACAAGCTGACGATTCTTCTCGATAACATGCAAGCCGCGCGCTACGCTGGCGGTCTTCAGATAGAACTTTGCCGCCAGGGGTTCGCGCGCGCTATCGGCATGAAAACCATATATATCCGCCCCCGCGAGGCGCGCCAGCAGCGCGCTCTTGAGCAGCCCCTGCGCATCCAGCACAAGGTCGTAATGCTCCGCTCTGAGTTGTTGCTTCAAACCACGCAGCAAACGCGGCAACCTCCACCAGTTTTTCTTGTGGCTGCGCAACGGCACCGGTATCACCTTGCTGACGGCCGAATGCCAACCCACCATTTCAGCAAAGGCTGGCTCCACCAGCCAATGAATTTCCGCATCGGGAAAATGGCGGCGCAAATCACTGATTGCCGGAAACAAATGCAGAATATCGCCCAGCGACGACAGCCTTACGACGAGAATTTTCATCCGTGGTTCACAAGCTGGATTTCCTGTACTCATTCAATTCAATTAAACAACTCAGCTTCGGCAAGAATTTTACCTTGTTGATCCTTGGCTGAAAGCACGGGCACACCCTTCAACTGCCAGTCTATCGCCAATGCCGGATCGTCCCAGCGCAAACAACGCTCGTGCTCGGGAAACCAGTAATCCGTGGTCTTGTAGAGGAAGTCTGCAGTATCGGACAGTACGACGAAGCCATGCGCAAACCCTTCCGGCATCCAGAACATGCGCTTATTTTCGGCGGATAATTCCACTGCGACATGCTGCCCGAAGGTAGGCGAGCTCTTACGGATATCCACCGCCACATCCAGCACCGCACCCTGAACCACACGCACTAGCTTGGCTTGCGGGTGCTGAATCTGGTAGTGCAGGCCGCGCAACACATTTTTTGCAGAGCGCGAATGATTATCCTGCACAAAATCCACATCGCGGCCGGTCAGCTCTTTGAATTGACGGCGATTGAAGCTTTCATAAAAGAAGCCTCTGTCATCACCAAACACCTTAGGTTCGATGATCAACAAATCAGGAATACCGGTTTGAATTACATTCATGCTGTCTTGCTTTCTCTGAGCACCTGCATCAAATATGCGCCGTAACCGCTCTTAATCAGCGGCATGGCCAGCCTTTCCAGTTGCGCGGCATCAATAAATCCGTTGCTGTAGGCGATCTCTTCCGGGCAGGCGATTTTCAGGCCCTGACGATGTTCGATGGTCTGGATAAATTGGCTGGCATCGAGCAGCGATTCATGCGTGCCGGTATCCAGCCAGGCAAAGCCGCGTCCCATGGTTTCTACCGACAAGCGGTTTTGTTCCAGGTAGATGCGGTTGATGTCGGTGATTTCCAGCTCGCCACGCGGCGATGGTTTCAAATCAGCCGCCATGTCCAGCACGGCGTTGTCGTAGAAATATAACCCGGTGACAGCGTAGTTCGATTTGGGCACGAGCGGTTTTTCTTCCAGTGAAATGGCACGGCCTGCCTTGTCAAACTCAACTACACCGTAACGTTCAGGGTCACGCACATGATAGGCAAATACCGAGGCGCCTTCCTTACGTTGTGCGGCATTGAGCAATTGATTCTGGAAATCATGCCCGTAAAAAATATTGTCGCCCAGCACCAGCGCAGAAGGGTCGTTGCCGATGAAGTCTCGACCGATGATAAAGGCTTGCGCTAGGCCGTCCGGTGAAGGCTGAACCGCATACTGCAAATTCAAGCCCCAGGCACTGCCATCGCCCAGCAATTGCTCAAAACGCGGCGTGTCCTGCGGGGTGGAGATAATCAGAATGTCGCGTATCCCGGCCAGCATCAGCGTGGACAGCGGATAGTAAATCATGGGCTTGTCATACACCGGCAACAACTGTTTGGAAACAGCCAGCGTCACCGGGTGTAAGCGCGTGCCTGAACCACCGGCGAGGATGATACCTTTTCTGGATACTGGGGAGTGGTGTACCCGCGAGGGGTAGGCCGTGCGGTTCCCGTTGCTTGCGTAACGACCGCTACGCTCAGTGGTGAGTGGGTTCATGTTGTGCTCACAATTTATGCAACTCAATTAGAATACTGCGCATCAAGCGGCTCGTCCCTGAGGCATGCGAACATCCACTACGATCTCCGAATACGGCGCGAAGACACGATTCTGTTCATCTTTTTCGACCGCTTGCCACTCGGATAGTTTTTCCACGTCGCTGTGGACATTTTTGTAATCCCGCTTTAAGAGTCTGGCAAGTGCTGCAATGCTCATCGGGCCATATTCTCGCAAGACTGCAAGCAAGTCCCAACGACGCGGGGTGAATACCGCGAACAACTGACCGATATCGGAAAAACCAACGCCATAATAGGGCGCTGGAGTCTCGCCTTTTTCCAATGCTTCCATCGTTTGCGCAGCCCGCGCCAAACTTAATTCCAGCGGTTCGCCCACTTTTACATTCAGGATGCTTTCGCTCATTTTCAACCTCCTTTTACATCAGCCATAAAATCAGCCATCAACTGTTGCGGGCTCACGAAGTGATAATTCTCTTCCGTATCACCCAGGTGTTTATGGTCGCCCTTGCCGCGTTCATTGTCGTAACCTACTATCCGCTGCCCCTGCACCACATAAACCAGACGGTACTTATAGGAATGCTCAGAGGGTGGAACCGGTTCAGGTACACGCCAAATTACGATTTCAACAAAGCCGTCACCGTACGCTTCCCTGGTGCGAAACCATTCAGTAGCTTTCATGGGGTGTATGAGACCATAGTATATTCATCGCGTCAAATACCGAGAGAGGGGACAGTGGATTTTACTCACCACTCACCACTGAGCGTAGCGGTCGTTGCGCAAGCAACGGGAACCGCACGGCCTACCCCTTGCGGGTATACCACTCACCACTTACCACTTACCACTTACCACTCGCCAGCACCTCAGCGAGCATGCGTTCCACACCTGTTTGCCAGTGCGGCAAATGCAGATCGAAGGTGTTTTGTAGTTTTTCAGCGTTCAGGCGCGAATTGTGCGGGCGTTTGGCGGGTGTGGGAAAGGCTGAGGTCGGCACGGCTTCAATCGCGTCTGGTGCCACTTTGAGCGCAACGCCCGCGCGCCGTGCATAGTCGAGCACAAAGCTGGCATAGCCATGCCACGATGTCTCGCCGCTGGCGGTCAAATGATACAACCCGGAAACCTCCGGGTGTTGTCGGGCTGCGCGTATTGCGTGAGCCGTCACATCAGCCAGCATGTCTGCTCCGGTTGGCGCGCCGATCTGGTCGTCGATGACTTTCAGGTTGTCGCGCTCCTGCGCCAACCGCAGCATGGTCTTGGCAAAGTTGCCACCGCGCGCGCCGTAAACCCAGCTGGTGCGGAAGATGAGGTGTTTGCAACCCGACCGCTGAATCAGCTGTTCGCCTTCCAGTTTGGTCGCGCCATACACACTCAACGGGCCGACCGGGTCGGTCTCCACCCAGGGCTGATCACCACTGCCGTCAAACACATAATCTGTCGAATAATGAATCAGCCAGGCGTTCAATCTGTCAGCTTCTTCAGCCAGCACGCCGGGCGCGAGCGCGTTGATGGTACGCGCCAAACCCGCTTCGCTTTCAGCCTTATCCACAGCGGTATGCGCGGCCGCGTTTATTATGACGTCAGGCGCTACGGCGCGTACCGTCTCGGCGAGGCCAGCCAGCTCAGTCAGATTGCCGCAATATTCCCGGCTGTCTGAGGCCAGCGCGATGACTTCTCCGAGCGGAGCCAGACTGCGCTGCAATTCCCAGCCCACCTGACCATTTTTACCAAGTAACAGAATTTTCATATGATTTTTCTGGCTTTACTTTCCATTCACCACTAAGCGTAGCGCGAGCTACAGGAGCCGCGCTGCCCACCCCTTGCGGGCACACCACTGAGCGTAGCGGTCGTAGCGCAAGCTACGGGAACCGCACGGCCTACCCCTTGCGGGTATACTACTCACCATATTGTTTCTCTACCCATTGCCGGTAATCGCCCGACAACACGTTGTTCACCCAGTCCTGATTGTCCAGATACCATTGCACGGTCTTGCGGATGCCGGTCTCGAATGTCTCAGCAGGCTTCCAGCCCAGCTCACGCTCCAGCTTGCGCGCGTCGATGGCATAGCGGCGGTCATGGCCGGGGCGGTCGGTGACGAAAGTGATTAAAGAGCGGTAAGTGGCAGATCGTGAGTGGTGAGTGGTCAGTGGTGAGTGGTCAGTCTCTCCACTTGCCACTGACCACTCACTACTTACCAGCTTCATAGGTCGCAGCTCATCCAACAGGTCGCAGACGGTATGGACGATATCGAGATTGGCTTTTTCATTCCAGCCGCCGACATTGTAAACCTCGCCCAACTTGCCTTTTTCCAGCACGCAGCGGATTGCGCTGCAATGATCCTTGACGTACAGCCAGTCGCGGATTTGCTGGCCATCGCCATAGACTGGCAACGGTTTGCCCGCCAGCGCATTGACGATCAGCAAGGGGATGAGTTTTTCGGGGAAGTGGTAGGGGCCGTAGTTGTTGGAACAGTTGGTAGTCAGTACCGGCAAACCGTAGGTGTGATGATAGGCGCGCACCAGATGATCGCTGGCCGCCTTACTGGCCGAATACGGACTGTTAGGCTCGTAACGATGCATTTCCGTAAAGGCAGGTTCATCCTTTGCGAGCGAGCCATACACTTCATCGGTAGAGACATGCAGGAAGCGGAAGTCGGTTTTGGTAGCGTCCTCTCCCCCAACCCCTCCCCCGCTCACGGGGGAGGGGAGCTTCTGCCAGTAGGCGCGCACCGCCTCCAGCAGATGGAAGGTGCCGACGATGTTGGTCTGGATGAAATCTTCCGGCCCGTGGATAGAGCGATCCACATGGCTTTCCGCCGCAAAATTGACCACCGCGCGCGGACGATGCTCTGCCAGCAAATTGCCCACCAGTTCCGCATCGCCGATGTCGCCCTGCACGAAGAGGTGGCGCGGATTGTTACTGAGCGATGCGAGGTTCTCCAGATTGCCCGCGTAGGTCAGCTTGTCCAGGCTGACAACTGCTTCATCGTGCTGCGCGCACCAATCCAGAACGAAATTCGCCCCTATAAAACCTGCACTGCCGGTTACTAAGATCATAGCTCTAACACCCCCAATTAAAATGACTCCTGTAGCTACCAATTTATTCGCCCGCTCAGTGCGAAGCCCGAGTGACTGTGGCAATCCGCGTCGTCATTGCGAAACCCGAAGGGCTGCGGCAATCCAGAGGTTTTCAGCAAAACTCTGGATCGCTTCGCACTGCTCCCGCCACACTTCCTACTTCACTCCCATTCACTGCTAAAGGCAGGACGATTTAATCAGCCCTAATCAATGCGTCAAATTCACGCACAAACCTAGCCGAGCACTCTCTGCCAACAACCGTTTATCACGCGTCCACAGCAACGCACCTGGAGAAAGCCGCACAGCAGCCAACAGATGTGCATCGATGTATCCGATTCCAGTTCCAAAAAGTGCATTATTCTCGATGAAATGTAGCGCCTCATCATCTGAAGCTGCTGCAACCTGTGGCAAATTCTGCAAAGCACCCAGAACAACATTTCTATTTTGCAAATTGCCCAAGGCCAGCTCACCAATGACAAAACGGTGAGTCAGCACTTGGCCTGCGTTCAAAAGGCTGACTAATTCAGCATCACCATGACGCAGATGATCTATCCATACCGATGTATCAACCAGAATCATGCCGGTTCGGATTGGCGCCGTGGCACATAATCAAGCAATGGTTCTGAGCCCCCGAGCAATGCCAAACGTTTGGCGCTTTCGCGCTGGATCAAGGCCTTCAGCGCTTCCCGAACTAAGGCTGTCTTTTCCATTGGGCCGGTAAATGCCTGGGCTTTTTCAATCAAGTCATCATCAAGTGCAAGGGTAGTACGCATAATCATTATCTCCGTTATTGATACGCATCTTATAGCATCGAATGATGCTACCATCAATGCCTGAATATCTCTTTAGCGCCCCCTTATTATTTACTAAGTAGATGCTGATTTATTCGTCATCCCCGCGAAAGCGGGGATCCAGTGCCTTTATCTAACTGGGTTCCCGCCTGATGAAACAACTAAGTATTGACTAAGCAATCAAAAAACAATTGCAAAGTCACTACTTATGCGCGGGAACGACAAAACCGAATAAATCAGCCTCTCCTAAGATTACTATCCCAACATTTTCAAATTTTCACTGCGCGCACCCTTTACGGTATCCAGCACAATACGCCGATCAAACGTGACGAAACGACTGCCATGGTGCACCGCGAGTGCTAACAGATAAACATCCGTGACTTGCCGATGCCCCAACACTAGGCTCCAATCGAACACATCCTCATTTAACATGCTGATATTCGCAGGCCAGAACTCATGGTCAGGCCCGTTCGCAGCCTCCGCCAACCGTTCTGCGACTTGTGCAGCCGCAACATTTCCCGGATATTTCGGCTGCGACATGATACGTATGCATCCATTTTGCGTGAGCGGACAAGATGCCCAGCCGTGGCTTATTTCGCGCTCCAGCCAGGACATTGCCAAACCGTGATATATATGCCCTTCATCCAGCAAAGCGATCAGCACATTTACGTCCAGCAATGCCCGCATCAAACGCCTTCCTGATCACGCAAGACATTAACTTGTTCATTAGTAACCAGGGTGCCGCGTGCCGGGAAAGGTCTGAAACCTGCAACAGTCCTTCCACCGGCCGGTGCTTGCTGATGTCCAGCCAAAGCTTCCCTGATTAGTTTTGAAACAATGTATCCGGCTGATACATTCTGCAAACGCGCCAACTCTTTGGTTGCAGCCAGCACATCATCCTCAATATCAATCGTCGTCCGCATAAATCCTCCTTATCGAAGCGCATCATGATGTTGTCGCATCATTCTGTCAAGAAAGAATGCAGCTGCGATGCAATTACATTATTTTATGTAAATCATCCTGATAGCTCAGGTGACGCTGATTTATTCATGAGAATTGGCCACACAAAATATTGTATTGAGTTACTATACAAAAAGTAAATTTGTATAGTAACCAAAGAGAGGTGACATGATGTTCATCGAGTTAAGTTTGTCAGCGCAAACCACGTATGCAGAAATATTCGACCAGACCAGAAGTCTTGAAATTGACTCACTGTCGTCATTGCCTGGTGCATTTTACACGCGGGTAATAAAAAACAGGGAATACGTTTATTTTGGGTACCGGGACGCGAATAGTGCGAGCAGGATGATTTATGTCGGGCCCAACGATGACCGGGTTAAATCTTTGGTAGCAAAGTTCAAAATCGCCAAATCATACAAAAAAATGTCGGATTTGGTTCGCTCCGCCCAAGTTTTAGGTTGCCAGGGCATGATGCCAAAACACTTCAAAATAACCAAACAATTGGCGAACTACGGTTTTTTCAAAGCGGGCGGAATCCTTGTGGGTACGCATGCGTTCTTAGCGATAGGAAATATGCTGGGTGTCCACTGGACTTCCGGCAACAAAACGCTGGATGTTGACTTTGCCCACGCGGGCAAAAATATCTCCATCGCACTCCCCGCCGATATGTGTATTTCTGTACATGATGCGCTGACTTCGCTGGAAATGGGCTTGCTACCGATTCAGCATTTTTCTGGCGCTGCGGGCGCACAATATCGCAACCCGCAAGATCCGGAACTGCGCATAGATTTTTTAACCTCAATCGGGCGGGAAAAAGAAAATGTCGTAATGAGCAACCTTGGCATATCACTTGAACCCTTGAAATTCATGGAGTTTTCTTTGGAAGGGACGACACAGGCTATCGTGATGGGACGAGACGATGTTTGCTTGGTGAATATTCCGTCACCGGAGCGCTTCGCAATTCATAAACTGATTGTTTATGGGGAACGGAAGCCGTCGGAACGGGTAAAGTCCATCAAAGATATTGAACAATCAGCGGCGCTGATAGATTGGCACATCAAAAATGGTTGTGCGGACAAAATTACCGAAACATGGCATGACGCAGTATCACGCGGCCCGGGCTGGAGGTCGCGCGCTCAAACAGGGCTGGATTTCATGCTATTGCGCCACCCTGAGCTGA
>Ga0208863_1001469_pt1 | contig 14846 bp, 13 predicted proteins | sample RifOxyD3_FD_184040 | JGI IMG/M metagenome (GOLD analysis project Ga0208863, IMG submission 184040) | Soil microbial communities from Rifle, Colorado - Rifle Oxygen_injection D3 (SPAdes) | ecosystem: Environmental > Terrestrial > Deep subsurface > Rock core/Sediment | place: Rifle, Colorado...
ATTCTGCTCAAGTACGCTGACAACCTGAAAGTTTGGCAAAGTAAGCAATTCCGTGATAGTTTTGAGATGCATCGGGTTTCTCCTCTCTGTCATGGTTCTGTCGGGAAACAAAACCTTAACAAAGTCGTTAAATCCGATGCATTTTCTTTTTCATGTCGCTATTACATTTTTTGATTTTCAACTTTTTTACGAATGAACCTTATTAATTGGCAGTTCACAACGGCAGACGCAAGAATCAAGCTGACGCGCCTTTATCCGAAACTGTGATTGTTGCAAGGTACGAGTATAACATGATCCTACGGGTAAATCATTCTTTAACTTGTTGAATTAACGAAATTAAACCTCTTTTTATCGTGGAGTTTTCGGCTAAGCCCGACAGACTCCTAGGTTACAGAAATCAAGAAACAAGGTCAAAATAGAGGGAACCTTGAACAGAGGTCATTTTGCAGGCTTAAAAGTTAGGTATGTATAATTTTATTTTACAACCTAAAAAAGATGTTGACATCTTAACTGCAGCTTTATATATATGTGTCATATATCAGCATCAATCAAGATTCAACATCGGGAGAGATACCAATGCCAACAATCCTGCTCCGTAACATGCAGAAAGACCAGACAGGCAATATTACGGCAGTCAAGGTCGGCGGTGAACTTGGCCGACGCGTCCGTGACATGGGTCTTGTTCCTGGTACTCGTATTACCATTATGGGGCGCGCTCCTCTCTATGATCCGGTGGCAATCAGAATCATGGGTGGCACCTTGACCCTGCGCAACAACGAAGCAGACTATATTGAGATTGAAGTCGCCAGCTCCGAGTAGGAGCAGCACTTTATTCACCAGGTTATCACCTTTGAATGGCATCAAGGGTCGGCTTTTTCGGGCGCAATACACTAGAGGCAACTTTTCTCCGTAAGGCACATAGTTGATTTTTTCGGGGGATTTTTTTGGCAATATAAGTTAGTCGCTATTAATTTTATTCATATTTCCCAACAAACATAAAGGGGGTGGGTGGAAATGAAGAAAAAAATCATCAGCATGGCAGGGCTTCTTCTGCTGAACGTGGCTCCGGCATGGGCCGACACTTTTAAGGAAGCGGAGATTTCAGTCCCTCGCGTTGGAGAGAATCACGAGGCTCTGCACGAGCATAAACATGAGTCGGTCGGCAATCTGGATGGCCTGGCGGGAAAACTTGCGGATAGGCTGAAGTTCAGCGGCCTTGTAGAGATCGAGGTTGCCGCCCACAAGGATTTTCTCGGGGCGAAAACAAGCGATGCAAGCCTGGCCACAGTGGAACTCGGGCTTGATGCGAAGATCACCGAACTGGTTGGCGCCCATGTTCTTGCGCTTTACGAGGAGGGTGCGGAAAATGACCACATCATTATAGATGAGGGAACCATTACCCTGGGCGATGAGAATCAAAGTCCTTTTTATCTGGCAGTCGGCAAGATGTATGTGCCGTTTGGCTCCTTTAAAAGCTCCCTGGTTTCCGACCCTCTCACTCTGGAGCTCGCGGAAACCAGGGACACCGCCCTGCTCGCCGGGTTTGCCGCCGCAGGATGGTATGGTTCTCTTTACACCTTCAATGGCGAGGTGGATAAGACCGGGGGAAACGACACCATGGGTACCTTCGGCGCCAACCTCAGCTACAAACTGGAAGATGAGAAATGGCAGATCGACCTGGGCGCGGGGTGGCTCAACAATCTGGGCAACAGTAATACCCTCCGGGATCACATCGCCACAACCAGTGTCAGTGTCGCGAAATTCATCGAGTCCCTGGCGCTGCATGGTCGGCTCCAATATGGCGGCTTAAGTGTTATGGCGGAATATGTCACCGCTCTTGACTTCTTCCAGCCAGGCGAAATGATTTTTGCCGGACGCGGCGCCAAGCCGAAAGCCTGGCAGTTGGAACTGGCCTACACCACGGAAGTGGCTGACCGGGAAGTCACTCTGGCTCTTGGTTATCAGCGAACCGAAGAGACCGTGGTTCTCGGCCTGCCGGAACATCGCTATCTGGGCTCTATTTGCGTCGGTATCTTCGATAAAACCACCCTTGCCCTGGAATACCGGCATGATCAGGATTATGATATAGCTCAGGGAGGCACGGACGAAAGTGCGAAGCAAGTAGTGGCGCAATTGGCGGTAGCGTTCTGAGTAGAACTGGAAGAAGTCAGCCCGGCATGATCTGGTCTCATCATCCTAGAGTTGTTGATGGTTACTTGAAAATTCGGAGGAATGTGTATGTGCATTGTCGTGATTGGCGGCATGGATCGCCTTGCCCCTCATTATCAGGAAGAGGCAAAAAGGCTGGGCATCACCTTACGGTTGTTTTCCACCTTCGAGCGGGGTATGCAGCAGAAACTTTGCAACAGCGATGGCGTGGTGCTTTTTACCGGCAAGATCTCCCATGCCGGCAGGCGGGAGGCGATCAATGCGGTACGGCGCCACAATATCCCTTTCTACCAGCTTCACGCCTGCGGGCTATGCACCCTCCGCGATTGCCTGCGCTGCATACACAACAGCAACGCCGCCAACGTTAGGCCACCGGAAGGTGGCAAAAAACAAGTCGGTCTACCTGCCGGACGTGAGGAATCTGGGTGAGCACACCCAAAAAGTTCGGGCTTGTTAATTTTATTCTGTACACTAAAAGAACATTGACTTCTTAATCGCTGATTTTTATTGTCTCTGCTCGGCGGTAACATGTACGCACAATCATAGAGAAGATAAATAGCCGTAATCCGCTAAGCCAGTGAGAAAGAAAACAGCCCGGCACCCTGACTCAGTCGAACACCAAGGCGACCGCATTGAGAAGAAAGCTGTAAATTCCGAGGAGAATCTGTAATGTCAACTATCACTATCGCCCTGGCCGGCAACCCCAATTCGGGCAAAACCACCCTCTTCAACACCCTGACCGGCGCCCGACAGCATGTGGGCAACTATCCCGGCGTCACCGTAGAGAAAAAAGAGGGAGCCTATCCCTTTTCCTCCGGGGAGCAAGCCTCGATCATCGACCTGCCCGGCACCTATTCCCTCACCGCCTACTCGGTGGAAGAGGTGGTGGCCCGCGATTATCTGGTGCAGGAAAAACCCGATGTGGTCATCAATATCACCGATGCCTCCAACCTGGAACGTAACCTCTATCTTTCCACCCAGTTTCTTGAACTCGGGGTGCCCATGGTCATCGCCCTTAACATGATCGACGTGGCCCAAGATCGCGGGATTAGCCTTGACGCGCAAAAGCTCGCCGACCTGCTCAAGGTGCCGGTCATCCCCATTATCGCCCGCTCCGGCAAAGGTACCGCCGAGCTGATGGCCGCAGCCCTGGAGCTGTCCAAAAAGAACGAGCCTTGGAACCCCTTGCACATCTCCTACGGGGAAGATATTGACCTCGCTCTCCAGACCATGGTGCAACGCATCACCGAGGCCGAGTTCCTGACCGGCAGCTATGCCCCGCGCTGGCTGGCGCTCAAGTATCTGGAAGGAGACAGCCAGATCCGGGAAAAGGGACGCGCCCACAATTCGACCGTGGATCTGGAGCTTCAGGAGGTCGTGGACAAGGTCGGCGCGCACCTGCACAAGACCATGGATACCTATCCAGAGGCGATCATCGCCGACCACCGCTACGGCTACATCAAATCCGTACTCCGCCAGGAGGTGATTACCCATAAATTCGACGCCGACCGGCTTTATACCTCGGACCGGATCGACAAGGTTCTGACCAACCGGTTTCTGGGGCCGATCATCATGCTGGCCGTGCTGCTGGGTCTTTATAAATTCACCTTCACCTTCAGCGAACTGCCCGTTGCCTGGCTTGAGATCTTTTTCGGCTGGGCGAGCGGCAGCCTGGACGCCTTGCTGCCGGAAGGGCATCTGAAATCCATGCTCATCTCCGGGGTTATCGACGGGATGGGCGGGGTACTCGGCTTTGTCCCCCTGATCATGTTCATGTTCTTCGGCATCGCCATCTTGGAGGACTCCGGCTACCTGGCCAGGGTCGCCTTCATGATGGATCGGGTCTTCCGGATCTTCGGGCTGCACGGGAGTTCGGTCATGGCCTACATCGTTTCCGGCGGCATTGCCGGCGGCTGCGCCGTGCCCGGGGTCATGGCCGCCCGTACCCTCCGCTCCCCCCGGGAACGGCTGGCCACCCTGCTCACCGTCTCCTTCATGAACTGCGGGGCCAAGCTGCCGGTACTCGCCCTGCTCACCGCCACCTTCTTTTCTAAAAACCAGGCGCAGCTTATGTTCCTGCTGACCCTGCTGGCCTGGGCCGTGGCGCTAATTGCCGCCAAGTTCCTGCGGCTCACCGTGCTGAAAGGCGACGCCACCCCCTTTGTCATGGAGCTGCCGCCCTACCGCTTTCCTACCTTCCAGGGCCTGTTGATCCATACCTGGGAACGTACCTGGCAGTATATCAAGAAGGCGGGCACCACCATCCTGACCATCTCCATTCTGATCTGGGCGATGATGACCTTCCCAGGCTTGCCGCAATCGGAAGAAGACAACTTCATCCAACAGCGCCAGGAGATCATGGCCGCCGCTTCCGCCCCGGCCAGGGAGGCTCTGGAAAAGAAGGAAGCTGATTTGCCGGATGAGGCCTTGCAGCTCAAAGAAAAACTTACCGAGCTGGACAGCGCCCAGGCTGGCAGCACCCTGCGCCACTCCCTGGCCGGCCGGATCGGCAGCTCCATGGAATCAGTGAGCTGGCTGCCCGGCTTTGACTGGCGGACCAATATCGCCCTGGTCGGCGGTTTTGCCGCCAAGGAGGTCATCGTCGCCACCCTGGGTACGGCATACTCTCTTGGCGAGACCGACCCTGAGGACACCGCCTCTCTCTCCGAGACTCTGGCCAAGGATCCTCACTGGAATCCGTTGATGGCCATGGCTCTCATCGTCTTTGTCATGTTTTACGCGCCCTGCTTTGTTACGGTGGTGTGCATTTCCAGGGAGTCAGGCTCCTGGAAATGGGGGATTTTTGCCATCTGCTTCAACACCGTTCTCGCCTTTTCCCTGGCCACCCTGGTTTATCAGGGCGGGCGGGCCTTGGGCTTAGCCGGTTAAGGAACTCATTACGGGGTTAAACCCCAGAAGGAGCATCATCCAGAAATAAGTGATTATGGGAGGGCGCGGACACAGTGCCACCATGATCGCTTACCCTGTAATCAAGGAGAAAGCTATGTGGCAGAACGTCATTATCATCTTCATCATCGCAGTCTGCCTTTTTTTTGTCGGACGTCGCATTCAACGCCAGCTTAGCGGAAGCAAAACCGGCTGCGGTGGAGGATGCGGGTGCAGCGGTTGTGATACTTCTTCCGTAAAAACAAAGGGCTGCGAGACAAAATAACCACCATCCTTGTTTTGAAAAATAGGAACGGCCGGCAGCGCTTGACCTGAGTCAAGGTCTTTTTGCGTGTTTTCAACTATCTTTCTGGCAAAACAGCAAACTCGGAGGTGAGTCATGCGGTGGAACCAGGATGCGGAACAGGCGGTGGCCAAGGTGCCTTTTTTTGTCCGTAAGCGGGTAAAGAAAAAAGTGGAGGATGAGGCGCAGCAGGCCGGAGCCGTCAGGGTGACCATGACGCATGTCACGGCCTGTCGGCAACGCTACCTGCACCACCAGGAAGATGAAGTGCAAGGCTTTACCGTAGAGGCCTGTTTTGGTCAGAACGGCTGTCCAAACCGCATCGACAACGGGGATGATCTGACTAAACGGCTCGAAACCTTGCTGCGCACCCAAAACCTGAAGGAATTCATGCAAAGCCGGGTATCCGGCCCGCTAAAACTGCATCACGAATTCCGGGTAACCATGGCCGATTGCCCCAACGCCTGCTCCCGGCCCCAGATTGTCGATATCGGCCTGATCAGCGCTTCCCTGCCCGCACCGACCGACTCAGGCTGTTTGGAGTGCGGTGCCTGTCTTGCCGCTTGCCGGGAGGAGGCGATTACCCTTGCCGGGTTGACCGGGCCGCAGTTCGCCAGGCAGCGCTGCCTGGCTTGCGGCCAATGCGTCAGTGCCTGTCCAACCGGCGGTATCGCCTGCGACCTCCTCGGTTATCGCATTCTGCTGGGCGGCAAACTAGGTCGTCATCCGCAATTTGGCCGGGAAATTTCCGGGATCTTTTCCGCAGAAAACACCTTGGCCATCATCGAAACCTGCCTCACTCATTTCAAGGCGGAGAATAGACAGGGGGAACGATTTGGCGAGGTGTTGAACCGCACCGGCCCTTCCTTTCTTTCCCCCTATGTTTTTAAGGGTTCCTGAATATCTATAAACAAAGGTGCCAAGAATGCCTATAAACAGCGAGCGCCTGGCGCAGGTTTTTACAGCTATGTGCGCTATTGACAGCCCTTCCGGCGAAGAAGCACGGATGGCCAGGTTTCTCAAAGACCTCTTCGCCCAGGAGTTTCCCGAGGCCGTTATCGTTGAGGATGACTCGGCCAGGGAAACCGGCTCAGACGCGAATAATATGGTTATCCATTTCTTCGGCGATCTTCCTGGAGAACCAATCTTTTTTAATTGCCATCTGGACACTGTTGAACCTGCCAGAGGAATAAAGGTCGTGCGGAATGGCACTCTTTTTTCCAGCGCGGGCGAGACCATTCTTGGTGGAGATGACAAGGCCGGTATCGCCATCCTTATTGAGGCCCTTCGCGTTATCAAAGAGGCAGATATTCCATGTCTGCCAATGGATCTAATTTTCACCACCTGCGAAGAGATCGGCCTGCGAGGCGCCAAGGCTTTGGATATTTCTCTGATCCGCGCCAGGGAAGGCTATTCCTTGGACAGCAGTGGTGTGGATCTTGTCATCATTGGCGCCCCAGCCGCCAACCATTTTCATTTTACCGTTACCGGCGCGGCAGCCCATGCCGGTTTGTACCCGGAGCGGGGAATTAACGCCATTCAGCTTGCGGCGCGCTGTCTTGCCGACCTGCCACTGGGGCGTCTTGACGAAGAAAGCACCGCCAATATCGGCCGTATAAGCGGGGGTACGGCGACAAACATTATTCCAGAACGTGTTTTGGTAGAAGGAGAAGTCCGGAGTCATTCCCCGGAAAAACTAGCATTGTTTTCCTGTCAGATACAGGGGGCAATCCAGGCCTCCATTGCCAGATGGTCTCCAGGGCCTGGCGCTGATCTTGGGGTTGATGTCCGGCCCAGTCTTGACTTTCGGATTTACCAGGAGTACCCCGTCATGCACATTGACCGCAACGCCTCTGTCCTGCAGAGGGTTGACAAGGCGGCGGCCCGCCTGCAAAGGGAAATCCGCTATGAGCGGGCAGGTGGCGGTAGCGATGCTAATATTTTTAACGAAAAAGGACTGCAAACCGTCATTGTCGGGATTGGTATGGATCATGTACACAGCTGCGATGAATCAATAGACCTGTTGGACATGGAACGCACCATCGAACTGATAGTCGCGCTGCTAACCACCTTGAATTAAAGGAAAAATAGCATGTGTTTCACGTGAAACACATCTTGGGGGCGCTTTCGTCCGGCGAAAAAGAAAGGTTGTGCAAAAAAATAAGGGTCGCTCCAGGCAGAGTATGTTACTGTGTGATTCACGGTGGCTGGTCGCCTGGTTGTTCCTTTTGCGCTCCACCCGTGGTTGAGGCTGTCGGCCAGAAATTATACGCGGCGGAGGTTTTTCAGTATGGGAGCTGGCGCAAAGATTGTGGCCCTGGCCAATCAGAAAGGCGGGGTAGGCAAGACAACCACGGCAATAAACCTGGCAGCCTCAGTATCTTTGCTGGGCAAAAAGGTGCTGGTGGTGGATTCCGACCCGCAAGGCAATACCTCCAGTGGCCTGGGTGTCAGCCGCGCCAATGGCGGAATCCATCTCTATCATTGTTATATGGGGGAAGCCGAGACCAGAGAGGTTGTTCGGCCGGTGGCAGGACTGAAAAAACTTTCTGTTCTTCCCACCCATATCGACCTGATCGGGGTAGAGGTTGAACTGATGTCCGCAGTAAAGCGTGAGTGCTATCTGGGCAAGGTTCTTGCTCCTGTTCGTGGAGATTATGATTATATCTTTATCGACTGCCCACCTTCTCTTGGCCTGTTGACTATTAATGCTCTCACTGTGGCCGACACGGTTCTTATTCCCTTGCAATGCGAATATTTTGCTCTTGAGGGGTTAAGTCAACTGGTTCGGACTATCCGTCTGGTAAAAAACTCATATAATCGGACTCTTGCTATAGAGGGCTTGTTGTTGACCATGTACGATGGCCGCAATAAGCTGACCCGCCAGGTGGTTGCTGAGGTGAAGAACCATTTTCTGGGCAGGGTATATGACACGGTAATTCCACGTAATGTCCGTCTCAGTGAGGCTCCAAGCCATGGTCAAGCGGTTATTGTCTATGATAAGCGTTCCACTGGGGCGTTGAGCTATTTGCAGCTCGCAAAAGAGTTTCTGCGCAAGCAATCTAAGCTTGTACCAAGAGAGGGGGTCAAATCATGATGAAAAAAACAGTCCAAGCCCTTGGCAAGGGCTTGGACGCATTGTTGCCTTCCAGTAGTTCCGATGGCCGGGAATATTTTTTATGTCCCATCGACGCCATTGACGCAAACCCGGAGCAACCACGGAAAGATATAAACGATGCGGCTCTGGCCCAGCTTTCTGCCTCGATTGTCGAAAAGGGCGTGTTGCTACCCTTAGTTGTCTGTGAGTATGGCGAGGAGGGTCGTTATCAGATTATCGCCGGAGAACGACGCTGGCGGGCCGCTAAAATGGCGGGGCTTGACGAGGTGCCGGTTCTGGTAAAAGATGTCACCCCGCTTGATCGCCTTGAGCTGGCGCTTATCGAAAATATTCAACGCCAGGATCTGAATCCTCTGGAGGAGGCGGAAGCATATCTCCGCCTGGTAAAGGAGTTCAATCTTACCCAGGAAGAGGTGGCAAAACGGGTTGGCAAGGAGAGATCAACCGTGGCCAATGCGCTGCGGATCAATCAGCTTCCGGATTTTGCCAAGGAGGATCTGGTTCGCGGCGTTTTGAGCATGGGGCATGCAAGAGTATTGCTCAGTCTTGGCGACGAACTATCCATGCGTGAGGTTAGAAACGAGATTGTTGAACAGGGGCTTAGTGTTCGCCAGGCAGAGGCGCTTGTTCAAAAACAGAAGAAAAAAATGAATGCGGCAGGCAGTGGGGCAAAACGTCAGATTAAGAAGTCGGCAAACGAATTGCCGGAATCTTATTGCAGATCGCTGGCCAATGGACTGATCAATTATCTGGATACAAAGGCTCGGATTGTCCAGAATGGTACTCGGGGAAAGGTGGAAGTCGAGTATTATTCTCATGATGATCTTGAGCGAGTATTATCGCTCATTCTTCCTGAATCACAAAAATAACCTTTATTTTCAAGTAGTTAAATATGAGCCCATTCGAAGAACAGTCCGAGATTGTCCGGCAGGAACAACTCACCCCGGAGATATTCCGCCTGACCTTGAAGGCTCCAGAAATCGCGGGCACCGCCAGGCCCGGCCAGTTTGTCATGGTTCGGATCTCCTCCTGTTACGACCCTCTCCTCCGTCGGCCACTGTCCATTCACCAGACTATTGGCGGCAAGCAGGTACAGCTTTTATATAAGGTTGTAGGCCTGGGCACACGATTATTAGCCTCAATGCATTCTGGCCAGCAGCTGAATCTGACCGGTCCTTTGGGCCACGGTTTTGAGTTTGCCGGTAAGCAGGCGATCTGCCTGGTTGGCGGGGGCATGGGTATTGCCCCTCTCTATTTTTTAGCCAGAGAGATCCTGCGCCAAACCAGGCCGCCGAAATGTATGGTTCTGCTTGGCGCCCGGACAGCCGCTGAACTTGGCCCCCTGCCCCAGGATTTCCTGGATCTTGGCGTAACAAAAATCCATCTGGCCACCGATGATGGAAGCCTTGGCCATCATGGCTTTGTAGCTGAACTTCTCCCGCAACACCTTGCCCCCGATCTTCACTGGACGGCATGCACCTGCGGCCCGCAGCCGATGATGAAGGCCGTGGTCAGTCAATGCCGACAGCAGGGCTGGGAGTGTCAGGTTTCTCTGGAAACCATGATGGCCTGCGGGATCTCAGCCTGCCTTGGCTGTGCGGTTCCTCGGGCGGATCTCTCCGGCCCCTATCTCCATGTCTGCAAAGACGGCCCGGTTTTCAAAGCAGAGGAGGTTGCCTGGCTATGAACCAACCAGATCTGCGGGTCACCATCGGCGGCCTGGTTTTCAAGAACCCTGTACTCACTGCCTCAGGCACCTTTGGCTACGGCCAGGAATTCGCGCCCTACGTCAATCTCCATCACTTGGGAGGAGTGGTGGTCAAGGGGATCTCGCTGGCCCCGCGCCGGGGAAATCCCCCGCCTCGCCTTGTGGAAACGACCGGAGGCATGCTCAACGCCATCGGCCTTGAAAACGTGGGGCTTGACCGCTTTATCGCCGAGAAAATGCCTTATCTGCGGGAAATAGGCACCCGGGTTATCGTCAATATCCTGGGGGACAGTCTGGAAGAGTATCAGACCCTGGCCCAACGGCTCAGCGAGGTTGAAGGGGTCAGTGCCCTGGAGGTCAATATCTCCTGCCCCAACGTGAAAAAGGGCGGCGTTGCCTTTGGCACCGATCCCGCAATGGCTGAGGCCGTAACCCGGGCGGTGTGCGCCGGCAGTAACCTGCCGGTAATCGTCAAGCTCTCCCCCAATGTCACCGACATCACCTTGATCGCCAAGGCCGTAGAGGCGGGCGGAGCGCAGGCGGTCTCCCTGATCAACACCCTGTTGGGCATGGCCATTGACATCAGAAGCCGACGGCCAAGGCTGGCCAACATCGTGGGAGGATTGTCCGGCCCGGCAATCAAGCCCATCGCCCTGCGCATGGTCTGGCAGGTCGCCCAGGCCGTAAAGATTCCGGTAATCGGCATCGGCGGCATCACCACCACGGAGGATGCCCTGGAATTTCTCCTGGCAGGCGCGACAGCCATCGAGATTGGCACGGCGAACTTTATCAACCCTCGCGCCAGCCAGGAGATCGTCGAAGGCCTTGCCCGTTATGTGACGGATAACAGGCTTGCTGGGATCAGCGCAGTGATTGGCGGGCTTGTTCTGTCTTGATTTTTCATAACAAGATCATAACCTTACCGCAATCACCCCTGAATCATCCCAGATAATGCTTGTTACTTGGGCATTGCCGATCTTGATGGCTCGGAAATCTGCGAGGGGTCGCGCCAGATAATGCAAAAGCAGGCTTCTGACCACAATCAGATGGCTTATCACCAGGAGATTCTGGCCAGGATATTCACGCAGGATTGTTTCCAGGCAGGCCACGGCCCGGTTCTGCACCTCGGCAATGGTTTCGCAGCCAGGCAGGTGAAAGCCGCTTGGATCAGTAAGCCAGACGGGATATTCCGATCCGAATCTTGCCCGAATTGTCTCTTTGGTCAGCCCATCCCAGTGGGGGATGCTGATCTCGGTCAAGGCCTCTTTCGTTTCAACCGGCGCGGCCAACAGCTCTCCCACAATCCTGGCCGACTGTTGGGTTCGCGTCAGGGGGCCACAAAATATTTTCTTGATGCCGTAACCGGCAAGCTTTTTCCCAACCTCTTCAATCTGGGTCACACCCTCAGGATGCAGAGGCTCCAGGGTGCGACCGGCAAAAACATCATTCTTGTTTGCCGCAGTCAAGCCATGTCGAATAAGATAGATGGTGGTTTTCATGTTTATCTTTTCATTCTGTTAAAAAATAGCCCCAATCGCAATCAGTAAACTCTTGTTCACAACGCCGCAGTTCGTGCGGATTTACAAAAAACTCTTGCTCTCTCTTGTTTCTTCGGAGTAAGTTTACGAACTTAAGCCGTTGCCTAAAAGTAACCGGAGCATTAAAAAAACGTGCTCGACATAAGGGTTCGTAACGAAAGGTTCTGAACAGATAACGGTTATTTCATGCGGCCCCTGAACTTTACGGAAAATCAACCTTCTTTTCAATAAGGAAACCGATCATGCCCAAACAAACCAGACTTGCATTCCTGTCGGCCTTGCTCGCCGTACTGATGTTTGTCATGCATCTTGCGTTGCCTGCGGTTGAAGCCGCTCCAGCCGGGCGCATAGCCTTCCTGCCGTTTAAGGCAAACGCCAACCAGGACATGGGCTATCTTACCAACGGCATCCGTGACATGCTTGCCAGTCGCCTTGCCTCGGAGATCGGCCTTACCGTAATCGACAAGGCCGTGGTGGACAAGGCCTTGGCCAGCGCCGGAACTCCGACCCAGACAGAGGCGTTTCTCAGTCTGGGCAAGGCGCTTCAGGTAGATTATCTGGTGGTTGGCAGCCTCACTGCCCTGGGCAGCAGCCTTTCGTTGGATGCCAAGTTCTTTGATGTGGCCAAGGCCGCGCCTCAGAATTTTTATGCCACGGCCAAGAATGAAAATGAGATCATCCAAAGCATCGACTCCCTGGCCTGGGATATAAGCGAAAAAGTGTTTGCCCATAAACGTCCGGCCTCGGCCCAGCCCACCCCCCAGGCCGCTGTCCAGGCCCCGCCTCAGTATGCCACTGCTCACCCGGAACGGGCTTTTGCCGGTCGCGTCGGCAACTCCCCCTTCGTCTATAACAAGGGGATCAACTCTGCCTTTGACTTTACCAAAAGCCAGAACATGAAGCTTTCGCTTCAGTCCATGGAAGCGGTCGATCTTGACGGCGATGGCATTCCAGAGGTGATTCTGGCAGACCATGACAGCGTGCATATCTACAAACGCGATGGTAGCCGTTTAAGCCAGGCAGGCAGGATCATGGGCACCAAATCCTTCCGGATTCACGCTGTTTCTGTCGCAGATTTCAACGGCAACGGCAAACCGGAAATATATGTGAGCGCAGCCGATCATCAGAACCCCAGATCATTCGCCTTTGAGTGGCTGAGTGGAGATAAGGCCAACTATATCTTCAAAGATGTCCCCTGGTATGTGCGGGTAATGCCGATTCCGGGTGAAGCGATGGTACTTGCCGGTCAGCGCTCTGATTTCGACAAGGCCGTAGCTCCTGGCATCTTCCGGCTGGAGCTTTCCGGCGGGACGGTGAGATCCGGCAGTCGCATCGAGGTTCCTCCCCAGGTGAATCTCTTTGAATTTACCCTTGCCGATCTGGATAATGATGGCAGCCGTGAAATTATCGCCATCGACCAGGATGATCGGCTGCGGGTAATGCGCTCAGCCGGCTCCCTGCTCTGGAAAAGCGACGAGTATTACGGCGGCACCACCCGCTTCGTTGGCGGGCCGCCGGTCATGGATACTCACGAACTCACCGGCGATGACAAGTATACCCGTATTTATGTTCCCAGTCGCATCATCGTGCAGGATGTCAACAACGATGGAATTCCGGATGTAATCATCAACAAGAACCTCTCCAGCTCGTCACGGCTCTTCAAAAACATAAAGAGTTACCCCAGCGGCGAGATCCACGCTCTTACCTGGAACGGCGTTGGGCTTACCGAGCTGTGGCGAACCAGAAAGATAGACGGCTACATCGCTGACTATCTGCTCCGGCCCAACGCGGAAAAAACCGGCGCCGAGCTGCTGGTCGGCCTCATCCTCTCCTCTAGCGCCCTGGAGGTGTTTTCCGACCAGACCGCCACTGTACTCATGTACCAGCTTGATTTAACCAAGAAGACCGAACAGTAAGGCGAAGGGAAAAACGTGTATTTTCAGGATATTATTCTCGAACTCAGCAGATTTTGGGCCGGACAGGGTTGCGCGTTGCAACAGCCCTATGACATGGAAGTGGGGGCCGGCACCTTTCATCCGGCTACCCTGCTGCGGGCCCTGGGCCCGGAGCCATGGAAGGCGGCCTATGTCCAGCCCTCGCGGCGGCCAACCGATGGCCGTTATGGTGAAAACCCGAATCGGCTTCAGCATTACTACCAGTTTCAGGCGATGCTTAAACCTTCGCCCTCAAATATTCAGGATCTCTATATCGAGAGCCTTACCCGCTTCGGTCTTGACCCGCTGGAACACGATATCCGTTTTGTCGAGGATGACTGGGAATCCCCGACTTTGGGCGCCTCTGGTCTGGGTTGGGAGGTGTGGCTGGATGGAATGGAGATTACCCAGTTCACCTACTTTCAGCAGGCGGGCAGCCAGGAGCTGCATCCGGTTACCGTGGAAGTGACTTACGGCCTGGAACGTATCGCCATGTATCTGCAAGGGGTGGATAGTGTTTACGATATCGCCTGGAATTCCGAGGTCTCCTACGGCAATATCTTTCATCAGGCCGAGGTGGAATTTTCCACCTTCAACTTCGAGCAGGCAAATGTGTCGGCCCTGCTCTCATTTTTCGACACCTTTGAATCCGAGGCCCACCGGCTGCTGGAGGTGGAACTGCTTTTGCCTGCCTATGACTATTGCCTCAAGTGCTCGCATACCTTTAACCTGCTGGACGCCAGAAAGGCCATCAGCGTTGCGGAGCGCACCAGGTATATTGGCAGGATCAGGAATATCGCCAGAAAGGTTGCGGAAAAGTTTGTGGCCCAACGGGAGAAAATGGGCTACCCGTTGATGAAAAAATGAGGCTCATTCGGTGACAATAAATGTCGGTAGCGGCATGAAAAAGAAAAATGCGCCGACTTTAATGACCTTGGTAAATGAATTTTTTGGTTCATTCGTGTTTAAGTTGACAGCCTCGGGTTAAGTAGTCCGCAGTGTTGGTGAATTTTGAGGAGAAAGTAGGCAACATCCTTATAGCCGTAAGCCATCCGTTTCAATCTTTTGATTTTGTTGTTGATGCCCTCTGAGATGGCCGAGGTGATCCGCCTCAGGAAAAAGTTCAAGATGAAATGCCGCTTACGGAAGAATTTCTGCCCCAACTCGACAAAGGCCGGAATCTTAGATG
>Ga0208863_1001473_pt1 | contig 14822 bp, 13 predicted proteins | sample RifOxyD3_FD_184040 | JGI IMG/M metagenome (GOLD analysis project Ga0208863, IMG submission 184040) | Soil microbial communities from Rifle, Colorado - Rifle Oxygen_injection D3 (SPAdes) | ecosystem: Environmental > Terrestrial > Deep subsurface > Rock core/Sediment | place: Rifle, Colorado...
GCGGCTGACAGCCGCGCCGTCATCCTGGCCGGCGAGGTGGATGTCCTGGCCGGGCCGGATCCCAAGGACACCGGCCTCTTTAAGCTGCATGCCGGCACCCTGGTCCGGACCGAACGCGACGAAAGCGGCTGGACGCTCATCCGCATTGCCGATGACAAACGCGGCTGGGTCAAGAGCGATTCGCTGGGCTTGGTAGTCGATTCTCTATAATAGCTCTTCTATGGTCTTTATTACATTCTCCGTGGTAAAGCCGAACAGTGGGAAAAGCACCTCGGCCGGCGCTGATTCACCGAACCGGTTGATGCCGATAATCTTGCCGTTCAGCCCGACGTATTTATACCAGCCATCCGTTACCCCGGCCTCGACCGCGACCCGGGCGGTAACTGCTGTGGGCAGGACTGCTTCGCGGTAGGCCTGGTCCTGTTTGTCGAAGAGATCGGTGCACGGCATTGACACCACCCTGATCCGTTTGCCCCGGGCCGCAAGCTCATGAGCTGCGGCCATGGCCAGAGCCACCTCTGAGCCGGTGGCGATGATTATGGCCTCGGGAGTGCCGGCGCAGTCGGCCAGGACATAACCACCCCGAGTGATAGCTGCCAGTCCGGTCGCGTTGCGGGTCTGATGCGGCAGATTCTGGCGGGAGAAGAGCAGGCAGGTCGGGCCGTTTTGCCGTTCAATCGCCGATTTCCAGGCCACTGCTGATTCGACTGCGTCGCAGGGTCGCCAGACCGACATGTTGGGGATCATCCGCAAGGTCGCCGCCTGTTCAATGGGCTGGTGGGTCGGGCCATCTTCGCCGAGTCCGATTGAATCGTGGGTCAGGACATAGATGGCGCGCTGCTTCATGAGGGCGGCCATGCGCAGGGCATTGCGGGCGTATTCCGAGAAGATGAGGAAGGTCGCGCCGTAAGGGATAAAGCCGCCGTAGAGGGCCAGGCCATTCATGATGGCGGCCATGCCGAACTCGCGGACGCCATAGAAGATGTAGTTGCCGTCAGCATGGTCCTTGATGCTGCGGCTGCCGGACCAGAGGGTCAGGTTTGAGCCGGCCAGATCGGCCGAGCCGCCCATCAGTTCAGGGAGCAGCGGGCCGAAGCCATTCAGGGTGTTCTGTGAGGCCTTGCGGGTGGCGATCTTCTCCGCCTTGGCATCGACTGCCGCGATAAAGGCGTTGGCCTTTTCCGGCCAGGTATCGGGCAGGCGGCCGGCCAGACGGCGGGCCAGTTCAGCGGCCAGCTCCGGATGGCTCTTTTGGTAGGCGCTTAAAAGATTGTTCCACTGCTTTTCAAGCTGCTCGCCTTTACCGCGGGCGTCCCAGCCCTGATAGATATCGGCAGGAATTACAAACGGCGGGTGGGCCCAGCCGATAGCCGCCCGGGTAAGGGCTATCTCATCCTTGCCCAGCGGGGCGCCGTGGCAGACCTCTTTGCCCTGCTTATTGGGCGAGCCGCAACCGATAATGGTCTTGCAGCAGATCAGACTTGGCCGGCTCTTTTCGGCGCGGGCCGCCGTAATCGCCTGCTTGATCGCTTCCGGATCATGGCCGTTGATATTCTCGACTACATGCCAGCCGTATGCCCGGAAGCGGGCCGGTGTGTTGTCGGTGAACCAGCCCTCTACCTCGCCGTCGATCGAGATGCCGTTATCGTCGTAGAGGGCGATGAGTTTGCCCAGTCCCAGTGTGCCGGCCAGGGAACAGACCTCGTGGGAGATCCCCTCCATCATACAGCCATCGCCTAAAAAGACATAGGTGTGGTGATCGATGATCTCGTAGCCGGGTCGGTTAAACTGGCCGGCCAGAGCCTTTTCGGCAATGGCCATGCCCACGGCATTGGCGATTCCCTGGCCCAGGGGGCCGGTGGTGGTTTCGACGCCCGGCGCATAGCCGTATTCAGGGTGGCCCGGGGTTTTAGAGTGCAATTGCCGGAACTGTTTGATCTCCTCAATCGGCAGTTCGTAGCCGCTTAGGTGGAGGAGAGAGTAGATCAGCATGGACCCGTGGCCGTTTGACAGGACAAAACGGTCGCGGTTGGCCCATTTGGGATTTTTGGGATTGTGGTGCAGGAAATCGTTCCACAGGACTTCGGCGATATCGGCCATGCCGAGCGGCGCGCCCGGGTGGCCTGAGTTGGCCTGCTGGATTGCGTCCATGCTTAAAGCGCGGATGGCGTTAGCGAGATCTTTTCGTTGCGGCATGTTTCCTCCGGATTATTTGGCTTTGGGGTTGTTTTTTTGGGTCAAGGTGTAGAAGATTCGTAAATAGATATCCTCTGCTGCTTCGTTGGCCATTGTTTCCAGAACTTTTTGCTTATTACTCCGGGTGAATACGGCATCATCAGCCACAGCGAAAGCTGATTCTTTTAAAATATCGGTAACATCCCAGATGACTTTACCGGTTTTGGCCTCCTTAAGGGTAAAGGAGAGGTGGAGTACGGCCTTGAGTGTTGTGGCCTGGTCATGGAGATCATAGGATGTTCCCAGATAGCTCACTGACAGAATCGTACCCGAGAGCTCGTAATCAGCCTCTGCCGCTGTTGCTCGCATTTTCAGGTGTTTTGACTGGATGAGCCAGTCTGTCAACGACTGTCTGATCATTGACTCAAAACCAAGCTCGGAGGTGCGATTTTCCCACATCTTGATATAAATGCCGGACGTCGGCAAATCGCTGCCGTCAGGAGCGGTATAGGGATTCCTGTAGCCGCAGCCGGTTGCCGATAGCAAAACAGCGGTCAGCAGGAGCAGAAGGGTGATTTTTTTGCCGAACACGGATTCAGACCACGATATTGATCAACTTATTGGCCACGACAATGACCTTGCGCAGCGGCCGGCCATCGATAAATTTCTGCACCTTGTCATCGTTTAAGGCCTGGTTTTTCAGCTCTTCCTCAGGGGTGTCGGCGGCGGTGGTCAAGCGACTCCGGACCTTGCCGTTCACCTGGATAACCACGGTAACCTCGTCGTCCCGGGCCGCCTCGGTGTTAAAGTCCGGCCAGGGGGCTTGATCCAGACTGCCGGGCATTCCCAGCAGTTCCCATAGCTCGGCGCAGAAGTGGGGTACCATGGGCGCCAGCAGGATGATAACGCTGCTCACCGCCTCACGAAGTACGGCCGGATCGATGCTCTCCTTGGCCTCCTCGCCGCAAAGCGAGAAGAGGGTGTTGGTAAGCTCCATGACCGCGCTGATCGCTGTATTAAAGTGAAAATCGTTTTCAAGGTCGTTTGTTACCTTGCGGATGGTCTGATGGGTTTTCCGGTGCAGGTCGCGGCTGGCAGTGTTGAGATCGGCCGGTATGGCGCCTTGGGTGGCCCTGAGCATCTCCTGCCTGTCAGTAATGAAGCGGAAGACGCGGTGCAGAAAACGCGATGAGCCCTCAACGCCTTGATCGTTCCATTCGAGATCCCTTTCCGGCGGCGCCGCAAAAAGGCCGAAGAGCCTGACCGTGTCGGCGCCGTATCGCTCGATCAGGTCATTAGGGTCGACTACATTGCCTTTTGATTTGGACATCTTGGCGCCATCTTTAATGACCATCCCCTGGGTTAACAGGTTGGTGAATGGCTCGTCAATCGACAAATAGCCGAGATCGCGCAGAACCTTGGTGAAGAAGCGGGAGTAAAGGAGGTGGAGGATGGCGTGTTCTACCCCCCCGATGTACTGGTCTACCGGCAGCCAGTAATCGACTGCAGATCTCAAGAGCGGACCTGCGGTGTATTCCGGGCAGGCATAACGGGCAAAATACCAGGACGACTCCACAAAAGTGTCCATTGTGTCGGTTTCACGCCGGGCCACACGGTTGCAGACCGGGCAGACGGTTTTATAAAAACTTTCCATGGCATGCAGCGGGGATTTGCCGGTGGAGTCGAACACGATATCGGTGGGCAGAACGATCGGCAACTCACTCTCCGGCACAGGCATGGTGCCGCAGTGCGGACAGGTGAGCATGGGGATGGGGGCGCCCCAGTAACGTTGCCTGGATATTCCCCAATCCCTGAGCCGGTAGGTGGTTTTGGCTGCGCCGAACCCGCGCTCTTCGGCTTGCGCTGTGATGGCTTTTTTGGCCTCATCCGAGGCAAGGCCCGAAAATGGGCCGGAATCAACCAGAACACCCGGCTCTTCATAGGCCATATCCATGGTGGTTGCCAAAAGCCTGCTATCCCCTTCGGGCTGGATTACCACCTTGATCGGTATCTGATATTTGGCGGCGAACTCAAAGTCCCGCTGATCATGGGCCGGAACCGCCATTACCGCGCCGCTGCCGTAGGCCATGAGTACGAAGTTGGCGATATAGATGGGCAAACGGTCGCCGGTAAAGGGGTTTAAGCAGTATCCGCCGGTAAATATACCCTCTTTTTCCAGCTCTTCGTCCGGTTTGAGGCGTTGTCTTTTCAGGATGGTCCGGGCCGCAAACTCGCGGACCTGTTCCGGATGCTCATGTCGGCCGGCCAGGGTTTCGACCAGCGGGTGTTCGCAGGCTATCGACATGAAGGTTGCCCCGAATATGGTGTCGGGCCGGGTAGTGAAGATCGTCAGAGGTGTGTCTAGTCCCTCGATAGGGAAATCAAGCTGAGCGCCGATGCTTTTGCCGATCCAGTTGCGTTGCATGGTGAGGACTTTTTCCGGCCAGCCTTGCAGGCTGTCGCACTCTGCCAGGAGTTCATCAGCGTATTGGGTGATTTTGAAAAACCAGCCGTTCATCTCTTTGGGATTAACCAGATTGTCGCAACGCCAGCAGGCGCCGTTGATAACCTGCTCATTGGCTAGAACGGTCTTACAGGTTTCGCACCAGTTTACAGTTGTAACCTTCTGATAGACCAGGCCCTTTTCGAACATCTTGATGAAAAAAAGCTGTTCCCACCGATAGTATTCCGGTGAGCAGGTCGCGAGTTCGCGTTCCCAGTCATAACTGAAGCCCATGCGTTTGAGCTGGTTCTTCATATAGTCGATATTATCATAGGTCCAGCGGGCCGGCGGAGTGTTGTGTTTAATGGCGGCATTTTCAGCGGGCAGACCGAAGGCGTCCCAACCCATGGGGTGCAGGACGTTAAAGCCGCGCATCCGTTTATAGCGGGCGATCACGTCGCCGATCGTATAGTTGCGGACATGGCCCATGTGAATGCGGCCGGAGGGGTAAGGAAACATCTCGAGCAGGTAGTATTTCTGTCGTGTTAAATCTTCTTCAGCCTTGAAGGTTTTTTCATTCAGCCATTTCTCCTGCCATTTTGTCTCAACAGTCTTGAAATCATATCTGGCATGTTCTGGTTGAACAGTCATAGGTCGGACCTCGTAAAAACATGATAATAAACGGATCTTTTTTCGAAATCGAGATTACCTGAAGAATGGCAAAAAAACAACCGGCAAATCAGTCGGTATGCGTGGATTCAGCGGTCGCTAGATTTTCGAATGTCGTGAATTGATCGAGAAAAGCCAGTTTGATTACACCGGTCGGGCCGTTACGCTGCTTGCCGATGATCACCTCGGCAATGCCACGGTTCGGGTTGTCTTCTGCTTTGTTATAGACCTCGTCACGGTAGATGAAGCAGATAACGTCAGCATCCTGTTCAATGGCGCCTGATTCGCGCAGGTCGGAAAGTTGGGGACGTTTGTTCGGCCGGTTTTCAAGGCTGCGATTTAACTGGGAAAGGGCAATTACCGGCACATGCAGTTCTTTAGCCATAGCCTTAAGTGATCGTGATATCTCACTTATTTCCTGCTCGCGTCGTTCAGAGTTTTTGTGACCCCGCATCAGTTGCAGGTAGTCGACAACGACCAGTCCGAGGTTGTGTTCAGTTTTGAGTCGTCTGGCCTTGGCCCGCATCTCGAGAACGGAGAGAGCCGGGGTGTCATCGATAAAGATCGGCGAGCCTTCCAGCATGCCTGAAGCACGGACCAGCTTGGGCCAGTCCTGTTCCTTGAGAAAACCGGTACGCAGGCGATGCGAGTCGACCCGGCTCACCGAACAGAGCAGACGCATGCCCAGCTGTTCCTTGGACATCTCCAGGCTGAAGACGCCGACCGGGGTTTTGTGCAGGAGAGCGGTGTTCTGGGCAATGTTCATGGCAAGGGCTGTTTTGCCCATACTTGGCCGACCAGCCAGAATAATCAGGTCGGATGGCTGCAGGCCGGCGGTCATCCGGTCAAGTTCGGCAAAACCGGTGGGTACGCCGGTGATCAGTTCTTTTTTCTCGTAAAGGGTTACGATTTTTTTGAAGGTTTCGTTGATGACAAAGCGGATCGGATAAAAGGATTTTTTATCCTTGGTGCTGGCAATATCAAAAATAGCCTGCTCCACTTCATCCATCAGGACGTCGATATCATCCTGTTCTTCAAAACAGCGGCCGGCGATGTCGGTAGTGGTCTGGATAAGCCGGCGAAGAATTGATTTTTCTTTAACAATATCGGCGTAATAGCTTATGTTAGCCGCGACCGGCACAATATCGGTGAGAGATGCCAGATAGGCGGGCCCGCCTATCTGTTCAAGTTTGTTGGCATCTTTAAGATAGTTGGCGACAGTGACAATGTCCTGGGGTTCCGTGCGCTCGAAAAGAGTCGCCATGGCGGCAAAAATAATCTTGTGGCCGTCCCGGTAGAAATCATCGGCGGTGATTTTTTCGATAGCCTTGCCTAAAGCCCCGGCATGCAGGAGTATTGAGCCCAGAACGCACTGTTCCGCTTCAATATTCTGAGGCGGCAAGCGTTGCAGAGTTGAAAATGCCTTGGCGCCGGATTCCATAAAGCAGTTTCTCGTTGATCAATAACGGTTTGGCGGGAGCCAGACATATCCAGGTGTATTATAACCGGAGTTTTGTCGTGTATCCCGCCGAGGAGTAGAATGAGAAAAAATATTGCTACGGTCGCAAGTCGAGTCTATTCAACGGCCTGTGGTATGATCTGGACCTTGACCACCGCACTTTTTTGGTAGCCGATCTTGATGGTGACATTCCTCTCACCCAGGGTCTTAATGGGTTCCGGCAGAACTATTTTTTTCCGGTCGATATCAACACCAAGTTCCTGGATTTTTTCGGCAATGTCAGCTGCGGTAACGGATCCGAATAGTTTGTCATCCTCGCCGACCCGCTGCTCAATAACAACAGTCAGTCGGGAGATGGCTTTCGCAAGTGCTTCCGTCTCTTCCTGGTTTTTCTGGATTTTGGCCTGGATTGCCGCTTTTTCCTGTTCAAGAATGGCAAGATTTGATTTGGTAGCCATAACGGCCTTTTGTTGCGGGATCAGATAATTACGGCCGAATCCTGGCTTAACCTTTACGATATCACCTTCCTGGCCCAGTGTTTCTACGGTTTCTTTGAGGATGAGTTGCATTGTTTTGCCTCCGCGTTTCATGTTGATCCGATCGAAAGGATAATGATCCTCCCGAAGATCGATAATTCAGTAGTTATTGTTATTTAAACTAAAATACCGCCTGGTCGGCGTTGTCATTTTCCTTGGGTTTCCGTCTTCGTATATCCAGCCATGTATCAAGCAACCCCATGATGGATAGAATAACTATACCGAAGACTTGCAGAAAAAAAATTAAATAAATAATGCTGCGCAACAGACCTGGAAACCGCCATCTGTTTAAAAGATGTGAGAGGACTGCCAGGCCTTGAAAGAAAAAAAGCGTTCCTAAAACAATAAGGAGGTTGAGTGCGAACACATGCGGAATGTCGCCCGGTATAATCAGACCGGTTATTCCCAACACTACTCCCCAGACTAAATGGTCCGGAAGTTCCCAGTTCCGGTAATTCGGCCAAGGTGTGTGGTCTGTTTGACTCTTGCTGAGCAGCCAGTGGCCAATCAGCATATTTAGCCATATCGTGATACATACCGACACCAGCATTAAAGCCGGAAAAATTTTGGGAGTCAAGTTCCGCAGCTGAGTAACGGCAATTTCAATCTCTTTGGTCCGTTCAGCCTGGGGCGGAGCACTCTTAACATAGAGTTCATACCAGGAAGTAATACTCTGGTCCAGAGTTTTAACCGACTCCTGATAAGGATTTGTCCCCAGGTCAAAGGCAATCAGCGCCCATAAAGCTGCCCAGAACAGCAGGGCAGTCAGTACTGCCCTTAATCCAGCCCGGTGTGGCGTTTCCCCGACCCTTAAAGAGTGGGCCAGAGAAAATCCGGCCGGCAGCAGCCCCAGCGCAAAAAGCATTACCGAAATGTCACCGAAGAGTCCTGCAATCAAACTGGACAGGACAATGGCAAGCCCAATAGTTATCCCGCTACCTTTGCGACCCATTATGGTCGTCAGATAGAAGGATGGCAAAGGGACAAGAAAATAAAGCCACGCAAATTCAGGTCGTAATGCCGGCATAATAAGGATAATGCTGGTCAGCGCAACCCCTTGAGCAATATGACTTTTTTTTATTTCAACCTTGACGCTTTCACCGCCTGACATCTGACTTCCTTGGCACACCACTTCTCATGATCAGATCTGCGGATAACCGGAATATGGCAATAGGGCAATTTGTCGAGCCCTTTTTATGGCATCCGCTAATTGACGCTGATGTTTGGCGCAGGTGCCAAAGATGCGCTGCGGAATAATTTTGCCTCGTTCAGTAACAAAATTACGGAGTGTTTTCAGCTCCTTATAATCAATTACCAATTCCTTGTCAGCGCAGAAGCGGCAGACTTTTCGACGGGAAAATGTTTTCTTTTTTATCATAATAGCGATACCTCAATACTTTTAGATTATCATATCGGGAGAGAGAATAAGGATTGTGAGTTAATCCTCAAGCTCGGGTACCTCGATATCCTCGATGTCTTTTTCAGGACTATCGCTGATTGTTTTTGGTTTCCGGACAGGTGTGTTAATATCAAAGACTTCCTGGGTTTTGACAGTCATAAACTTCAGGATACGGTCATCGATTTTAAGAATTCGCTCGATTTCGACAACCGCAGCCGGTTTGCTGCCATATTCGACATAGATATACATCCCCTGGCTCTCTTTGCCGATATTATAAGCCAGTTTTTTCAGACCCCATTTATCGACAGTGACAAGTGTGCCGTCAAAATCTTTGATGATTCCGCTGACACGATCCGTGATGGCAGTGATGCCGTCGGCGTCGATATTGGGTTTAATGATGAAGATCGTTTCGTATCTTCGCATGGTAAGCCTCCTTATGGTCATTAATCTGGCCCTCGTTCTCTACCACAAGAGAGCAAGGAGGGAAAAAGTCCGTATCTCTACGGAAAAAAATTGAAGTGTGGATAACATGAGAGGGGCTCTCTGTCAATCATTTTCTGGGTTCCTAACCTGCATGATCAGGTGTAATTTTCTCGGGTTGTTTGAGATCCGCAGAGGCAATATCGTTACCGTTGAGGCAAATGTTTTGTTCGCCGGCCTTGATTCTCTGCCACTGCTCACGGAGATCCTGTTCGCAGGTTATGGTTGCATCTCCAAACACATGCGGGTGACGGCGGATCATTTTTTCAGTGATGGAGTCAATCACGTCTGAGAATGTGAATTTCCCCTGTTCTTCATAAAGATTATTGACAAACATTACCTGAAACAGGAGATCTCCCAGTTCTTCCAAGATGTGTTTATCATCATTTTGATCAATAGCTTCGGCGAGCTCACGGGCTTCTTCCAGGATATATTTTTTGAAGCTTAGCGGTGTTTGTTTTATATCCCAAGGGCATCCGTCAGGGGCTCGCAGCCGGATAATAATAGCTTTCAGCTCAAGTAATTTTTGTACTTCGTTAGTTTCCAAGAAATGCTCCTTAGCGGTTTAGTATCTTGTTTCCTGTTGTGAGAAAATATATACAACCGTCTTGAAAAATACACCAATTTAAACTGACAGTCAGCCTGGTTATGATTGCTTTGCCAATTTCAGGTTGAATTGCTTATAGCGGCAAGCTGGGGAAAAAATATTTCTGACTTATCTATGTATTTATTACTTGAATAAGTTTTTTTTTTTTGCTATACATTGTCCAGTTAGGTCTGATCGTTAATAGTAACAATATGCAAAAAAAAGCTTTTTTTGTTTTTTGAATATATGTTAACCGGTTCTGCTCCAATCTTTTTTATTTGATTTTTCATAGATGAATTTGGTTGTAAATATTTTATACCGTATATTAGATCGCATTTCGGATTTGCCGAAATGCTATATATCCTGATACGTTTTTAAAGTAATGTGTTAGGCGAAATTATTGGCCCTTGTTAAGGAGGAATATTATGGAAAAGAAGGTTATGGTCGAAAAGCACAAAGATATTGCCAGGATAGATCAGGAAGAGAAACGGACCCACGGTTGGTATGTAAGGGTTCGTTATTTCGGGAAAACTTATTCAAAGTTTTTTTCGGATGGTAAGTGCGGTGGCCGTTATTCAAGCCTTCTCTCTGCCCTGGCTTGGCGTGACAAGACCGAGAAACAACTTGGCAAACTTCGCACCGACAGACATATTGTTACTGTCAGTAATACCAAGACCGGTGTGGTTGGTGTAAGACTGAACGAGGAACTCAACCGCTATGAAGTCAGTTGGGTAAATCAAGCCGGAAAACAGGGTAAGACATCGGTTTCCATTAAGAAACATGGTCGTACCAAGGCGTTTGAGCTTGCCTGTAAGATCAGGAAGGAAAAAGAAGCCGAGCGATTGGCAGCCTGATTTCGCCTTAATTTTTTTTTAGCTTACAGATAGTTATGGGGGCTATGTCCACTTGACCGATAGGTCGGTAGTCATATCCTCCATTTTTTTTACTCATTTACGTAAGTTTTGTTTGTTAAGATAAAGGTTAACGAGAGTCTTTTTTCTGCTTGACGGAAAACTGCTTTGGCACTATCATTTCTCACGCAATGAATCTATATTCATTTTTTTATGAGAATCTTCCCAGTGTGGGAGTTTTATAAAACTGGCGTGACTCGGTTGTCCGCCAACGGATGCTAGACATCAATAATATTTAATTTTGAATTTAGGAGGGTTACGCTATGTCAGTCTACGTTGTAGGCCATAAAAATCCGGATACCGACTCTGTTGCCTCGGCAATCGCTTATGCTAGTCTTAAGAAGGCAATGGGCGTGGATGCCGTGCCGGTAATGCAGGGTGCGCTGAACCCGGAGAGCCAGCTGGTTCTTGATCGTTACGGATTTGCCGCTCCGGAAATCATGACCGATGTCGCCGGCAAGAAGGTTATGCTGGTAGATTTCAGTGATATCGCCCAGGGCCCTGCCAATATGGCAGACGTTGTGGAAGTGGTTGATCATCACAAAATCGGCGATGTTACCACCAACAGCCCGATTTTCTTTTATGCTAAGCCGGTGGGTTGCACCTGCACCGTTATCAACGAAATTTTTAAGACTAACGGCATCGCCATTGCCAAGAATGTAGCCGGTATCATGACCGCCGCTATCCTAAGCGATACCGTTAATTTCAAATCGCCGACCTGCACCCCGGAAGACAAAGTTGCCGTGAAGGAATTGGCAGCCATTGCCGGTATTGCCGACACTAATGCTTTGTTCATGGATATGCTTAAAGCCAAGTCCGCTATCGATGGTGTCCCGGTTAAGGATCTCCTCTATCGCGACTACAAAGATTTTGATATGAAGGGCAATAAGGTTGGCATAGGTCAGCTCGAGTTGGCCACCCTCGACCAGGCAGCCAATGTCCGTGCCGACCTAATGAAAGCCATGGAAGGTCTGAAGGCAGAAGGGCGTCATTCCGTACTTTTCATGCTGACAGACGTTGTCAAGGAAGGTACCGACCTGCTGGTTATTTCTAAAGATCCTGGATTGATCGAATCTGCATTTGGCGCCAAATTGAGCAATGGCTCTATGTGGTGCAACGGCATGATGAGCCGTAAGAAACAGACTGTTCCGCCGCTGCAGAAGGCATTCGGTTGCTGATTATTCAGTAATTGATCGTAGATATAAGTAGAATTAAAAAAGGGTGATGCAATGAATTTTCATTGCATCACCCTTTTTTTGTGAGAATTTTTGTTAAGTTTTTTCAGTTGGCAACAATCTCCGTGCGGGCGCAAGCGATCCGGCTTACAGCAGAAGCGTAGTCAAAGGTGTTGTCGCGCTCCTGAGTGTGGCAGCGGGTGCAGGTGTCGGCCGTTGGTTTGGCCACAACTTGCCATTTGCCGGGATCATCTGCATGACGACGGCCGGCGCCATGGCAGGCCTCGCAGCCCACGGCCTTGAGATCGGCAGACAGGTCGAGGAGATGGTCTGTGCCGTCGGCTCCTTTGTCTGTGACATGGCAGGGCAGGCAGTTCAGGTTGAATTGTTGTTCCGAGCTGACCAGTGACTGGTAGGCGTGAGCATGGCCGTTGCCCTGCCAGCCATTAACATTCTCGGCATGGCAGCCTGCGCATGCCATCCAGCCGGCAAAGAGGGAGCCACCGGCTGCTGCCGTATCGGAAGGTGCTGACAACGATGGCAGAGGTTCCAGTGCGCGTTGCGGTGCAATACTGCTTTGCCTCCTGCCTAAAGAGTTGATTCGTTCCTTGGTTTGCTGAATAATGGCATGGACCTTTGGGTGATTCGGTAATCCTGCATCTAATTCTATGAAATCATTGGTGAAAGATCCTGCTGCTGTTCCGCGCGCCCGCTCCTGTTCCATAACTGATTTTAGGGTATTGACCTCTTTAACAAGAGCCTCTTTCTGGCGTACGAGATTATGATAGATCTCCAGATGACTACGGTCATCCTTGTAAACTACTTCAGGTTCGCCCCTGCTCTTGTACCCTTTTATCTGCCATACCAGTTGATCGATCTCTCTGGATTTATCAATGATCATGGTGTTTTTATCATCACCCCATACTTTTGATTTGCTCCAGGAAAATTGTAATAAACCTAGATACTTCCCCTGTTTTGCCGTCTGACAGATCAGAGTCTTGTTCTGAAGTTGAGGGGGCATGTTTGCTGATCGTTGTTCCGCCTGAACAATTATATGGATTTCAGGATGGAGTTTAGTGATATCCGTATTCAGGTGGGCCGGCAGACTGGAGAGCAGGATGATCATGTCGGCACTGCCGGCAAGCTGTTTGATGACTGCCGGCAGGGTCTGCTCCCATGCCATAATCATTGCATCGTCGGACTGGGTGAGGATGCCCGGTTCTTCAGGACTGGTCAGAGCAGTAATACCGACTTTAAGATTGCCGATTTTTTTTATCAGGCTTGATGCGAAAAGCGGTTGATTCGTGGATTTGCGGACGAGATTGGCGCTCAGCCAGGTGAATTGCGATTTTTCCTTAAGCGCCAGGAGAAAGCTGAGACCGGCCGCTAATTCCTGCCCGGAGACGGCTACGGCATCGTAATGCATGGCATTATAGGCCTCGACTATTCCTGTGGCGTTGATCTGGGCCTGTTGTTCGGTACCTGGAGAGAGGCGTGGCCGATCAAACAGCAAGGCTCCGGCATCGACCAGAAGCGCTGGTTTGTTGTTCTCTTTGATGGTTTTTTCGAGGATATGAGCCTTTTTGGACAGACCGCCCAATTGTCGGCTTTTTCAGCCGCACGGTTCAATTTCACCAATAACAGCGTTCGAATAGAAGAGGAGATAATCCTTATCCGTGACGGCAACAGCAGAAGTGACCCATAAATGCATCTGCGCAAGAGTGATGAACAACATAAACAATAAATTAGCGGTTGGTTTCACAGTATCCCTCCTGATTTTAAATTCAGGGTAGCGGTGGTAGGTGTAAAAAACAAAAAATAGTTATCGAGAGTTCTCTCTGCGGCGTTCCGCCAGTATCTGTTTCCATTTATGCAGGCGATCTTTTACTATCGCCTCATAGCCACGGTTTGTCGGGTTGTAAAAGGTTCTGCCTTTCAGTTCGTCCGGTAAATGCTCCTGGTCTGCCAACCCCTCATCCTGATCGTGGGCATAGCGATAATCTTTGCCGTAGCCCAGTTGTTTCATCAGTTTAGTCGGGGCGTTTCTAATATGCAAGGGGACAGGCAGAGTGCCGGTCTCCTCTATAGTACGTTTAACTTGGTTATAGGCCATATACACGGCATTGCTTTTGGGCGCTGTCGCAAGATAAACGGTTGCTTGAGCCAAAGCAAGCTCTCCTTCGGGCGAACCAAGGATATGATACCCCTCTCGGGCTTGTAACGCAATAACCAAGGCCTGCGAGTCGGCAATGCCGATATCTTCGGAAGCGAAGCGGATAAGTCTTCTGGCGATATAGAGTGGTTCTTCACCTGCGACCAGCATCCTTACCAACCAGTAGAGGGCTCCGTCAGGGTCGCTGTCGCGCAGGCTTTTATGCAGCGCTGAGATTAGGTTGTAGTGCTCTTCGCCGTCTGCATCATACCTGAGACTGCGGCGCTGGATCGCTTCCTCAACCATAGCCATGGTCACTTCAGCACAACTGGATGAGTCACAGAATGAGGCGATGATCTCCAGGCTGTTTAAAAGATTGCGGGCATCGCCGTCAGTCATGGCGATAAGATGCTCCAGGGCGCGCTCCTCAAAATGGAGCTGCAGAGAACCCAGGCCATTTTCCCGGTCGGTCAGTGTTCGTTCGGCTATGGCCCGCAGATTCTCCGGGGTGAGCGGATTGAGTACCAGCACCCGGCAGCGCGACAGAAGCGGGGCGATAACCTGAAAAGAGGGGTTTTCAGTGGTGGCGCCGATCAAGGTGAGCAGGCCGCTTTCGACATGGGGCAGAAAACCGTCCTGCTGGCTCTTGTTAAATCGGTGGATCTCATCGACAAAAAGGATGGTGGCCTTGTGTTCGGAATTTTTTCGTTCGGTTGCCTGGGCGACAATCTCGCGGATCTCTTTGACCCCGGAGAGTACGGCCGAGAAAAAGACAAAGTCGGCGTCGGTTGAGCGGGCCAGGATGCGGGCAAGGGTGGTTTTGCCGGTGCCGGGAGG
>Ga0208863_1001476_pt1 | contig 14803 bp, 10 predicted proteins | sample RifOxyD3_FD_184040 | JGI IMG/M metagenome (GOLD analysis project Ga0208863, IMG submission 184040) | Soil microbial communities from Rifle, Colorado - Rifle Oxygen_injection D3 (SPAdes) | ecosystem: Environmental > Terrestrial > Deep subsurface > Rock core/Sediment | place: Rifle, Colorado...
TCCGGCGAGATCATGGCGCTCTCCTCCAACGATCTGGCCGCGGTGCAACTGGCCTGCGGCATGGGGCTGGTCGCCTTTGTCGACGCCGTAGTCATGTCAACCGCCGCCCTGGCCTTCATGGCCTATATCCATCCCGGGCTGACCCTGATTGCCGTCGTGCCCATGCCGTTTTTGGCGCTGCTGACCCGTTTTCTTTCCGGCCGGCTCCATCACCGTTTCCGCAAGGTACAGGAGCAATTTTCGCTGCTTACCGAATTTGCCAGGAATTCCCTGAGCGCCATCCGGCTGCTCAAGGCGTACAGCCAGGAACAATCCCAGGTGCATCGTTTCGATCGGCTGGGTCGCGCCTATATTCGCGACAATCTGCGGTTGGCCCTGGTGCAGGGCACCCTTTTTCCGGTTTCCGGCCTGGTCGCCAACATAAGTCTTTTGCTCGTTATCCTCTTCGGCGGTCGGCTGACCGTCCAGGGGCGGATTACGGTCGGCGATTTCGTCGCCTTTATCTCCTATCTCTTCATGCTGACCTGGCCGATGATGGCCTTCGGCTGGGTGGCGAATCTTTTTCAGCGAGGCGTCACTTCCCTCTGCCGGATCAACGAGATTCTGCAGGAGCGTCCGGTGCTGCAGGATGTGGTGGCAGGATTGGAGGTTCTGCCGGTAGCGCGCGGCGAGTTTGCGATCAAAGGGCTGACCTTTGCCTTTGCCGGGCTGGGCCGGCCGGTGTTGCACGACATCAACCTGGCCATCGGTCCCGGCGTCACCGGTATTGTCGGTGCCACCGGCTCCGGCAAGACCACCCTCTGCCACCTGCTGGCCCGGCTCTATCCGGTACCGGCCGGCTGCCTGTTTCTCGACGGCCGGGATATGAATGAACTGCCGCTGGCCGCGGTGCGCGGCAGCATCAGCTATGTGCCGCAGGATATTGTGCTGTTTTCCGATACCGTGGCCGCCAACATCGCCATGGGCCGGCCCGACGCCACCCGGCAGCAGATCGAGGCCGCGGCCCGGACCGCCGCCATCCACGAGGAGATTCTCGCCATGGAGCATGGTTATGAAACCAGGGTCGGCGAGCGGGGCGTCATGATCTCAGGCGGCCAGCGGCAACGGCTCGCCTTGGCCCGTGCCCTGTTGCTGGACAGGCCGATATTGATTATCGACGATGGTCTTTCGGCCGTGGATACCGAAACCGAACATGCGATCATCCTGGCCATTGCCGGCTATTTGCGGGGCCGGACCTGTATCATTGTTTCACACCGGATCGCGCCTTTAGTGGATGCGGACACCATTCTGGTCATGGATCAGGGACGAATCGCGGCGGCCGGCACCCACGCGCAACTGGTCAGGACAAGCGATTTTTACGCCACCATTTACCGGCACCAGCTTTCACCCCTGGCCGGTGCTGTCGGAGGCTGACGGATATGCGGCACGACTACGGTTATTTCGAAGAAGAACATCTGGCCGCGGTCGGTGATATCGGCCTCTGGCAGCGAATTGCCGGCTATGTGCGGCCATACTGGCGGGGGGTGGCCCTGGCGATCCTGCTTTCCCTGGTGATCACCGCTGCCAGTCTGATGATCCCCTACCTGGTCGGCGTCGGGGTAGACCGCTATATTGTCAACCAGGATCTGCAACTGGAGGATCGCCTTGCCGGGCTGGCCCGGATCGCCTGGCCATTTGCCGGACTGATCTGCCTTGGTTTCCTGGCCAATCTCCTGCAGGTGATTCTGCTGGAGTGGTGTGGCCAGAACATCATGCACCAGTTGCGTCAGGGCCTTTTCAGTCATTTGCTCGATCTGCATCTCGCCTTTTTCCATAAAAACCCGGTCGGCAAGCTGGTTACGCGGGTCACCAACGACATCCAGAACATGTACGAGATGTTCACCTCGGTGATTGTCACTCTGTTCAACGATCTGATTTCTCTGGTCGGGATCCTTGTCGTGCTCTACTGGATGAACTGGCGTCTGGCCCTGCTCATTACCCTGCTGATTCCGGTGATTGTCGTCAGCACCACGTGGTTCAGCCGCATGATCAGGGATGCCTTCCGGGCGATCCGGACCAGTCTGGCCTGGCTTAATGGCTTTATCCAGGAGGCGATTTCCGGGATCGCCATCATCCAGCTTTTTCTGCGGGAAAAAGATACGGCCGAGAAATTCGTGGCGCTCAATCGCGGCTATTATCTTGCCTCCTTGCGCCAGATCAGGATATTCGGCATCTTCATGCCGCTGCTTGAGGTGCTTTCCACCGTGGCCCTGGCCATGATCATCTGGTATGGCGGCGGCGAGATCATACGGGGGCGGATGAGTCTCGGGGAACTCGTTGCCTTTCTCTCCTATATCCGACTGTTTTTTCAGCCCCTGCGTGAGTTTTCCCAGAAGTACTCCATTGTGCAGTCGGCCATGGCCTCGGCGGAACGGATTTTTCAACTGCTGGATACCAGGACCGTGCTGCCGGTGGCCGCGGTCCCGCTGCGGCCGGCCTCGTCCGTCGGTGCTTTCGAGTTCCGGCAGGTGACTTTCGGCTATGACCCGGATTCTCCCGTGTTGCGGGATTTTACCCTGAAGGTCCGGGCAGGTGAGACCTTGGCCATTGTCGGCGCCACTGGCTCCGGCAAGACCACGGTGATCAATCTTCTGGAGCGGTTTTACGACCCCGGCCAAGGGGTGATCAGCGTGGACGGCGTCGACCTGCGGCAGCTTGATCCAGCCTGGCTGCGCCAGCAGATCGGCCTGGTGATGCAGGATGTCTATATTGCGCCCGATACGATGCGGGAAAATATTCTGCTCGGGTTGGAGATGTCGGAGGAAGATCTGGGGCGGATCATCGAACAGGCGCAGTTGAGCGATTTTGTCCGGCAGTTGCCGGACGGGCTGGCGACCATGCTCGGCGAGGGCGGCCAGGATCTGTCGGCCGGACAGCGGCAGCTGGTGGCCCTGGCCCGGGTTCTGGCCCGCGACCCGCAGATTCTCATCCTGGACGAGGCCACCTCTAATGTCGACTCGGAAACCGAGGCCCGCATTGAACGGGCGCTGGAGGCAACCCTGGCCCGCCGGACCAGCGTGGTCATTGCCCATCGGCTGTCGACCATCCGGCGGGCGGATCGTATCCTGGTCATGGCCCGGGGCCGGATCGTTGAAGAGGGGACCCACGCGACCCTTATGGCCGGCCGGGGCATCTACTGGCACCTGCAGGAGTTGCAGAACAACGGCCTGCATTCTTCCCGTGCGCCGGAGTCAGCGTCACCGGCGGCAGCATAGGATACGGATTGTTGTCGCAGGCTGCGGCGCAGCCTGGCTCGTAGTTGAAAGAACGGGTTAAGAGGCCGGCGGTCGGTCGGATATTTTTCTGCGGGTTGAGCGAAGCAGGATGACAAACACCAGAAGGCTGGCCAGACTGACACCCCATGGGGACAGCAAGGCCCGGATGAACGGATTGTGAGGTTGGGAAAAGCCGTCGGACCGGGAGAGCAGGCTGGCGAAGAAGATCAAGCCCCAGAGCGTGCCAAGCAGCAGAAAGCCGATTTTTTTCATGGGAAGATACGATTGGCGGGAAGTCTTGCAGTCTTGTCGCCTGGGCTGGAAAAAAGTCTGCTTGTTTGCCTGTTGCCTTCCCCGGAGGAATAAGGGCATCCTGCGCCAGAACCATACCAGCCTTGGATGCATCCTCCGGGTGACAGCCTAGCTACAGCCCGGGCCGATTATGTTTTTTTCGCGACGTCATGCCGGGTGCCACGCCGCTGACGGCGCTCAGAGAACACCTTGAGGTTATGCGAAAATATTGATGCCACGGCCAGAAACCTCCAGGTCTTTCGTCCGGGCGGCCTGCTCCGCTTCAGTGCTGGCGGTATCGACCCTTCTGGTCGCTTCCTGACGTGCGGCCCGGGCCTGTTGTTCCCGACGGGCGGCCATCTGCTCCTCAGTCCTGGCAGCCATCTGGCGGTTGGCCGCCTGCTGCCGGTCATTTCTGGCGGACTCCAGTTCGCGTTGCGCCTGTTCTTCCTGGTTTCTGGCGGTGCTTGCTTCCCTGGTTGCCTGTTGCTGCCGTTCATCTGCTGGTCGGGCGGTCGGCTGCGGTCCTTCTCGGGGAGGTGCAGGTGTCGGGGAGCTGATATTGCTGATGATCGATTCGACTTGAGTCGACATCGGGACCTCCTTTCGCAGGGCGTGCGAAAAATGGGTGCATTCCTTGGCCCTGAGGCCGTCGCCATGGCCATGGGCAGATCGGCCGGAACCTAGAGGGGATATTTTCAGAAAGCGCGAGCCATCAAGTAGTTAGCTTTCGCAAGCGAGAGCGACTTGGAATGCCTTGGCCGGGCATACATCTCCCCTTATCGTAACTTATCGGCTGAAGCTTAAAGAAAATTTAGCAAAAAAAATGTAAAAGTGAAATTTTTTTTATTTCTGGCGGGCCGCGCCTCCAGATGACCATGATTGCAGACCGGCCGGAGGTGTGGTATGAGTTTATTAGGTCCTGCTGTCGCGGAGTTATCGCGGCAGATGTGACCGCAATTTAGTTTGGCCTTTTTTCCAGGCCTTAGGCTCAATTCAAGATTCAGGAGCTACAAAGATGCTTGTTACGTGCCCTTCCTGTCAGGCCAAGCTGAAGATACCATCGGAAAAAGTGGGCGACGAGGCGGTGAACGTCAAATGTCCGCGCTGCGCGCATGTCATGCGCGTGAAAAGACCCCAGCCGGCGGGGCAGGCAGCCCCGCCGCCACCGGTGAAAGAGAAGGCCGTGGGTTCGGCTCTGCGGCAGGAAACGCCCGGCGCGGTGCCCACAGCAGGCCAGGATCGCGGGAGGAAGAGCAAACGCTTTCGCTTCAAAAAGAAGATTTTGGTCGATAATGCAATGCTGGTGGAAGGGATCGATATAAGCGACGGCGGCCTGTTTGTGCATACCGGCCGATCTTTCATCGTCGGCAGCGAAGTGACGGTTGCGCTGCCGCTGCCCGGCGGGAATGTGCCGGTGCGGGCCACTGTCCAGCACAATCAGCCAGGCGTCGGGATGGGCCTCAAGTTTGTCGGATTGACCCAGGCGCAGAGGAGCCACCTTCAGAGTTATCTGACCAACGAGTTGTCTGTTGAGGCCGCTCGTTCTCCGGAACAGAAGAAGACGGTTGTTCTGCTGGCAGGAGGGTCTGAGACCGCCAGGCGTATCATGAAAAGCAAGCTGGTCCTGGAGGGCTTTGCCGTTATTGAGGCGATGAGTATTGTCGAAATACTCAAAAAAATGAATGTGCAGGTGCCCGATATCATTGTCATCGACTGGCAGGAAAAGGCGGTTGAAGGAGTGGAGCTGCTGAACCGGCTGAAGAAGCATGCGCAATGGAAGAAGATGATGAAGGTCGTATTGTCGGCCGTGTCGGACAAGGCCATGCAGCAGAAAATCATGGAGGCCGGCGCCGACGAATTTCTGGCAAAGATGGATACCCCGCCGGCCCGGCTGTCCGACCATCTCAAGAAGTTTATCGCGGCCCGGAGTTGAACGGGGCCTGGCCTGTCGTTTTGGAATCAGGCGTTGTAGGAGCCGGAGGCAGTGGTGCCGCCATTTCCGGTCCAATCCGTATGGAAAAAGTTATTGCGGGGTTGGTCCAGCCGTTCATAGGTGTGGGCGCCGAAATAATCGCGCAGTGCCTGCAACAGGTTGGCCGGCAGCCTTTCCCGCCGGTAGCCGTCATAGAACGACAGGGCGCTGGTCATGGCCGGCAGCGGCAGGCCGGCCGCCACCGCTATTGCCACCACCCGGCGCCAGGCGGGTTGCGCCGCCTGGATCTGCTTGTTGAAATACGGGGCGAGAAGCAGGTTGGGCAGTTCGGGATTCTGGTCAAAGGCCTCTTTGATCCTGTCCAGGAAGGCAGCGCGGATTATGCAGCCGCCCCGCCACATGAGGGCGATGCCGCCGTAGTTCAGGTCCCAGCCGTATTGTTCGGTGGCCGCACGGAACAGCATGTAGCTCTGGGCGTAGGAGACGATCTTGGCGGCGTATAGAGCCTCGCCGAGATCGGCGACAAAAGTCGCGTGGTCAACCGCCAGGGTCGGGTCCGGACCGGCTAGGATGCGGGCGGCCTGAACCCTTTCTTCCTTGAGGGCCGACAGAAAGCGGGCAGAAACCGCCTCGCCGATCAGGGAGAGAGGAATGCCTAAGTCCATGGCGGAATTTACGGTCCATTTGCCGGTTCCCTTCTGACCGGCCGCATCCAGGATTTTGTCCACGGTCGCTTCGCCGTTTTCAGTACATGCAAGAATCTCTGCCGTTATTTCGATAAGGTATGAGTTGAGAGGGCCGTTGTTCCAGGCGGCGAAAATCCGGCTCATGGCCGCGGCTGGCATGCCGAGCCCGGATTGCAGCAGATCGTATGCCTCGCAGATGAGCTGCATATCCCCGTATTCGATGCCGTTGTGGACCATCTTTACAAAGTGGCCGGCTCCGCCTTTGCCCACCCAGTCGCAGCAGGGGGTGTTGTCGGCGACTTTGGCGGCGATGCTCTGTAGTATCCCCCGCACATGCGGCCAGGCAGCGGTTGAACCGCCTGGCATGATGGATGGGCCGTGTCGGGCGCCCTCTTCACCGCCGGAAACGCCGCAGCCCACGAACAGCAGGCCCCTGGCCTCCAGGGTCTCTGTCCAGCGTTCGGAGTCCTGGTAAAAGGAGTTACCCGCGTCGATGATGATGTCGCCTTCTTCCAGGAGGGGGATGAGTTGCTCAATGGTTTGGTCCACCGCGGCCCCGGCCTTGATCATGAGCATCACCTTGCGGGGTTTTTTGAGGGAGCCGACCAGTTCGGCCAGGGTATGCGTCCCTATGATCCTGGTGCCGCGGGCCATACTGTTCATGAAATCATTCGTCCGGTCGGTGGTCCGGTTGAAGACGGCCACGGTGAATCCGTGGTCGTTCATGTTGAGCGCCAGGTTCTGGCCCATGACGCCCAGTCCGATCAGGCCGATATCCGCGGATTTTTTCATAGGTGTTTTTCCCGAAGGTGATTTTTTAAGCGGGGAGAGGACAGCATCAGGAAGCGGCCCGGTCGGCGGCGGGAGCAGGTTACTTCGGTTCTTCGTTGGTTGGCGGTTTCCGACCGACCGGTTTCGCGACTGCCTGAGTAAAATAGGGATTTGGTTGCGTTTGGGCCGGGCCGTATTTCACCCTGATCATCTGAGACTGCAGTTCGGAGATGCGTTCCAGTGCCCGCTGGAGTTCTTCCTTGGTTTCCGTCAGGTTGACATTCTTTTCCTGGACCTGCTGCTCTAGGGTTTCCCGAATCTCGTTGAGTTGCCTGATCAGGGTCTGCTCCCGTGCGACCCGGTTCAGTTTGGCTGCGAGTTCGTTTTCCCTGAAAGGTTTCTTGAGGAAGTCGCTGGCCCCGGCTTCGATCACATCGGTGTAGCTGAACTGGTCGCCGTAGCCGGTAATGACGATGACCTCGGTGTTCGGATAGGTGGCCCGGATGTGCTTAAGCAACTCCATGCCATCCATGTTGGGCATCTTCATGTCGGTGATCACGATGGGGAACTCTTCCCGTTCGAGGATGGCCATGGCGTCGGCGCCGTCATCCGCGGTTACCGGTTCCAGCCCGAAGGAGGCGGTCATCACCGACAGCAGTTCCCTGATGACCGCGTCATCGTCAACGATGAGTATTTTGTTTTGTGCCATGGCTGACAGCAATGGTGACAGATGGGCGGCGACCTTTCCGGCAAGGGCCGGAAAGGAGCGCCGCCATTTCGGGAACAGGCTTCATTGGCGAACAATCTGCAGCAAGAATCAATGACATAGTGAATTGTTGCCAGGAAGAGGTGCGGGAGTCAAGGAATATATTCCATGCCGGTCTCCCGAGGTCACTTTGTGTTGACGAGCCATTGGAAGGCCATTATAAACTCAAAATTGAAATAATATGGCCGGGTGGACAGGTTCATCCGCATGATACCGGTTGACAACCATGCATGGAATGGAGCAACAGCAAGATGACACTGCATCAACATTTTATCGAAATTGCCAAGAAGTATGGAGGTAAGCTTGCCTTTATCGATCGATCGGCAGAGAAAAGGATTACTTATTCCAAGGCGCTGATCGCCTCCCTCCTGCTGGCCGAGGAGTTCAAGAAATACGAAAAGGGCTTTACCGGCATCATGGTCCCGACCTCTGCCGGCTGTGCCCTGGCGGTGCTCGGGGTATTGATGAGCGGCCGCACGCCGGTCATGATCAACTATTCCACCGGCGCGGCTGAAAATGCCGAATACGCGCAGAAAAAATGTGACTTCAAGACGATTATCACCTCCCGGAAGCTTGTCGAGAAAATTAGCTGCCGGCAGGTGGAGGGTATGGTCTTTCTTGAGGACATCATGGAGACGCTGTCACCGATCAGAAAGATCATGGCCGCGCTCAAGTCCAAGCTGCCGGCCGCGGTTCTCCGGAAGTTGGTCCACGAGGGATCGGATGATGACAATGTCGTGATCCTTTTTACTAGCGGCAGCGAAAAGGCCCCCAAGGCGGTTGAACTGTCGCACCGCAATATCATCGCCAACGTTGAGAGCATCAGCGAGCGGTACGGCCTTTGCCATCAGGACAGCTTTCTGGCCAACCTGCCTTATTTCCACGTCTTCGGGCTGACCGGAAATCTCTGGGCGCCGCTGTATCACGGGATGACCATTGTCTCCTATGCCAACCCCCTTGACTATAAGACCATCTGCGAGATCGTCCGGCAGGAGCGGCCTAACCTCATGGTCGGCACGCCCAGTTTTTTCTGGGGGTATGTTCGCAAATCCGAGCCCGGTGACTTTGCCAGTGTCCGTCTCGCCCTCTGCGGGGCGGACAAATGTCCGGACGCCCTGCGGGAGGAGTTTCTGAAAAAACACAAGATGCCCCTGTTCGAGGCATACGGCACCACCGAGACATCGCCCGGCATTTCCGGTAATTCGGCGGAATTCAACCGGCCGGGCAGCGTTGGCCGGCCGTTTGTGAACGTCCGGGTCCGGATCGAGAATTACGAGACCGGTGAGGAATGTGCTGTGGGCGAGGCGGGCAAGATCCTGGTGAAAGGCGATCTTGTTATGAAAGGGTATCTTGGCGATTTTGAGGAAACGTATCTGCATATGCGTTCCGGTTGGTATGATACCGGCGATATGGGAGAGGTTGACAAGGACGGCTATCTCTGGCATGTGGGCCGGTTAAAGCGTTTTGTCAAGATCGGCGGCGAGATGGTTTCCCTGGTGCGGGTGGAAAACGTGCTGGAGAAATTCCTGCCCGAGGATGTGCTCTGCTGCGTGGTGGAACTGCCGGATGCCTTGAAGGGCGCGAAGATTATCGCGGCGGTGACCAGCAAGGTGGACGAGCAGGCCATCTTGCGGAAAATGGCAGAGCATCTGCCCGCCATTGCCCTTCCCAGGCAGTTTTATGTGATGGCCGATTTTCCGAAAATGGGCAGCGGCAAGATCGATTTCCGGACCATTACCGAGATGGTACGTCTGGCTTTTCCCAGGGAGAACGCCAAGGTTGTGAACAAAGGGAAAGAACCGCGCCGTCCGGCATGATCAGCCGCAGTGGCTGCCGCACATCAGGTCGAAATTTTCGCATTCGTTACGACTGATAAACGGGCAGGCCTCCCGCCTGAACCATTGCAGTTTCGGGCACCAGTAGCTGTCCTTGAAAGGTTCGTTGCAACCGTGGTGGGTGAGTTTCTGCCGCTGCTTGGTCCCGTGGCTGACCGTATTGCCAATGATCGTGAATTTCCATAATGCCATGTCAAAGCCTCCCTGCTTTGTGTTTTTTTAAAAAAACATGCATCATGACGTGTATGTTCCCTTATCTTGCTTATCGGCAATCAACTGAAAATTCTAAAGAAAATATCTGGCGGCAAAGCGCATGGGGCTTGAGGCGGTAGTCTTTGATTTTGGCGGGGTTTTGGCGGACGAAGGGTTTCGGGAGGGACTCTATGCCATTGCCCGCCGCACGGGCCGGGATATGGAAACCTTCTACGCGGCGGCCACCGAAACGGTGTACGATTGCGGCTACGTCACCGGCCGGGCCAGCGAGGCGGATTTCTGGGCAGCACTGCGCGGTCGGACCGGAATCGGTCTGCCCGACGCGGAGATGCGGCGGGAGGTGCTGGATCGTTTTGTCCTGCGGCCATGGATGATCGATATGGTCCGGCAGCTCCGGCAACGGGGTTTGCAGACCGTCATCCTGAGCGACCAGTCGGACTGGCTGGATGAACTGGATTTGCGCTATCATTTTTTCCGGGAATTCGACCGGGTATACAACAGTTATCATCTGGGCAGGACCAAGCGGGACGCTGCAATTTTTGACGAATTGCTTGCCTGGCTGCAGTTGACGGGGCCGGAGATTTTATTTGTCGATGACAACCCCGGCCACATCGCACGGGCCGCCTCCCGGGGGATCGAAACCCACCTCTTTACCGGCCGGCAGGGTTTTCTCGCAACCTTGCGGCAACACGGTCTTTCCTGAACAGCAAGGGGGCGCCGGGTGTCGTCAGGCAGAGGGGGAGAACCGGATTCGACCGACGGCGGCGACCTGGGACGTATATTCTTTCGGAGCCATCACGCGCATGGGGCGCAACAGGAAAATGTGGACAGGTTTCTGGACGTTGATCCTTACGGTTGGCGGGTGCTATGCGGCAATTGTCCTGGTGTTTTACTGGGCTCAGCCGCGGCTGCTCTACTATCCAGAACTGCCGGGACGGGCGATCGACAGCCGGCCCGATAGCATCGGCCTGCCGTATGAAGAGGTCGCTATCCAGACGGAGGACGGAGTGCGGCTGGCTGGTTGGTTTCTCCCCGGCCGGCAGGGCCGGGGCGCCCTGCTGTTTTTTCACGGGAATGCCGGCAATATCTCGCATCGTCTTGATTCTCTCCGGATATTCCATCAGCTTGGACTCTCGGTGTTGATCGTTGACTACCGGGGGTATGGCCAGAGTACCGGCACGATTTCGGAGCAGGGCTTGTATCGCGACGCAGAGGCGGCATGGCGGTATCTCACGGAAAACCGGCGGTTCGCCAGCCGCGATATCGTGGTCTTCGGCCGTTCCCTCGGGGCGGCCGTGGCGGCCGGCTTAGCTGCCCGGCAGGCGCCCGGTGCCCTGATTGTCGAATCTGGTTTTACATCGGTGCCGGATCTGGCAACGGAACTGTATCCCTTTCTGCCGGTGCGCTGGCTGTGCCGCTTCCGGTACGATACAAGAGAGTTCCTTCGGGATGCCCGCTGTCCGGTCCTGGTGGTTCACAGCCGGGATGACGAGATAATTCCCTGGCGGCACGGCCATAGGTTATACGAGGCCGCTGCTGGGCCGAAGCAGTTTCTGGAGATTCGCGGCGGTCATAATGAGGGGTTCCTGGTCAGCGGCACGCACTACACAACAGGACTGGAAGGGTTTCTTTCGATGTATCTGTGGCAATGATTTGAGCGGGTTTTAGTCCGGGCAGCGGGTATTTTTTATCCGGTGCTGTTTTTGCCTGTATAAAAAGTATCCAGCGCGATTGCCTGGAGGGCAGCAGGCCGGAACGGTTTTTTTATTTTCCTCATTTGTTTAAGTATGTTGCATCGTTGTTTGGCAGGTTGGCATGAAATGTGTATTAAGCAAATCAGAACGAAAAAGAAAACCCCTTCTGTCTCGTTCTCCTTTTTATCCCTCCCCTCCTTTTTACCCCCGGCCGGAGCAATTTCCGGCCGGGGTTTTTTTTCGAGTTCTTGCCTTCTCTGGCGCGTGCTGTTCGGCGGATCGGTCAGTCTGGTTTGTCCGCCGGCAGTAGCGGATTAAGAATGGTGAACGGCAACATCAACGTCTCTTTCACCAGTTCGATAACCGCATCGCCGATGGCCTCGGGCGACAGCGGCGTCACCGTCGGATTCGTGATATTCCCTTTAATCCCCACCGGGATGGTGATAACGGTGGCGTGTTTTCCGCCGACAACCCGGCCGATCACGGGGATATTCGAGACAATGGCGTCCAGGGTCTTGAGCGGGGCGATAAGCACGGTGAAATTCGCCTCCTTGCTGGCCAGATCCATATCGCCGCTGCCAAAGAGATTAAGCCCTTCGCCGCGGATAACCGCTTTATTCAGCAGTAACGTATTTTCCTCGACCGTGGCGGCCAGTTTCATTTCTGAGTAGAAAAACCCCTGATCCCCAGCCTGCAACTGTGCATCCTGCGTGAAGAGATCCGTGATGTTGATGACGCTGAATATCTGGGAGAGCAACCGCATGCGCAGGATGCGGCCGTTGGTCGAGTTGATGGCAACGCTGCCCGACTCCCATATGTCATTCCGGCGGCGGCCCTTGGCCTGCAGGGTGAAATCGCCCTCCACCAGATCCTGTTTGACTCCGAGACACGGCAAGGCATCCTGAAATTTGCCCTCTCCGTCCGCCGGGGTGGCAAGATCGTAGCTCTGTTCAAGGTTCGCATCGGAAAACCAGTTGCCGGTGAAATTCAGGCCGCAGAGTTGGGCGCCGGAAATCTGGGCGGCAAGGTGGTTTTCCGGCTGCAGGCGGACCACGCCCTGGAAAGGCCGCCATTGGTACAAAGGTGCTGCCACCTCCGGGGCTTTTGGGGCAAGGGAAAAGGATGGGCTGGTAAAGGTGGCCACATCAAAGGCGAGGTCGCCGGTCACCGTGAAGGATGGTTTTTGCGTGGTGTCACCGCGTAGGTTCTTCAGAAAGCGGTTCACGTTTTCCCAAGATAGGGCAGCGGCCTTCAGGTGCAGATCAATGTCCAGGTTTCTGCGGGCGCCGGCCAGTTGGCCGCTTATCTGGGCGGACTCCTCGCCGAGTCCGAGCAGCATGGAGTCGATCTCGACTCTACTGCCGTTTCCCCGGCAGCGCAGGGAAGGTATGGCATAGGTGATCTCCGGGTCTCGTCGCCAGAACCATTGCAGATCCGTGGCCTGCAGGGTGCCTGCAAAGGTGCTGGCCTTGAGGCTGTCGGCCAGGCGGCCGTTCCAGTTGCCGGCCAGATGGCCGGCCAGCAGATTCGTCTCGAAAAAGGCATTGACCGTATCGACGTCTATGGCACCGCCCCAGGAAAAAAGGAGGCCTTCCTCGGGGTTGTTTTTGTCGAGAATAAGCGATAATTCCCCCTGTTCCTCGGCAGTGGCAAAGGCGATTCTGTTGATCCGCAGCAAATCTGCCGTGGTGCGGATATCCAGCAAGGCCTGTGGGTCGGTCGACTGCCCGGCACCGGCAACCAGGCCCCCGGCAATCGAGGTGGATGCCTTGTCCCAGGTAATGTCAAGATCTTGCAATGTTACCGGCAGGCGGGGAAAAAATGATTCGGGTAGCCAATTTTTTTCCTTGATCCGGTCGACCATGGTCGCCATGACCGTGCCGTTGAGGCGGAGCCGGCCGCTCCAGTTTTCCAGGAGATGGTGGCTGAATTCGCCGGAAATCTGCAGCGGGCTATCGGGAAAGCCGACCAGGGAGTCGACCAGCATGATTTTTTCCTGGTCAATGGTTGCGTTGGTTTTTTTCAGGAGAAGCGGGCCGCCGGCCAGGGGGCTGGCGACATGCAGTGCATCGCTGCGCAGGTCGAGTCGGTATTGCCAGTCGGCCGGCCGGGTTGGCGGGCCATGGAGCGACAGGTTGTTGACCTCCAGGGTGCCGTTGATCGCGGCCAGGGCCGGCGAGACCCGGTCCGGGAGCAGGCCCCGGCCGCGAAGTTCCTCAAAAAGATTCTGGCCGGCCAGCGTTGCCCGGCATTGATCGAGGCGGAGATCGACCGCCTCCTTCCAGGTTACGGCCCCGCCGGCGTCATGGATGGTGTGCGGGCCGGCAACCGCATGGATCTCCTGCCACTCGGCCTTGCCGGGTTGGATGCGGAGTTTGCCGCCCGCGATGGTGAACGGCCAGGGCAGACGGTCATATTCGGCAGATGCCTTCATGCTGTTGACCGTGACCTCGGTTGCGATAGCATGCAGATGATCGCCCAGCCGGAGATGGCCGCTGGCACTACCCTGTACTCCGGTAAATCTTTCCAGCTCATCCCGGAATCCCTGATGGCCGACCAGCCGGCGCAGCACATCCGGCAAGGCCGCGACATCCGCGCTCAGATCCATGTCCAAAAGAAAGGGCTTGTCGCCATGGTGCAGGCCGAGAAAAAGCTGGCCGTTTTCCGCCTGACTCTCTTGCATCTTGGTGCTCAACTCCCGGCCGCTCAGGATGCCGTTGACAATGTTGATGCTGCCGGCCGTCTCGGTAAGCGCCAGGTTGGCGCCGGGAACAAGCAGGGGCACATGTTCGGCCCTTGCCATGATTTGCATGGCTTCCAGCCGATGGAAATCCGCTGCCGGGCCGGCGAAGCGAAAGGCCGCCTGGCGGGCGGTGCCGCCCAAGACGATGGCGCAGACCTCTTTGGCTACCGGGTTTTCCGGCCATAGTTCCAGGAGGTCTTTCCTGATCGCGGCGAAGCGAAAGGCCGCCTGGCGGGCGGTGCCGCCCAAGACGATGGCGCAGACCTCTTTGGCTACCGGGTTTTCCGGCCATAGTTCCAGGAGGTCTTTCCTGATCGCGGCGAGATCAAGATCTCGGCCCTGTAGATCGAGCCGCCAGAAGGACGGCGGCGTGTCTTCCGGGTCGTGTCCGGCTGGCTGTTGCCGTTCGATCGTGCCCTGCAGGCGCAGGCCCGGCTCCTGCATCTCCAGATTTCTGAGAACGAGGCCGGTTCTGCCCGGCTCGTTCTCCAGGGTAAAATCCAGGCGGGTCCCTTTCAGCAGTATCTCCCTGTTGTCCTCTCTTACCATAAAGGCCGGTGCAGTCCCCTGCAGTTGGATACTGAATGTTTCGCTGCCGTGGCCTGTGAGCCGGG
>Ga0208863_1001480_pt1 | contig 14774 bp, 16 predicted proteins | sample RifOxyD3_FD_184040 | JGI IMG/M metagenome (GOLD analysis project Ga0208863, IMG submission 184040) | Soil microbial communities from Rifle, Colorado - Rifle Oxygen_injection D3 (SPAdes) | ecosystem: Environmental > Terrestrial > Deep subsurface > Rock core/Sediment | place: Rifle, Colorado...
CAACCAACGGTCAAGTAGACCCCAACTGCAACGTTATCGTCAAGCCTGACTGAGCCAACAGCACAGAAATTGAAAAAAGACGGTTTCCACCATTTTCAGACAAGGTTATCGGCAACACGGGAATTTTCTTGAGGGTAATAGCGGTTTATTTTTTGAACGGGTTCACAGCCGGGCGGAAATAGCCGTGATCGGCCAGCTTCAGACCAGCCTAAACGAAGCGGCAGCGATCAACGCACCGAGTAGCGCGCCAGCCAGAACGTCACTGGGATAATGCAGGCCGAGTATCGGGCGCGACAAGGCGACCAGTACGGCAAACGGCAAGACCAGCCAGGCCAGGCCAGGAAAATAAGATACAACGATGAGGCTGAAGGACACGGCATGCAGGGTATGGCCAGACGGGAAGCTGAACTGGTCGAGCGCCTTGCCGGTACAGATTATGGCCGGATAGACACTGAACGGGCGCGGACGCAGCGTTTTGGCTTTGATGAGTTTGTAGATCACGGTGCTGACTGCGGCTACTGCCAGCATATGCAGCACCGCGGGCAGTGCGTAGGCCTGATAGTACAACAGGAGTACCGCCATCAGCGTGTACCAGAACACCCCGTCGCCCAGACGGCTGATCAGGCGGAACGCCTTGCGTATCAATAAATGGCGGCTCTGCCGGTTGCAGAACAGGCAGAGTGCCGCATCGCAATCGTTAATCCGTTGCAGCTGCGAGTTCAGGCTGTTCATGCTTCGCTCTCTGCGCGTGCACGGTATTGATCAGCACGGCTTCCATCTGACCCATGATGTGTTCCCAGGTCAGTGATTTCACGGCGTGACGGGCGGCGTGACGCAAGTAGCCGACGCGCGCCATGTCAGTGACCAGCGCCGTGGCCTGCGTCAGGAACGCCTGCGTGTCACCCAGCGGCACCAGTATGCCATCGGTGTTATGTGTGATATGTTGGCGCGCGGCGGCATAATCGTAGGCGATGGCTGCCAGACCGCTGGCCATCGCCTCGATAGTGACGTTACCGTAGGTCTCGGTCATGCTGGGATAAAGAAAAATATCACCGGATGCATAGTGTTCAGCCAGCGCCTCACCGGTTTGCATACCGGCAAAAATCACATTGGGATGCTGTTTTTGCAGGCCTGCGCGCGCAGGGCCATCACCCACCAACACCAGCCTCGCCAGCGGATTCATCACCCACATTTGCTCGAAGGCGCGAATAACTACATGCAGATTTTTTTCCGCTGCAATACGGCTCACCACCATGACCACCGGATCGGAATCATCCACGCCCCAGGAAGTGCGCAATGCTCTGCTGCGCCTGGCCGGATGAAATAACTCAGTGTCCACGCCGCGCGCCACCACCAGCACGTTGCGATAACCCTCCTGCTCCAGCTGCTGCTGTAACTCGGCGGTGGGAACCAGAGTACAGTCTGCCTTGTTGTGGAAATGACGCAAATAGGCGGCAATCGGTCTCTTCAACAGCCCGATGCCGTAGTGCTGTGTGTAGCTGTGAAAATTAGTGTGAAAATCCGTACTGACCGGAATATTCAATTTGCGCGCGGCGGATAACGCAGACCAACCCAGCGGACCTTCGGTGGCGATATGCACGATGTCCGGTCGGCGTAGTTTCCACAGCTGCACCAGCAGGCCTTGCGCGGGCAGGCCGAATTTAAGCCCGAAATAACCGGGAACGGGCATGCCCGCCACCAGCGTCTCGCGGTAACTTTGCTCTTCCGCAGCGACATCCTGTTTGTGCTGACGCGGGCGGATCAGGTGAATAATATGTCCGCGCTGGCGCAAGCCTTGCACCATGCGACCGATGGTGATGGCCACGCCATTCACCTCGGGCAGATAGGTTTCACTGACCAGCGCAATATGTAAGGGCGCCGGTTCCTGAACGATTTCGTTTAGTGTTTTCATGCCTGCATCGTGCAAGCCAGGCATGAAAATTTAATGAACTTTTTTTGAAGAATTTATGACGCCATCAGCACCAGCACCCAGATCACGATGACATTGATCAGGCTGACCAGTACCGCCGCACTGCCGATGTCCTTGGCGCGCTTGGCCAGATCATGACTGTCCAGCGAAATGCGATCCACCGTGGCCTCGATAGCCGAGTTGAGCAGTTCAACCATGATGACCAGGAGCACGCTGCCTGTCATCAGCGCCTTGCCGATAAAGCCGACTGGCAACCAGAAGGCTACGGGAATCAGAATCGCTGCGAGCAGGGCTTCCTGACGAAACGCATCCTCGTGTTTGTAAGCTGCGCGAAATCCGGCGATGGAATAACCGAATGCATTCCATAAACGCCGCAGCCCTGTTTTTCCCTTGTATGGACTCTCCATCATTAACTCGCTCCTGAAACAAACCAGTGTACGCGGCTAATATGTCTGCAATATTTCATCGCCCATGAATAAGCTGAGTGCAGGAGAGCACTCCTGCTTATATCGCCATCCCGTTCATATCACCGGGAACGGCTGTGTAGCGGAAGCGCGAGACGCTGCGATGCAGCAGTTCGGAGGCTCTGGCCAGTCCGGCCATTTCATCGCGTGTATTCTCGATGTCGTTGCGGGTGTGGGTGCTGATGTTGTGCACTTCGGCCATGTGTGTGGCGATCCGCTCCCCCGAGCTGGATTGCTCCTGGGTGGCCTGGGCGATTTGCTGCATGCGTACTGCCACCAGCTGCATGGAATCGCCAATTTCGGCCAGCACCGCGTCGGTCTTTTTGCCGCGAATCACCCCGACTCTAGCCGTATCGCGTGCTGACTGCATGACGCTGACTGCATTCTGCGCAGAGATTTGCACTTCATGCAGCAATTCCGAAATATCCTTGGCCGAACGGGCCGTCTGATCTGACAATCTTCTGACCTCGTCCGCCACCACCGCAAAACCGCGGCCGTGCTCACCGGCTCTTGCCGCTTCTATGGCCGCATTCAGGGCCAGCAGGTTGGTCTGACCCGCGATTTCTTTAATCATCTTGCTGATATCGTTGACCTTATGCAGCGTCTGATTGAGCCCATCCATGGTCTGAACCGAATCGTTCATGGTCGCATCCAGACTTGAGATGGCCTCCAGGGTTTCGCGGCCGGATGCACTGCCTGCACTGACTTGTTCGCGCGTCCGGTTTGCGGCATCCGCAGCAAAGCTCGCATTTTCGGCAATGGCAAAAATGGTGGCGCGCATTTCCTGAATCGAGTCATTGGCATGAGAGGCCTTCGAGGATTGCGTATTCGCATTCGTGCTGACGGCATGCGTCATCTGCAGCACCCTGCTGCTTGCTCTGGATGCCTGCTCAGAGGAAAAATTGACCTCACGCAGAATATTTTCAAAACTTGCGATAAAGGAATTGACCGTGCCCGCCATGACACCTATCTCGTCGGCATGACTGCTCGGCAGACGATGGGTGAGATCACCCTTGATCAGATGAGCCATCGCGCTGATAACGTCATCTACCCGTTTCTTCAAGTGACGATTGAAACGCGCCTGAAAAGTGATGATGACCATTCCGGCAAAAAACAGCGGCAGGACGACAATCCAGATAATACGATTGACGGCGCTGTTGATCGAGGCATTGGAATCAGTCCATGCTGACTGGTTATCCTCCAGAAGCGCGTCGATGCCGGCAATCATCGGGCCGATATGCATATCGTAGAGCATATCCTGTGCCGTAACAGCATCCGCCGGGCTGGTGCTGGCAATCTGCACAGCCAGCGCCAGTCCTGCCGCATACCCTTCCCAAGCGTTTATCACCTGCTTTAGCTTGTTCTGATCCACGTCAACCTGAGCCGCAACGAGCGATCCCTGATGCCGGGCGCGTATCTGTTTATCTGCTGATGCCAGTGCCTCACCTGTTTCCTGAAGGATAGGGTCTGCGCGCAAAATCGCCAGCGCTTCACTCTTGATGGCTGACAAATTGGCGGCGAACATCTGCTGTTTTTGATATTGCTCGAAGGTGCTGCGCAACATGCCGAGCTGAATAACGGCGAAGAGAATGACGCCCGACAGGCTGAGCAAAGTAATGATGGCGATCAGACGCAGTTGTGCCTGTAGTGTCATGACGGTGCCACCTCGTAAAGATCACGTTGTTCAATGAAAAGACTGTTGCCTGAAATTTTCTTCGCCATCTTCTTGGCGTCGGACATGGCCGCCGAGACTTCGTGATGCGACGTGAACTGCCCGGGCCACACCTGGATTGCACCGATGGAAAGACTGGTAAGCGGATGAAATTTAACCTGTCCGTCGCGCCCTTCACTGGCATATCCTCCTTCAGCCAGATGTACCGCCTTAAACAACAAGGATGCAGCCTGTTCAAACGAACGCAACGCCTGCTCACAACGCGCCTTCCAGTCGCGGCTTTGCATCAGCAGAATGAAATCATCGCCGCCGATATGACCGATAAAATCCTGTTTCTGGTCACACGCCCAACCTAGCAGTCGCCCGGTGAGCTGGATCATCTCATCGCCTTTGCGATAGCTGTAACTGTCGTTGAAGGGTTTGAAGTGATCGAGGTCGCAATAACAGGCGACAAAAGGCGTGTTTGCCTGCAGCAGGCGTTCTATATGCTCGTTGATCGGCACATTGCCAGGCAGCAAGGTCAGCGGATTGGCATAGCGTGCCGCCTCCAGCTGCATCTTGGTCAGCTCGCGCAGCAAATCCTGCCCGGATGCCACCCCGATATAACGTTTATTCTCGGTGATGATAAAACCATCGGCAAAATGACGGCTGTCCGCCTCTGCCAGAAAATGGCTCAACTCCTCTATCGGCATGCTTTTTTCCACCAGCAGCGGTTCGCTCTGCACCAATCCGCCGCACGGCTTCTTGCCCATCAGTTCGCGCTGAAAGGGCTTGGCAAAGCGATCGATAAACTGGTAACGGTTGATAATCCCGACCGGTATGCCGCCTTTGACCACCGGGATGATATGTAGCGCGGGGTTGCTGGCAAAACGCTCAAACACCTGATCATTCGATGTTTCAGGCTGCACCGGTTCAACGTAGCTCAGCAGCTTCTGGGCCGTTATCTGCGAACGCTGACCCAATTCGGCTGTCGGGAAAATAGCGATATTCGATGAATTGATGATGCTGCCGGTTTCGCTGGCAGCCAGCAAAGGCGGCGTGGGACTCGGACGGGCGATGAAATACCCCTGACCCAGCGCGATGCCGATGTCCTTTACCACGCGCAACTCGCCTTCAGTTTCTATCCCCTCGGCAATCACACGCGTACCGCAACTCTCGGCGATCTGCTGTATGGACTTGAGGAATTGCAATTTGATCGGATCGTAATCCACACCCTGCACGAAATGCATATCGATTTTGATGTATTCCGGACGCAGCTCGGACCACAGGCGCAAGCTGGAGAACCCCTCACCCAGATCATCGATGGCGATTTTGAAGCCCATCGCACGATAGTGCAGCAGCGCGCTGCGCATCGCTTCAAAATCAAAGGTCGGTTGATTCTCGGTAATTTCCATCACGACGCGTGCCGGATCGATATTAAGCGAACGCATAAATTCCAGCGTCTGCCCGTTTTTAAAGCTGGGATGAGCCAGCGCTTCCGGACTGATATTGAGGAATAAATTGCCCGGCAATTTTTGTCTGGCAAACGCCTCCAGCACAATCTGGCGCGACAGCATTTCTACTTCCAGCGACAAGTCCTGTTGTTCAGCCGCACAAAATAATTTGGCGGGCGAATGCAGAGGGCTATCCGCCGGACCCCGTATCAAGCCTTCAAAACCAAGAAAATCTCCGCTCTTGAGATCGATAATGGGCTGAAACAAGGCGCTCAATTTGCGTTGCGCGATAATTTCCTGGAGCGGCGTCATGACCGGCTCAGGCGCCGGAACGAGATTACCCCGAAATTGCGCACACGGCGTACGGGAGCTCAAATGCTGAGGTTCAACTGGTAACGTGGCAAACATGAAGTATTCCCGTAATCTTTTTTAATACTCACACGTTAGCGCGCAAATGTGACAAAGATGTGACGGTAATACTCAAGACCGACATTCATACCGAATTGGTGCGCCCGACACGATTCGAACGTGCGACCCCAGCCTTCGGAGGGCTGTACTCTATCCATCTGAGCTACGGGCGCTTCAGGAAAACCATGATGAAGTGAAGCCAGAACTTAATACACTGTTAAACAGCATTCAAAAGTGCGCGCAGCATAGCGGTTTTTGGTGTGTTCGTCCATGCAAGCTTTTGATCAGGGCGGCAAGTACGCACAATAGTGTTATCGTTGCGGCCCGGACAGTTTTTTACCTCATGATGTTTACCAATCCCGATACAGAAATAATTCGTCGACTGTTACAGCAGATCCACACCGTTGCGGTGGTCGGACTGTCGCCCAATGAATCGCGCCCCAGCTTTCGGGTGGCGCACGGCTTGCAAAAGCTGGGGTATCGCATTATTCCGGTGCGCCCCATGGTAGACAAGGTGCTGGGCGAACAAGCCTATGCCGACCTGGAAAGCCTCCCCGAGTTACCGGACATGGTAGATGTCTTTCGCGCCGCAGAACATGTACCCGCCATTGTGGAAAGCTGTATCAAACTGGGCATCAAACATCTCTGGCTGCAGGAAGGCATCATTCACGAAGCGGCGGCACTGCGCGCTCAGGCGGCGGGCATCACGGTGGTCATGAATCGCTGCCTGTGGCGCGACTGCATGCAGTATTGCAAACATGAATCCTGATGGCAAAGAACGTTGTGCATGGGCGGGCAGCGACGCCTTATATCGGCACTATCACGACTGCGAATGGGGGGTGCCGCTCCATGACGATCAGCGTCTGTTTGAATTTTTGATTCTGGAAGGCGCGCAAGCCGGGTTGAGCTGGATCACCATTTTGCGCAAACGTGAGAATTATCGTGCTGCCTTCGATAATTTTGATGCTACACGCATTGCGGCATATAACGCGAATAAAATAGAATCGCTGCTGCAAAATCCGGGTATTGTACGCAATCGCCTGAAGGTACAATCCGCTGTCGGCAACGCGCAGCAGTTTCTTCGCGCTCAGGAGGAATTCGGCAGCTTTGCACAATTTATCTGGCAATTTGTTGATGGACATCCCAGACAAAATGCATGGCGCAGTCCGGCAGAAGTGCCTGCGAATACCCCCGAGTCGGATGCAATGAGCCGCGAATTGCAGCGTCGCGGCTTCAAATTTGTCGGGACGACGATTTGCTATGCACTGATGCAGGCGACCGGCATGGTCAATGACCACACCACGGAATGTTTCCGGCATGAACAATTACGCAACAAATAAAGACATGAGGGATACACCATGCTATTGAAGTTCACCAAGATGCACGGGGCGGGCAATGATTTTGTGGTGCTGGACGGCATACGCCAGCGCATATCACTCAGCACGGAACAGCTGCGCATGCTGGCTGACCGGCATTTCGGCGTGGGCTGCGATCAGATCCTGCTGGTCGAAAAAGCGCATCACTCGGGAGCGGATTTTCGCTATCGCATCTTCAATGCAGACGGGGGCGAAGTGGAACAGTGCGGTAATGGCGCGCGCTGCTTCGTGCGTTTTGTGCATGAGCAAAAATTGACCAGCAAGCCTGAAATCGTAGTTGAAACGCACGGCGGCTTAATCAGGCCGCGCCTGGAAGAGGACGGCCATGTGACGGTGGACATGGGCATACCCGTGTTTACGCCGGATCGTATTCCCTTCACGGACGGCACGGGTGAGGAGAGCGAGGCGCTGCAGGTCGCAGGCGAAACGCTGCTGGTCAGTGTCGTGTCCATGGGCAATCCGCACGCGGTGCAAATCGTCGATGATGTCGAAGCAACGCCGGTTGAAAAACTCGGACCGCTGATCGAACATCACCCGCGTTTCCCGAAACGCGTCAATGCCGGTTTCATGCAGATCATGGACAGACAGCACATACGACTGCGCGTTTATGAGCGCGGATCGGGAGAAACACTGTCCTGCGGGACAGGCGCCTGTGCAGCCGTGGTATCCGGTATCAGGCGCAATTTGCTGGACAGCCCGGTGATTGTCGCCACACATGGCGGAACCCTGACGATCACCTGGAACAGTGAAGATGCGCCGGTGTTGATGACAGGGCCTGCGATCAGCGTATTCTCAGGCGAAATAAATTTATAAGGAATGGTAATGAGATCAGAAGACGTTGCACACTATTTGCTGAACACCCCGGAATTTTTTGAGGAACATATCGAGGTGCTGGCGCAAATTACCCTGCCGCACCCGCACGGAGGCCGAACGATATCACTGAGCGAGCGACAGTTACTCACCTTGCGCGAGAAAAACAAGGTGCTGGAAAAAAAGCTGCATGACCTGATGACATTTGCCAAGGAGAACGATGCGCTGCAACACAAGGTGCATGAATTCACCACCGCGCTGTTCGCCGCGCGCGATCTGGCCACCTTGCAGGAAATGATTCCGCATCTGTTGCGCGACATCTTTGCCGTGCCACATACGGTGTTGAATCTGTGGCAGGTCAACCCGCCCAGCATGGAGGTGCTGGTGTTCACCGATGCGCAGCCGCAACCTGTCTGCCTGCATCAGGCCGTGCACGAAACTGCAAGCTGGTTCGGTGAAAACGCTACGCAACTGCACTCCTATGCTTACCTGCCGCTGCACGCAGGCAGTGTCTCCGTCGGCCTGCTGGTATTGGCCAGTGAAGACCAGCAACGCTTCTACCCGGAGATGGGCACGGTATTCCTGCAACGCATCAGCGAGGCCGTGAGCAGCGCGCTGCATCCGTATCTCGATCACTAGTCATGCCGGATATCGCCACGCCTGCCCTGAGCTCTGTTTCTAATCAGAAATATTTACAGGGCTATCTGGCGTGGCTGCGCAACGAGAAACACTATTCGGAACTAACCGCCGAGAATTACGCGCGCGACCTGAAATATCTATTTGAGCTAAGCACCGGCGCAGCGCTTGGCGATCTCAAAATCCACCATATCCGCCGCTATATCGCGCAACTGCATAGTTCAGGGCTGAGCGGGCGTTCGCTGGCGCGACTGTTGTCGGCCTGGCGCGGCTTCTTTAATTACCTGCTGCGCGATCATGGTTTTACCGACAATCCCTGCATCGGCTTGCGCGCACCCAGGTCGCCGAAATCGCTGCCTCACGTGTTGTCGCCCGACGAGGCGACACGACTGGTCGGTCTGCCCGCCGACACGCCGCTGGCGATGCGCGACAGAGCGATGTTCGAACTGTTCTATTCCTCCGGTCTGCGTCTGGCCGAACTGGTCAGCCTCGATCCGGAGCAGCTCGAACTGACCGAAGGTATCGTGCGGGTGACCGGCAAAGGCAGCAAGACACGCATCGTGCCGCTCGGCAGTTTTGCCATTCAGGCGTTACACGCCTGGCTAGCGATGCGTCCGCAACTGGCAAAAACCGATGAAGCAGCTCTGTTCGTCGGCACGCGCGGTCGGCGCATCTCGCCTCGCGTAGTACAACTGTGCATGAAGCAATGGGCTGTCAGGCAGGGCATCACCAGCAACGTGCATCCGCACATGTTGCGCCATTCGTTTGCCACCCATGTACTACAATCTTCCGGCGATTTGCGCGCCGTACAGGAAATGCTCGGCCACGCCAGCATTTCCACCACACAGGTTTATACCCACCTCGATTTTCAATACTTGAGCAAAATTTACGATGCCGCGCACCCGCGCGCCAAAAGAAAACCATGACCAACCAAAAACCAAATAACAAACGCGCACCGTCCACACCGCACCGCGCTTCGCAGGGCAACCGCGATTTTCGCAAACGCAGTCAGCGCGAGGCGCGACCTTCCGAAGCGAGCATCAGCCAGCCGCGCAGCGCACCTCTGGTTGGTAATGCTGATGCGCAACCGGCCATCCTGCTGCGCGAAGGCCGCGAAAAATCGTTGCAACGTCGCCATCCCTGGGTATTTTCCGGTGCGGTCGAGCATATAGATGGCGCTCCCGCCAGCGGCGACACGTTGCCGGTGCGCGATACTGAAGGTAAATTCCTCGCCTGGGCCGCCTACAACCCCGGTTCACAAATCACCGCACGGGTCTGGTCTTGGCACGAAGATGAAGCCATAGACGCCGACTTCTTCCGCCACCGCATAGCCACGGCGATAGCCGGACGTAGCAGCCTGCAACTGGACAAGGACAGCAACGGCATGCGCCTGATTCACGCCGAATCGGACGGCTTGCCGGGACTGATCGTGGATCAGTATGGCGATGTGCTGGTAATGCAGATCGGCAGTGCGGGTGCGGAACGCTGGCGCGGAACTATTGCCGACATCCTGCAGGAACTTTGCAAACCCGCCTGCATCTACGAGCGCTCCGATTCCGACTCACGCACCCTGGAAGGACTGGAATTGCGCTGCGGCGTGCTGCGCGGCAGTTTGCCGGAAGCAGTAGAAGTCATCGAGCACGGCCTGCACTTCGGCGTAGATGTCGCAGCAGGTCAGAAAACCGGCTTCTATCTCGACCAGCGCGACAACCGTGCGCTGACCGAGACGCTGGCGCGCGACAAGGATGTGCTCAATTGTTTCTGCTACACCGGCGGTTTTTCGCTCTACGCCCTGCGCGGCGGGGCAAAATCGGTGCTGTCCATGGATGCCTCCGCAGACGCGCTGCGAATCGCGGCAGAGAACCTGACCCGCAATGGATTGGATGCATCGCGCGCCGAATGGCAGGACGCGGATGTGTTTGTTGCACTGCGCAAGCTGCGCGATCAAGGCCGCAGCTTCGACATGATCATCCTCGACCCGCCCAAATTCGCCCCCACCGCCGCCTTCGCCGAAAAAGCCGCACGCGGCTATAAGGACATCAACCTGTTAGGCTTCAAGCTGCTGCGCCCGGGCGGCCTGCTGTTCACCTACTCCTGCTCCGGCGGCATCAGCGAAGAACTGTTCCAGAAGATCATCGCCGGTGCCGCGCTGGATGCGGGTGTGGATGCGCAGATCGTCCACCACCTGCACGCCAGCCCCGACCATCCGGTGCTGCTCAGCTTCCCGGAAGGCGCCTATCTGAAGGGGCTGGTGTTGCGAGTGGCGGAATAAGAAACCTGAATGCGCCCCTCACGGCATTGTGATTTTTCGGTCCAGGCACGATTTTATAGCTTAGGGGCAGGAAACAGCGCGATGTTTGGAGTGCAGTGACGCGTCACTGCATGCGCGGACACGTCCGCGCACTCCATATTTTTTATGGCAGGCCCCCTTATGCAGCGCGACAGCCAGATTGACCTGCCAGAACCGGGCAGCTAGGGCGTAGTGTCCGAATTACTGACCTGTCGCCGCAATTTCAATGCCCGCCTGGTCAAAGTCATGACGGTACATTTCGGCGTTTCAGCAGCGCTGTTTTTGTAAGGATCGAAATCCAGTACGCCGCCTTTTCCCTGCGCAGTATCACGAGGCAAACAGGAGGTGTGATTGCAAGAACGCCCCTCGCAAGGTAAGATTTGTGAGGAAAATCTAACTTCAAATCAAGAAGGAATCGCCATGCCAACCATCAGTATGTTTTACGGCATTATTATTCGCATGCTGTTTCTGGATACCAAACAGCATAATCTGCCTCACATCCACGTTGAATACCAAGGGCAAAAAGCGGTATTTGTCATTCCTAGCGGCGAGCTGCTTGAAGGTAATTTACCGCTAAAAAAGATTCGCCAAGTTCAAGTGTGGGTAGACCTGCATGAAGAAGAGTTGATGGCCGACTGGACTCTGGCCGTTAACGGCGAGGCCGTATTTCGTATTGATCCATTGCATTAGGGGATGGACATGCTGCCTAATGTTATCGCTGTGCAAGCCCTGCCGGATCACCACCTGCTACTGACATTTGAGAATGGCGAACACAAGTGCTTCGATATGTCACCTTACCTGCACTACCCTGTTTTTCAGCCTTTACAAAATACAGCATTCTTCAGCCTCGCTAAAGTCAATTACGGCACCGTCACCTGGCCCGGCGAGATAGATATTGCACCTGAACGGTTATACCTCGAAGGTGTCGCGGAATTGGTACAGGCCTGACTTATATAAACCGCGCCGTCTCCGAATGACTGTCCGGGCGACGCATTTTCAATGCCCGCCAAGTCAAACAATGGCAGCACATTTCGGTAGCGCTGTTTTTGTAATCTGTAGCCCGGATGAAGTAAAGCAGAGTCCGGGAATTCCGCACACCGAACCACGCTGGCACAAAAAAATCGCAAAACCCCCCGTTGTCTGTCCCCGATTAATGCCGTGCATTAATTTTATTGGATTGGATTACTCCGCTTGGTTAAATCCCGGCCAGCCAGCGTCTGATCCTGAGCCCGAGCTCGGTGGTGTAACCGACCTCGACAAAGCTGACCTTCCCGTCGGGCGCGATGATAAAACTGACCGGAACCGCATGCACGCCCCATGCACGGGCGATGTGGCCATTCGGGTCGTTCAGCACCGGAAAAGCAATTCCCTGCTCGCGCATGTGCGCCGCCACCTGTTCCGGCGTCCCGCTCTGCATCGCGATGGTGATCACGCTCGGATCATCCCGCGCGATGGCGGCGATGGAGCCCTGTTCGGCGCGGCAGACCGGGCACCAGGTCGCCCAGAAATGTACCAATACGGGTTTGTCGGGAGGTTGCGGCAAGGTGTAAGGCTGGCCTGCGAGGGTGATGCCCTGCAATTGCGGTGCCGGGCCGCTAACCATGTCGCGTTGTTGCCAGAACCGTATGCCTGCAACGACCAGCACCAACAGCAGCAGGTTGATAGCATAAGCGCGCCATTTTTTCCGCCTGTCTGTCGGCAGACAGGCGCGGCTTTTATTTTCCATGCCTGAATTTCTCAATCTCGCGCCGGTCGCGTTTGGTCGGCCTGTAGGTAAAAACTTCAGGTTGTATCTTGCGCAATGCTGCGATTTCCGCGCGTCGTGCAATGCTTTCATCAGACTCCCGGTAGAGCTGCTGGGCAACGGAAGCCGGGCCGCGTTTATCCGAGAGCGCCATCACCTCGATCTCAACACGCGTCTGGCCGAAATGCAGCAGCAGTTGATCGCCAACGGCGACGGTCTTGGCTGGTTTGATGCGCGCTCCGTCGATCAGCACCCTGCCATTTTCGATGGCATCGACAGCCAGACGGCGCGTCTTGTAAAAACGCGCCGCCCACAGCCATTTGTCGATCCTCAGCTTGTCGGCGATGCCGCTCATTGTTTTCGACTCACCACTCACCACTCCCTATTTGCCGCTTTTAATGCAGATTCACCATCGGCATAAATCCCAGCTTGTCCCGCAAACCGGCCCGGCTGCTGCGCGCTTCCGCCTCGTTGGCGTACGGGCCAATATGAACACGGGTCTTGTTGCCTTGAGTGAACAGCGACAACTGCTTGCCGACTTCGCCCAGCCTGGCGCGCATTTCCGTCAGGAATTGCTCGGCAGCTTGAGTGGTGCTGAATGCGCCCAGTTGCAAAAAAACATTGCTGCCCGATGCGACCACGGCAGGCGCACCGAGCGGAGTGGCCGGTTCCAGCGGGACACTTTGCACTTTTTCCACTTTAGCTATCGGGCGGGCCAAGGTGTCGGCGGTGATACTTTCGACTTCCACCTCCGAACTGCCTCTGCCGACAATGCCGAGCTTGTGTGCCGCCGTGTAGGACAGATCGATCACGCGCTCATGCAGGAAAGGGCCCCGATCATTGATGCGCACCACTACCGACTTCTGGCTGGCCACATGGGTCACGCGCGCATAGCTTGGAATGGGCAGCGTGGGATGGGCAGCCGTCATGAGATACATGTCGTACTTCTCGCCGCTGGAAGTGCGCTGGCCGTGAAATTTTTTGCCATACCATGAGGCGATGCCGCGCTGTTTGTAATTGCCCGCCACAGTCTGCGGCGTATAAGTCTTATCCAGTGCAACATAACGCCGATTGGCATAGCGATGCAGCGGCTCAGACACAGGCACGGCATCTGGAATCGCTTCAAGATTGGCGGGGATATTCTCCCCGGGGCCATCACCTGCCAGATAACCGCCGCTGCCCCCTGCCGGCTTTACGACCGGCTGCGCAATGGAACGATCTTCGATAGGCGCGGGTGTGGCGCGTGTCTCAGATTGACGTTGTGGCGTTGTGCCGCAAGCGCTGAGCGCCAGCACCGCCAATGCCATGACAATAATTTTTATACGCATGCTTGCTCCTTGCTTGTCAGCCATTCAGGTCTTGACCAGTTTCTTGTGTGTTTGAATACTCATCAGCATACCAAAACCCAGCAACAGGGTCAGCATGGATGTGCCCCCGTAACTGACCAGCGGCAGCGGTACACCCACCACCGGCAAGATACCGCTGACCATACCCATATTAACGAAGGCATAGGTGGCAAATGTCAGCGTGATTGAGCCTGCCATCAATCGGGTGAAATAGGTGGAGGCATTGGCGGTAATGACAAAACCACGTGCGATCACAAAGAAATACATCGCCAATAAAATAAAATTGCCTATCAGGCCGAATTCTTCCGAATACACTGCAAAGATAAAGTCTGTGGTGCGTTCCGGCAAGAAGTCGAGGTGTGACTGCGTACCATTCAGATAGCCCTTGCCAAACAAGCCGCCCGAGCCGACCGCAATCATACTCTGGATAGTGTGATAACCCTTGCCCAGCGCATCCTGCGAGGGGTCAAACAACATCAGAATCCGATGGCGCTGATACTCGTGCAACAGATTCCACATCACCGGCGCACTGGCGATGCTAGCCAGTGCAAACCCGCCTATCACGCGCCAGCTCAATCCCGCCAGAAACAGCACATAAAATCCGCTGGCTGAAATCAGCAGCGAGGTGCCCAGGTCCGGCTGGCGTGCAATCAGTGCCACCGGCA
>Ga0208863_1001483_pt1 | contig 14743 bp, 7 predicted proteins | sample RifOxyD3_FD_184040 | JGI IMG/M metagenome (GOLD analysis project Ga0208863, IMG submission 184040) | Soil microbial communities from Rifle, Colorado - Rifle Oxygen_injection D3 (SPAdes) | ecosystem: Environmental > Terrestrial > Deep subsurface > Rock core/Sediment | place: Rifle, Colorado...
AGGGATCCTGTATATAGTATTGGAGACGGACAGATTTTAGAGGCAAAGAATTATGGTTCAGGATGGGGCAATATTGTATTTGTTTCTCATACTATTGATGGAAAGGATTATACGTCATTATATGCACATCTGAACGAAATAAAAGTTACTAAAGGGCAACAGGTAACCCGCCATCAACAGATTGGAACTATCGGGAAAGGCTATAGCAATGAATACGCTGCTCATCTTCATTTTGAATTAAGAGAGGGGACAGGCTCAACTGCAGGTGCTGGTTACAGTAAAACTTCCGTGACCAAGGGTGTGCAGGGTCAAATAGCCCCGACTGATTTTATTAATGCTCATTTGTGTAAATAATTAGGAGGAAATTATAATGAAAATCAAAAACAAATTAACAATTTTAACAATTTTAGTATTAGCAATTGCTCTTTTAATCACTTACAGTTGTAATGCAATAAAATCCCCATTGACAGGGGGTGATACAAATACAGGAAAAAGCACATCATACACTGGAGGGAAGCTCAGTGTGAAATGGGGAAACCCTTCTGGTGAAGAAGTTGAAGCATCAGCAACAAAAAAGGATATTGCCAAATTAAAAATCACTTTATCAGGTGAACAAATTGAGAAATTAAATAATGGCAAACCAGTATCAAAAACAATTGATAAAAAAGAAGGCGGGCAGGAAATTGGGAATATTCCAGTCGGTAAGATTGCTGTAAAGATTGAAGCCATTGATAAATTTGACAAAGTTATCGGGGCATTTGAAAAGAAAGATGTAAATATCAGTGCAAACCAGATAACAACCATAAAAGCAAATATAAAGTTAGTGGATGAAATTGTAATTGACGATAAGACTGTACCAATAGGAGGTTTAGATTTTGAAGTAACAGTGGAAGATGGAAAAACTGTTATAAAGGATATAACTACTATACCAGAAGGGGGGTATTTTTTATTTAAGGATAAAGACACTCAAGATACCAAGACTTATGTAAGCATGCTTCATTTATTTGCTGGTTTTTATACAACTGCTCCTTCTGAAAGCTCTTTTAAAGGGACTAATAAAACTGTTATTTTAGGAGAATGGATTAGTAACTTATCTTCTTTTTATAACAAGCAGGATAAAACAAAATTTGCCGGAGATGGTTTAATTGACCTGAAAAACGGTACAAAAACATGGATGCCTTATATAATGATTGTTTCAGAAGGCAGTGAAAGTAAAAGCAAACCTGATTTTAACCTTTCTGCAACATCCAGCAACCCTGACGTAGTTCAGGTTAGAGCTAATACCCCCTGTAACGGATGGCTTGAGGTAGTGGCAAAAAAGGTTGGAGAAACAACCATTACAATTACTTCAACTCTGGAAAGCAAAACCACATCACAAAAAGTTAAAGTTGTTGATACTACTAATGTCGGCCCTACAATACCCCAGGGAAAACTTATGTTTTATAAAAAGACAGGGAACAATCAGGGAGCAATAAATGTAATGTATCCTGATGGCCATATTAATGAAATAAAATTCAGCGATATAGGAGAATATATAGTAAACCCCGGCATTTCTCCAGACGGAACAAAGATAGCTTTTAGAACAAAGCAAAATGATCTTGCAACTATGAATGATGACGGTACAGGGCAAAAAATACTTTTCAATGCTCTGTCAGCAAGCCAGGGCGTAAGTTTTTCATCAAATAACAGCAGAATAGTTTTTACATCAAATTATTTTACTAAAGGAGGTAATAGTGACATTGTGCTATTGGAAAACGGGCAAATAAAAAGGCTTACTTATGATAAAAATTCTGCGCTTCAAGCTACAATTTCGCCTGATGGGAATAGAGTTGCATTTGCATCAGTCAGAAACAGTACAGATACAAAATTAACAATAGATATATTTATTGTTGATGCAAATACAGGAGAAAGCCAAACAACACCTGTTACTCCGCCCTCTCCAAAGTCAAAATTATGTGATGTTTGCGGAGAAACAATCTCTGTTGATATTAATTCACCTTGTCCTGTAAAAACTTGCCCAACCCCTCCTTCATCAAAGAAAGCCTGTGATGTTTGCGGTGAAACCGTTTATGTTGATGCCAACGTGTCATGTCCTGTACAGGATTGTCCTGAAGATAAAAAAGATATAACTGATGAAGAATTTAAAGGAGGATTGCCCGGAGGGGGAAGTGTGACTATTCAGGAAGGGATGCTTCCCCGATTCTTTACAATTATGGCTGAAACCTCTGCAATTCAGTTGACAAGAGAAACCAATTTTAGTCGCTACCCATGCTGGTCTCAGGATGGAACTAAAATTGTCTATATGACTTACCTTCCAACTAATACTCCTACAGGATCTAAATTAATGGGACAAATTTGTGTTATAAATCCAGATGGCACAGGAAGAAAAGTATTAACAGACAAATTGAATTTAACAGGTGACAATACTTATCCTGCTTGGTCACCTGACGGGACTAAACTTGCATTTATTAACGTAAACAGTAATTTTCACACTGTTTATCTTATGAATTCAGATGGGACCAATCTGGTAAAACTATTTGAACATTCTGATGCATTGTTAAATTTAAGCTGGGGCAAATAGGAGAATAAAATGCTAAAAAAAATTATTGTTTTATCAGGTATAACTTTAGGCACTATTGGACTTTTAAGTTGCGTACTAAATAATGATATAAATAAAAACGCCGTAAGTGTTGGGAAAGGAGGGGGGGTTACAAATAGTTCCTCTTCTCCTGCTGATAAAAAAGATAATGCCGGGAATTTACAGATTACATGGCCTCCTTTGAACGAATCAGAAGCGCAGGCAGCTTCTACAAAAGAAGATATAGAATACTTAAACATTATTCTTTCAAGCGACCCAATCTTAAAAGCCAATAATGGGCAAGTCATGTCTAAAAAGATAAAACGGGATAGCAAAGGACAAAATATAAATAATATACCGGTTGGGACAATAGGAGTAAAATTTGAGGCTTATGATAAAAATGATCAAGTTATTGGGACAGTACAGGCTGATAATGTCCAGATTAAAGCAGGTCAAACAAATAGTTTAAAATTAAAACTGATACTTAAAGATACTGTAATTGTGGAAAATAAAACAATTGATACAGGTGGTTTGGAAGTTGAAGTATCCATTGAGGACGGCAAAACTATTATCCAAGGGGCTATTCCAGAAGGAGGTTTTTTTACATTTAAAGATTCAATAGATTCTAACGGGGAAGATCCAGATAAAAAAATTGAGAATCAGCCACCCCAAGAAGTTTATATCCCGGCAGGGACTTACTGGGCAGGATGTGATACCGGCCAGACAAAGGCAAAACAATACTGGGTTGATGGATTTTATATAGATAAATATGAAGTAACCAATAAACAATACAAAGAATTTATAAATGCTAATGGTTACTCTAATAAACAATATTGGACCGACACTGGCTGGAAATGGAAAGAAGAAACTTCAAGAAAGCAACCACTTAACTGGAATCCATCACTTGATGAGAATTTCCCTGTAGTTGGTGTAACATGGTATGAAGCTTCTGCTTATTGTAAATGGGCTGGTAAAAGGCTACCTACGTCATTTGAATGGGAAAAAGCAGCACGGGGTACAGAAAAATATAGATATCCATGGGGAAATGATGGTCAGGTTCTTAATAATAAAGGAAGGGCAAATTTAGGAGGACTTAATACATGCCCTCATACTGAAAAAAAAGATTGGGATGATTATCAGGAAAAAATTGCTCCTGTAGGAAAATTCCCTGAAGATAAAAGTCCTTATGGCGTTTATGATATGTGTGGCAATGTTTCGGAATGGACAACGCTAACTCTTAGCAGACTTAAGGCAACAGCGCCTGATATTCCTATTTTAGAAGGGTTAGGCTGGAAAGACTGTTCGAGCTGGGCATCCGGAATATTCTGTAAAGATTATGACAATGCCGGATATTGGACAGCTAATGCGGATTATATCCATCAAAAAGCTATTGCCAAAGATGGCTGGTTCCCGGATGCCTATGGTTTTAGATGTGCACGTTCAGGTCCACCTCCTTCAAGTGATGAAGGGAAACCACCGTCAGGTATGCTAATTGTAGATTCTTCATATCCTATAGTAATGCCGGGGAAGCCTATAACAATCAGGTTTGAAAATTGCACTCTAAAAATAAACGAATATAAATTCAATATGGGTGATGGGACAGAAAAAACAAACACTTCTCCATCAATTACTCATACTTATCAAAGTTCTGGAGATTATGTTGTTAAATTAACGATTAAAGACTCTGATAACAAAACATACACAACGAACATGAATTTATCAGTAATTGATAAAGGAGGAAAGATAGTATTTACTTCCAAACGAAATAATAATTCAGAAGTATTTATAATAAATGCTGATGGAACAAATGAAAGAAATTTGACCAACGATTCAGCCAATAATGACAGATTCTCTATGATTTCTTATGACGGGCAGAAAATAATCTGGCAAAAATATGATGAAACCGTAAAAAATCCTAATGTCCCCAATATACATAAAATATGGATGATAGACAGTAATGGGGCAAATGCCGGGGAAAGTGTGCCTGTCCTTACTAATTCAACCCCTGCATGGTCAAAGGACAGAAATGAATTTATATATATTAACCATTCAGGTTCTTCTCCTGCAACTATTTTTAAAAACGGAAATTTCCTTTTTGGTTTTTTAATTGTCCCCAATTCAGCTCAATATATAGGACAATGCAAACAGGAAGAACAGGCTTGCAGAGAGGATGCTTCAGAAGAACAGGCTTTTTTGTCGCCTGATAAAAACAGGATAGTATTTGTTTCAAGAGGAAATATATATAGAATAAACAGTGATGGTTCAGGCTTAACCGCTCTTGCTTTAAAAACTGAAAGTTCTGACCCTGAATGGGGATCGAGGGATATAGTTTCTTTTGCTTACCCAAGATGGTCTCCTGATGGGAAATGGATAGCTTATGTAAGAAAAGAAGGAGGCTTTTCACGAATATGGGTTATGAGTGTTGATGGTTCAAATCAAACACAATTAACAGGCGGAGGCTATATAGATGATGAACCGTTCTGGTCTCCTGACAGTACAAGAATTCTTTTTTCTTCAAATAGAGATAGTAACAACCGCCAGATATACATCACAAGTCTTGCCCCTTCTGGAGTAATTCCAAGACCTTACAGGCTTACAAATAATTCTTATGATGATACGTACCCAAGTTGGGGAAAATAGGAGGATAAAATGTCAAAAAAAATCTTTATTTTATCGGGAATAATCAGTGCGGGTATTATAGCTGGTTGTGTTCTTAACAACCCTATAAACCAGAATACTCTAAGTGCAGGCAAAGGAGGTGTGGTTGCAACCCCCTCTGGCTCTACAGTTAAAGAAGACTCTAATACAAATAGTAAAGAAGAAGTCAAGGAACCCGGTACTGACGAATCCGTTGATAATACAGGAGGTCTAGCAATTTCATGGGAGTCTCCAAGTGAAGCAGAAGCACAGGCTGCTTCTACAAAGGAGGATATTACATACTTGATGCTGACTCTTTCAGGAGAACCTATTAATAAAGTCAACAATGGGAAACCTGTATCCCAAAAGATAGACAAGAGCAATAGAGGTAAAAAAATTGATAATATACCTGTTGGGACAATAGGAGTAAAATTTGAGGCTTATGATAAAAATGATCAAGTTATTGGGACAGTACAGGCTGATAATGTTCCGATTAAGGCAGGTCAGACAAATAGTCTGAAATTAAAGTTAATACTTAAGGACACTGTAATTGTTGAAAACAAAAAAGTTGACACTGGAGGGCTAGATGTAACTGTAACGATTGAAGACGGCAAAACTGTTGTTACAAAAACAGACTCTATTCCAAAAGAAGGGTTATTTATAGTTAACGATCCTGCAAACAAAAGTAAATAAAAGGAAATTTACTGAAATTTAAGGAGAAAAAGATGAAAACGAAAAAGTTTATTTTAGGTATTATTAGCCTAATTATTACCATTACAAGTTGTGTAAATAATAATCCTATTAACCAAAATGAGGTAAAATTTTCCAACCCAAAAGAAACTGTTAAGGAAACAATTAAAGAAACAGTTATTGTTAAAGAATCTGATAATAAAGGAACAACAGATAATCAAGATTCCAATAAAACAGCTCTTGTTCCTTTTGTTCCAGAACCGGGAAAAAGCAGTGAAGAAACACCTGCTATAGTAACACCGACCCCAATAATAAGCCAAAGCCCACAGGCAAGCGTATCACCAACAGTTAGCCCTATTGCATCTCCAACAACCAGTCAGTCTGTAAGCCCAACTCCGACAGCTTCAACAACAGCTACGACTACAGCAACTCCAACCCCTGAGGTTCCTGCAAGTTTAAACAAAGCAGATGTAACACAAATATCATTTACCTTAAGCTGGGGTGCGGCATCAGGAGCAACAAGTTATAAAGTATATAAAGATAGTGTTGTATATGCTGACAACATAACAGGCACATTAAAAGATATAACAGGCTTAACCGCAGGAACAACTTATAGTATGGAAGTATCAGCAGTTAATGCCGGCGGGGAATCAACTAAATCAACCGCATTAAGCGTAACAACTATGATAAATATTGAAATGGTGACAATACCTGCTGGAAACTTTACCATGGGAGATACTGATGCTAATTGTAATGGTGGTCAACCTTATTGTGGAGGAGGTCAATATACCATTTATGTGAATGCTTACAAAATTGGCAAATACGAGGTAACAAATGCTGAGTATGGAAAATTTATTGATACAGGTGGATATAATAATTCAAGTTACTGGACAGCAAATGGGTGGGCTTATAAAACAAATAATAGTTTAATACAGCCTCATTACTGGACAAATATTAGAGATAATAAACCAGTGGTAGGTGTTTCTTGGTTCGAAGCTTATGCTTTTTGTAAATGGGCAGGATATAGATTACCAACAGAAGCAGAATGGGAAAAAGCCGCAAGAGGCACAGATGGAAGAGCCTTCCCATGGGGAAATACTGTTCCTAACTGTAGCTACGCTAATTTTAGATATAATGGTTCCTTTTGTGTAGGGAATACCACTGTTGTTGGCAGTTACCCTACTGGAGTCAGTCCTTATGGTGTTATGGACATGACAGGTAATGTATTTGAGTGGGTCAGTAGTCAATTTCAAACTTATCCATATAATGCTACTGATGGAAGAGAAAACCAAGATAATGTTGATTCTGGTGTCCCCGTAATACAACGCAGTATTTCATGTTATTTTGGTAATTCACCTTTTGATACATTTTTGCGTTGTTCTGCTCGTCTTGAAAGTGGTGCTGCCGGATATGGTGATGGACTTGGTTTTCGTATTGCACAAGATTAAAATATGCTATTTTACACGTTAGTTTGAATACGAGATCGGAGGATATTAGTTAGCGAAGCGCATCCTCCGAGTTAAAGTGGCTAATTTAAGATAAAAAGGAGTAAAAATTATGACTAAAAAATTAACTACAACCTTAATAGTAAGTTCATTTTTGGCACTATTTTTTACTGGTTGCGTTATTAATGCGCCAGTCAATGATAATAAAGTATCAGGAAATTTTGATAAATCAGAAAAACAAACTTCTTCTACAAATAAAGAATCTTCATATTCAGATAAAACCGATAAAACAGCTCTTGTCCCCTTTGTTCCAGAACCTGAAAAAGATAGTAACCCAAAACCAGAGTCAAGCCCGACTCCTGCCACCTCCATATTACCAAATACAGAAATTACCCCATCGCCAGATAAAGAACTATTACCATCAATAACTCCAATACCTTCTCCATTGATTACTGTAACACCATTTTATCAAGAAACATTGAACGATGACTTTGATATAGAAGTAGAACAAGAAATTAGACCTGATTGGATTGCTATTAATCCATCAAATCAACTTGTAATTAGCATTGAAGATATATTTCAATTATCTGGTGTCGCTGTTTTTACAAATGGAACTCAAAGTTCTAATCTGAGTTGGATTTCATCTGCATCTGATATTGTATCTGTTAATAATAACGGTTTAATTACTGCTAAAAAAACAGGTCAGGCAATAATTAAGGTTTTTTCTCCGCAATATCCTTCAATAACAGGGGAAATTCAAGTGATTGTAAAAGAAATAGCTGAAGGTAAAATTGTTTTTTCATCATTCAGAGATGGTAATTATGAAATTTATACTTTAACCAATGGTAATGACTTAAAAAAACTAACTAATAATGAAAATGAAGATTCCATCCCTGGTTGGTCTTCTGATGGTAGTAAAATTATTTTCCAATCCAATAGAGATGGGAATTATGAAATTTATGTCATAAATGCGGATGGAACAGGATTAACAAGAATAACCAATAATCAAGTCAATGATGTTGATGTAAGCTGGTGTCCGAATGAAAATAAAATAGTTTTTTCATCAGATAAAGATGGAGACTTTGAACTCTATGTAATGAATTTAAGTAATAATAATCTTCAACAGCTTACCAATAATTCGGCTAAAGATGGAACTCCGGTATGGTCACCTGATGGGAATCAAATTGCATTTAGTTCGAATCAAGATGGTAATTACAATATTTATATAATGAACAAAGATGGGAGTGGAATAAGCCAATTAACTAACAGTCCTGGTGATGATTATTTTCCTTCATGGTCTTATGATAACAGTAAAATTGCTTTTCAATCAAATAGAGATGGTAATGAAGAGATATATATTATGAATATTAATGGCACTAATCAAGAAAATATAACTAACAATCCTAAAAATGACTATTTCCCTTCATGGTCGCCGGATAGTAAAAAAATTGTGTTTGATTCTGATAGAGACGGAGAAAATACAAATATTTATATTATAAAACTTGAAAATAAAAAAGTTTATCGAATAACAAATCATTCTTCAACAGATAATTTTCCAAAATGGTTTAATAATAAAATAATATTAAATAGATAAAGAAAGGAAAATATTATGCAAAAACAAACTTTAAAACTGGTTAGTTTTGGAATCTCATGTTTGATGTCTTTTTCGCTTTTTAGTTGCAGTACAGGAACTTCTACAAGTGGCACACAAACTCCTGCTGGAATTTCACCATCAGGAGGCACAGTCACTCCAACAACTAAATCTAAAGGCATAATCAAAGGCATTCTTAGTGCAGAAGGGTTTAATGTAAAAGGCTTAAAAATTCTGGCTAATCCATTACCCGGTGCCAGTGTGTTTTTAGAAAAAACTAATTTACGTACAATTACAAATGATAAAGGAGAATTTACTTTAACAGATGTTCCTGCCGGAAAACACAACTTAATTGGAGAAAAAGGCGGTGGTAATGGAGAAAAAGTCAGTGTACGAAGTGAAGTAAATGTCAAAGAAGCAGAAACAGTAGATTTACAAAGTTTACTTTTGAAAAAAACAGCAACATTGGTGGGAACAGTAAAATTAAAAGATAAAGATAATCACAGTGGAATTAATGTATATATTGCTGGTTCACAATTTGCTGCTTTGACTGATGAAAATGGAGATTATACACTTATTAATGTACCTGAAGGAACTTATGATATAAGTTCTTCTAAATCCGGTTATAAAACCACAACAGTTTCAAATATAAAGGCATCTTCAGGAGAGTATCCGTTAGTACAGGAAATGGCTCTTGAGGCAGAACCACAGGACGTAATTGGAACGGATAAACTGGTTACTGCTGATGGCACCGGGATTATTACAGGTGTAATAACAGATGGGGCAAAAGGAGTCGCAGGTGCTATAGTTTCTCTACAAGGCGGAACAACCTCTAATCCTACAACTATGACTGATAAAGATGGTAAATATTTACTTGGCAATATCCCGCCGGGAGACTATTCAATTCAGGTATATAGAACTGGTTTTGATATGAGTGTTATGGAAAATATTACAATAGAAGCGGAAAAGAGTATAACTCAGGATATAAAGTTAAATAGTAATGTAGTAACTTTAGGACAAATTACCGGAACTGTTGTTGATATTACGGGTAAACCTGTTCGTATCGCTGCTGTCTATACTACACCAAACACAACACAAACAATAACGGATAATGATGGTAAATTTACTTTAACCCAAATATATCCGGGAGATTATTTATTAATAGCCGCAAAAGGGAGTCTTGGTCTAACTCGCCTCCCTGTTTCAATTGACCGTAATAATCCTAATATTGAGGTAAATGTTACGTTTGGTCAGGATGTTATTTCTAAAAGTAAGAAATAGGGGTTAGGGGTTAGGGGTTAGTAGGGGCGAACGGCGTTCGCCCAAAATAGAAAAGGAATAAAATTATGCAAAAAGGCAAAATAATAAAATTATTTATTCTTTATTCATTATTTATCATACTTTTTTCAAGTTGTCCGGGTAAAATTGAAAAAACAGATAATATTTTACCTGTCCCTGAAATAAAAACCTCCTTAACTCCAGAAACCAAACAGGAACTTAAAACAGGCACAATAATTGGCAAAGTAACAAGCGGGACAATAAAGATTACGGCAGAGAACGAACAGGGAGTTGAAAATGCTCGTGTCTATATTGAACGAAGCTCAATTGAAACAATAACGGATAAAGATGGTAGTTTTACTTTAAATAATGTTCCTGCCGGGAATCATGCTGTTGTTGCTGAAAAAGCCAGTAACTCAGGAGAAAATTTTAAACTCAGAAAGGAAATAACGATAAAAACTGGTGAAACACTTGATTTAAAAAGCCTTTTAATAAAAAAAACAGGCGTAATATTTGGAATGGTTAAATTAGAAAATAAAACCTCTGTACTTGGTACAGACGTATTTATTTCAGGCTCAACCATAATAGCCAAAACAGATGAAGAAGGCAATTTTACTATTTTGGATGTCCCGGAAGGCAAACATACCATAAGCGCCACAAAAGTAGGATATAAAAATATAGATGTGGTTGATATTATTGTAGAATCTGGTAAAGGCACGCAGGTTCCAACAATAACCCTTATTGAAGATAAAGAAGCACTAAAAAGAGGTGGTATTCTTACAGGCAATATTACTGCAAATGACAACAAACCATTAGGAGAAGTTACAATAAGTCTTAAAAGAAAAACAAGTTCTGAAGAATTACAAACTACCAATATGCAAAGCATTACAATTAGTGGTAATGATGGGAAATATGAATTGGGTGGTATTGGTAAAGGGGATTATGAATGTTTTCTCTTTAAAACAGGTTTTTTATCAAAAACATTTAATGTAACAATAGAAGAAGGTAAAACAAATACTCAAAATATAATATTACAAAAAACAGAAAAACTAAATGAAGAAACAACAGGTTCTATTACAGGGGTTGTAAAGGATAAAACAGATAAACTTTTAGAAAAAATAATTATTAAAACTAATCCTGTTACAAAAGAAGCAACAACAGATAAAGATGGTAAATTCGAGTTGTTGGATATTCCAGAAGGAACATATACGGTTATAGCAATGAAAGAAAGCGAAAAAATCGGGATGGTCTATGCAACTGTAGGCAAAAAACAAACTGTTACACTAGAAATAAAGCAAAAAGATAAACTTACTCCAATTGCATTGCCAACGATTGAACCAACTCCTACCCCAACACCAACTCTAAGTTCTGCTCCCACAATTTCAGGTATAATTCTTAATTCAGCCTCTACAACAATTCATATTGATGAAACTGTTACATTTAAAGTATCTGCAACAATGACAGATGGAAGCCCGATAAGTGAGATTACATGGATTTCTTCTAACCCCTCAGTTGCAACAGTTGATGATAATGGAACTGTGAAAGGTATAAGTGAAGGCACTACGATTATTACAGCCACTCCGACTAAGTTTCCTTCCAAGTCAGTAAGTGTGCTGGTGAGTGTGAAAAGTAAAAAGTGAGAAGTGAGAAGTGAGAAGTAAAATAATGAAACGAAAAAATTTATTTGAGATGTTTCATCTTAATCTTCCTTTACTAAAGCAGATTAGGGGGATTTTATGCCTTATTCTAATTTTATTCTCATTACTTAGCTGTCAAAACATTGTACATCTTTATATGAATAAATTAAAACCATCTTTTCAATCAAATCAAAATATCGTTACTACTACTAATAATACTATAACGGGTAAAGGCAATATAACCGGCAGAGTTATGAGTGGAGGTATTAAACTTCAGGCAGACATAAATACTCCTATAGCCGGTGCAAGAGTATATTTAGACCGAACAGAATTTGCCACCTTCACTGATAATAACGGCTATTTTACCCTTCCCAACATTTCAGCAGGAGATTATACGTTGATAGCAGAAAAAGCAAATAAAGAAGGCAAAAATTTTAAAGTGTGGCAAAAGGTAATTGTAAAAACAGGAGAAACAGTTGATTTAAAAAGCCTGCTTCTAAAAAAAACAGGCGTAATATTTGGTACAGCTAAAATTAATGGCTCTACTAACAAGAACATAGATGTTTTTATTGCAGGGTCAACAATAATATCAAAGACAGATGAGAATGGAGATTTTACATTAATAGATGTACCAGAAGGCAAATATGATATAACAACAACTAAAACAGGTTATAAATCAATAACAATAAGTGATATAATAGTAAAATCAGGACAGGGTTCAGTAGTTGAAGAAATAAAACTAGAAATAGATGTAAATGCCCCCAAATACGCAACAATAAAAGGCAAACTAACAACAAGCGGAAGTCCATTAGCCGGCGTAACTATTTCTGTCCAACCAGTTACTAATCTTGCTCTAACCCCTAACCCCTATCCCCTAACCCCTTCCTCCCTAACCATCACAGATGGCAATGGAGAATACGAGCTTGGCAACCTGTTAGAAGGAAAATACAAAATAATAGCATATAGTCAAGGCTGGGGAGTCCAAACCGCAGAAATAGATGTAAAAAAAGAACAAACACTTACCCAGGACTTTACTTTCTCTCTAACCCCTAACCCCTATCCCCTATCCCCTTCTTTCCTAACCCCTTCTCTAATAAAAGGAATTTTAAAAGATTTGACAGGCAAACCTGTAAGTGGAATTAAAATAATAACCCAGCCATCAACCGGAGAAGCAGTGACAGATACTAATGGACAATTTGTTTTTAATAATATATCTTATGGAGATTACTTATTAATAGCCATGAAAGGAGATACTAAAGCAGGCAGTAATGTAGTATCTATTGACTCAGGAGAAGAAGTAGAAACAGAAATAATTTATGGTATAAAGAATCCAATTTTGCTAGAAACACCACTCACCACTCACTCCTCACCACTCACCAGTCTAATATTATATCCTTCGGAAATGAATATAAACAAAGACTCAACAGTGCCATTTAACGCTTTAATATTAAGCGGGACTCAGGTGATAGAAAGCTCAATAACATGGAGTTCATCAAATACTGGAATAGCAACAGTGGACAGTAGCGGAAATGTAACAGTAAACGCAATAGGCACAGCAACAATTACAGGCACATTTAGCCGTCCTGAATTACCAAAACTCGAAATAAAAATAAATGGAACACCACCACTAACAAAACCGGAAATAAAGCTCATGCCTGAACTTCCAACAGGAGAATTAGACTTAATTGTAGGAAATACAAAAGAATTTAGACCAATAATCACAGGCAACCCTGATTTAAAGAATGAATTTATATGGGAATCAAGTGATACATCAATAGTAAAAGTAAAAAATGATGGGACATTGGACGCAGTAGGAGCAGGCACAGCAAAAGTTACAGTGAGAGCAAAAGATAATCCTAATATTTTTAAAACTTTTTTAGTGAATGTCATTTCGCCTTCATCCTCAACCATACCTGATGGGACGCTGAAATGGGCTTTTACTACTGGTAGTTGGATTTCCTCCAGTCCAGCGATAGGAAGTGATGGGAGTGTTTATGTCGGAAGTCATGATAATAAAATCTATGCCATAAATCCAGATGGCACACAAAAATGGAGTTTTACTACTGGTGCTTCTATTCTGTCCAGTCCAGCGATAGGAAGTGATGGAACTATTTATGTGGGAAGTCTTGATAATAAACTTTATGCCATAAACCCTGATGGAACTCAAAAATGGGCTTTTACTACTGGTGATTCGATTCGCTCCAGTCCAGCGATAGGAAGTGATGGGACTATTTATGTGGGAAGTGAGGAGGATAAAAAACTTTATGCCATAAATCCAGATGGAACTCAAAAATGGGCTTTTACTACTGGTAATTGGATTCTCTCCAGTCCAGCGATAGGAAGTGATGGAACTATTTATGTGGGGAGTTGGGATAATAAACTTTATGCCATAAATCCTGATGGAACTCAAAAATGGGCTTTTACTACTGGTAATGATATTACCTCCGATCCAGCGATAGGAAGTGATGGGAGTGTTTATGTCGGAAGTTATGATGATAAACTATATGCCATTTCATCTTCAAGTTCAGGGCTTGCAAATACCCCATGGCCCAAGTTTCATAAAGATAATAAAAATATTGGTGCTAATCCATACACATTAACTGTCCAGCCAACTGTAACCAGTATAAGTAAGTCAACAGCAGCGATTAATCAAACTCTTACGATTTCTGGTTCCAATTTTAACACTAATCCTTCAACAAACTGTGTATTTTTCAATAATACGCAGGTATTGGTAGAATCAAGCACCAGCAACTCTTTAACGATTAAAGTGCCTCTTAACAGCCCTACAGGAAATATAACAGTCAAAGTTAATACTCCTGCGGGCTGGAATACGTTACCTGCTCAATTTTGTGTAGTGGGCAATGTACCAACTATAACCGGTTTTAAT
>Ga0208863_1001485_pt1 | contig 14699 bp, 12 predicted proteins | sample RifOxyD3_FD_184040 | JGI IMG/M metagenome (GOLD analysis project Ga0208863, IMG submission 184040) | Soil microbial communities from Rifle, Colorado - Rifle Oxygen_injection D3 (SPAdes) | ecosystem: Environmental > Terrestrial > Deep subsurface > Rock core/Sediment | place: Rifle, Colorado...
AAGCGGCAACCCCTGACGCAGCTAGCTGCGTATGCAAATGTCCGGCGTGCTCAGATTGGGGCACGCTGGCGACCGGCTCCTTTTTCAGCGCAGTCGCCTTCTTCGAAGGTGGCGTTTCCGACAACCAGAACACCTCCGCCTGCACACTCATCTGCATCAAACCAAACAGTAAAAGGACAACAACATTTTTCATAAATTTAAATTCAGATAGTTACAAAAAGTCATGTTTGACAAAACGGCCTATACAGACCGTGATACGCTCAAAAAAGACCGGCCAGCTCTGCCGTGACGCCGCGTCCGGGCATACGGTAATACTCGTAGTAAGTACGGTTGAGCAGGTTATCCACCATCAGGTTCGCTTTAAGATTACGGGTTAACTGATAGCCTACTTTCAGATCGGCAACCGTGTAATTGCTGTAACCTGTCCACACATTCTTCACTACATCTGAATTGTTATCGACGCTGAACTGCGTGCCGACATAACGCGCGGACAGCACGCCGGACCAGTGCCCCTGTTTGGCTTCGAAGGCCAAACTGGCCATATTTTTAGGCACGTTAGTCACGCGCTTTCCTGCCAAACCGGTATTAGTCAAATCACTGGTGACGCGCGAATCGGTATAGGCGTAACTACCGCTGACCGTCAGCCATTTCATGACCGGGTATTCACCCGACAACTCGATTCCACGCGCTAATGCACCGCCGGTGTTTTCCTGCACGCCCCAGAAGTCAATGACTTTATTGACTACCGGATCGGTATAGGTCGCGACTTTGGTAATCTTCTGATAAATCAGATTTTTTGTTTTTGTGATGTAATAGGTTGCCTTGACATTACCGCCTTCGGCGAAGTCATATTCCGTCCCCAGATCGAAGGCCTGATTCGTTTCCGGCTTCAAATTCGGATTGGAAAAAATCATTTTCCCGTTCGGTGCAGCCGCGCCTGAAAAAGTCGGATTGGCGAACAGATAATAATTAGTCGGCGCACGGAACCCCGTTCCCAGGGAACTCTTGACTGAAAAATGATCGTTCAACTGATACACACCAGACAGTTTTGGGCTGAACGCCGACTCGGTGCGATCCGCATAAACATAGTTTTTGGTAATTTTAGTGACTGCGTTGTACACCATACCGGCACCGCCCGCCTTCCATGAGTCGAAGCGTCCCCCCAGATAAATCGTGAACTTATCTGCCAGCGCAATCTGATCCTGAACGAAAAATGAGCTGGTGGTACTCTTGGCGTCCACTTTATCGAGAACGGTGGTCTTGGAATTTATATCGGACCAGTTGGAGAGTGCATACTTCTTCTGATTCAGGTCACCGATTTCCGTCGATACCCCGAAAATCAGAAATTGCTTTTCAGTGAGAGGCAGACTGAGTTGCGCTGTCGCATTGGTGGTGCTGTTGGGCGAAGAACTCATAGTTCCTGCCCCAGAATTTAAAGTCGCGGTTGCGCCCGCCGCCGCACTCCAGCTGTCACGGTCAATTCTTCCCACGTTCAGACTAAGTTTACTGCTACCGAACACCTCCCCATCGTATCCGGCAAAATAGCGGAGCGCGGTATTGCCCATAGGCACTGAACCGAAAAAGGCGGACTCAGCCAGGGTAGTTTTCAATCCATTGAGAGTCAGATTGGTAGCGGCAGCGGGTAGCACAGAAACCGGCACGGGCTGGCCTGTTGCCGCATTGGTCAAATAACTGTTGTAAGGGGCATACAGACTCTTGTTATCGCTGTAAGCAAAACCGGCATTGATCTTGGCCGCAGGCGATAAATCGTAATACACCTTACCGTGAACATTCTTTGCTGTTGAAGCATTCTTCCCCTTGTCACCGACAATATAAGTCGGCACCCCGGTCGTTGTGGTAGTCGGGATCGCGCCACTCGCCACGATCGAACCCGGCACTGGCGCACCAACCGGTGTTTTGGTTACAAAATCGGAAATATAGCCATCCCGGTCATTTTGCGAGGCGCCAAATACCAAACCGATACCGTTATCTAATTTATTGCGATAGAGGGCGCTGGCATACTGGCCGGCTGAATCCCCAAACCCTTTACCTGCCTTGAATGACATTTCCTGCTTGGCAGGAACCTTGGTAGTGACGCTGATTACCCCGCCCATCGCGTTACCACCGTACAAAGACGACCCCACACCAGGTACCACCTCGATGCGCTCAACATCCTCCATTGAAACCATCGACCAGTTAACCTGTCCCGAGTAGGCGTCTACCATATTCATCCCGTCGACCAGCACGGCGATTTTGGTGAGCGTGCCACCCTGTCCTCGCATGGAACTCAACATCGTCACACCGGGGCGGGCGTTGCCTAAAGCGCCTCCGCGCAAGTACAAACCAGGCACCTTGGCAACCAGCGCATCACCCAGCCGCTGGTTATTGGTTTTTTCAATTTTGCTTGCCGTAACGACAGAGACATTAGCCGGCGCCTCCAGTGAGGTCTGTTTAATCTTGGAGGCGCTGACGATCACGTCATCGAGCATCTCGGTATCGTGTGCCGCATAGACCGCCTGACTGATTGCCAGCGCGATCACGCTGAGCGTAAATTGTGGTTTGTTCATCCTGCATCCCCTGATTTGTCTTAAATTTTTAACCGGGCGAATTGTAGGGATGAAAAATAAACTTGGGAATGTGGCATATTGCCGCGCGGCAAAATGCCGCACCCCCGTAAAAAGCACTCTTGGCGCTGTGTGCACCTTATGAAATCAGGGGCTACTCATGACAACGAACAACAAGTTGTAAAGCCATAGGACTTACCGACACGTCTGTTCCACAGGTCGTTGCTGATGATTACTGCCTGCGGGCAGACGTCATTGAAAGGAGAGGATGTTGGTAGATTTTACTGCGACTATGCGGCATTGTCGTTGCGCTTCATTCGACTGATCAAGGCTGGCCTAAACCCTCTTAATCCGCCTGAGTCGGATCGGTCACAAAACCGATACGCGTCACACCCGCCTTCGCAGCACCCGACATCACCTTGGCAACCAGCTCGTAATGGGCGAATTTATCGGCATGAATATGCAACTCAGGTTGCGGCTGTTTTTTCGCCTCCGAGGCGAAACGTTCCGGCAGCATCGCCGCTTCGATTTGCTCACCGTTCCAGAAGTAACGACCGTCCTCGCGGATCGCAAATTCGATGTGTTCCGCACGGGTGACATTGGCATTGCTGGCGGCCTTGGGCAGATCGATCTTGACCGCATTGGTCAATAATGGGGCGGTGATGATGAACACCACCAGTAACACCAGCATCACGTCCACCAGCGGCACTACATTGATTTCCGCCATCGGCCCCTGATGACGTCGCGAATCAAAACTTCCAAATGCCATTCTTTTCTCCTTTTGGAATGCGGCGACACGTTGCCGCATTCCAAATCAAATTTTCTTATCGCCTACCGCAATCAGTGCATACAGATCGTGCGCGAAATTATCCAGTCTGGACAGCCAGAGCCGGTTGCGACGGGTGAACGAATTGTAGGCCAGCACAGCAGGGATCGCCACCGCCAGCCCCACCGCTGTCATGATCAACGCCTCACCCACAGGACCTGCTACCTTATCCAGCGTGCCCTGCCCGCTCATACCGATCTGCACCAGCGCATGATATATCCCCCACACCGTGCCAAACAGTCCGACGAAAGGCGCGGCTGAGCCAGCAGAGGCCAGCACAGTGAGCCCGTATTCAACATTAGCCGCCTCCTGTTCGATACCGTTGCGCAGCACACGGGTCAGATATTCCGACATGCCGCCTGCCGCCAGCAGTTTTTCGGCACCACGCTGATTGCCGCTATTCACCGTTAACGCCTGACGCGCCAACTCAGAGAAAGCGTTTTCATCAGGGCAGACACTCAACGTATTTTGCATATCACTCAAGGAGTTTGCCTCCCAAAATTGTTTCAAAAACGCGTCGGCGCGCTTTTTTGCATTGAAATTTGCGATGGCCTTAGTCACAATCAAATACCAACTCGCGACCGACAATAACAACAACACGAGCAAAACCCCCTTACCCACCGCATCACACTGTGAAATAAAGTGCGCAAGTCCCAGAGTACTTTCCATCTCAACGTCCTTCCAAAATAAAATCAAACGGTTGCAAAGCCACTGCGGGCACGGCAACACCATTTCTAATCGCCGGCTTACAGCGCCAGGTCTTTACCGCATTCACCGCAGCCTCATCCAGTCGCGAAAAACCGGAATGTGTTTTAAACGAAACATTGCTGATACGCCCAACCGCATCCAGTTCCACGCGCAACACGACCTTCCCCTGCTCATTGAGTCGTATCGAAAATGGCGGATACGTTGGCGGCAAGCGCTCGGGGCAGCTAACCGACAATTCTCCGCTCAGCGTCACCACTTGCGGTGGCAAGGCAGGCGCAGCAATCACAGGCACAGGTGCCTGCACTGGAGGTGGCGCAATCGGCTCGTTGGGCAACACCACGGCTGTCTCTGCCACCAATTGTTGCGGCTTAGGTGGCTCAATATGCTGTGGTTTTGGCGGTTTAACTGGTTCAGCGACTGGTGACTTGGGTTGTTTAGGTGCAGGCGGACTGATCAAATCAACCATCAGCGTGATCGCTTCATCCGCTGCAGGGATCATCTGATAACTCCACAATCCATACAACCCTGCGCCGTGCAGTACAATGACGAACAGCAGACCGGCCAACTGCTCAGACTTCAGGTTGCGAATTTTATTAAACATAGATGCGCCCTTCGTTCACCCGGCAACACCAGTGCAACAATATCCAAACAGGCTCATCATCGCCCCCATATCCAGCGTTCGACCTGATCAGCATCTATCTTTCCGCTGACTGCAATCGCATGTCCGGCAGCGTCAAAAAAATAGGTGCGCGGCAATTCGCCATACCATTGCGGGTCGATTTCAAAGCGCAGGCGCTCGACATATCCATCGGCAAACACCCAGGATTCGGCCTGTTCCAGACGGTGACGATGCAGCAGGCGTGCTATCTGCTGCTTGTGCTCCGGCGCATCGGTGGAAACCAGCACCAGATCGAGAGTGCGATATTTCTTCGCCAGCTTGCCGAACAACACCATATCGTCAACGCAGTGGGTGCAATCCAGCGACCACAACGCAAGGATGAATGGCTTTCCCTGATGAGACGCCATGATAGCCTGCTGGCTGCCACGTACAAAAGGCTTCAACGCTTGCGCTTGCGCCTGCGCCACGCTGGACGCCAGCAGGGCGATCAGGAATAGGCAGCGTATCAAAGCGCCCCCTCAAGCGCGATGAGGCGATAACCTTCCAGTTTGCTGTTCCACGACAACCATACGCGACCATTGCGTGCAACCAGCTGTGGATGATCTGAGGCATCATGCGTAGCCGCCACGCTTTCGTTCTTTGACCATGATGTCCCGCCATCGCGCGAGCGCATCATCCGTACCGAGGTAACCTCGCCGTCGAATTCCTTCCACACCAGAAAAACCTCCCGCCCCAGATTCAATACATCAGGATGAGCAGCAGCGTGCGCATCGTCGCCAAAATGCAACGGCGAAGAAAACGTCTTCCCCTCATCGCGCGACTGCGCATAGAACAATCCGTGCGCCCTGGGTGCATTGTCAAACCAGGCAAAGTGGTAAGCGTTGTCTGATGCGATGGCCAGTGCCGGACCATGGTGCGGACAGGCATCAATTTGCCATTCGTCATGACTGACACGACGCATTTCACCTTTGCCGTCCAGCCTAGCCAGCGCATGATCGCGGATATTGTCTTCGAAATTGTGTCGCCAGAATGCCACCGGCGCCCCTTTGGGAGGAACAACCAGCGCAATGCGGCAACAGTCGCAGGAATGATCAGCCAGCTTGACGTTAGCCGCAAAACTGGCACCCTGATTATCGGACACGGCATAATACAGCGCAGAACCGCCATATTTTTCGCCCTTCGCTTTCGCGGCAACCAGATCGCGTTTGTCCAGCCAAATCAGATAGACACTGCCGTCAGCACCTACCGTCAACGCATCGAAACGATGACCGATCACCTCATGATTGTCGTTAACCGTGAGCGGTGCAAAAAATGTCCTGCCGCCATCGAGCGAGCGGGAAAAACGCACATGACCGGTATAAGGCTTGTCCAGCAGCATCGTCCAGGAAACATAGATCTCGCCCCGCCTGCCGATTGCAATTTTCGGTCTATTTTCACCATCCGCACCAATAGCTTCCCCCTGCGGATTAACTTCTACCGGCGCTGAAAACGTCTTGCCGGCATCATCGGAATAGTCCACCCTCAGCTGTTTATCCCTGACGCTCGCGCGCCACAGACGCCCTTGACCATCGAGCGCAACCGACATCGCCAGTGAGCGCTCTCCTGACGGCATGTCAACCCGCTTATTTTCCATACCGGATTTCGCGCCCGCTTCATGCGCAGAGGCGGGCGGGGTAAACGACGGGGCCATCAAAACAACAATCAAGAGCAGGATTTTCATAAACACGCTGTTTCAATGGAATGGCGACAACTATTGCACATCGTACTTCAAACTGGCAAACATTGTACGCATCGGATAGGGATTAGGATTGACAAAGTACTGGCAGTTAGTCAAATTATTGATACCGAAGGAAGCTGACCATTGTTTATCGAATTTATACAGCGCCTTGAGATCAAGCACACTGTACTTGCTGACGGTTGTTCCATAAACATCTGGATTCGGGTTAACGTAGCCAGTCCTGGTATAAAGCGAAACATGTTGACTGCCACTGTAGCGATAATTTGCACTCAAGGAAAGCTGGTCGTTGAAATGGTGAGTCCCTGACAGCGTAAGCCTGAATCGGGGAATACGCGGCTGATCGGTGCCGACCAGGAGTGGATTCCCCGCATTGGCGGTAATAATCGAATTCACCCAGGTCGCACTGCCGGAAAAATCGAATCCCTCTTTCCACAGATTTTTGGCTTCCAGTGCACTTTCAAACCCTACAGTGCGTACATTGTCTACATTTACGTTACCGCTGACAATATAGCCGGGCAAGCTGGTTATATCGGTAGTCACAATGATTGCATTCTTTTTTTCTTCACCAAACAACGAATTACGCCACACGCCATGCTCAAGGTGCCGCTCAACCGTGAATTCCACCGAGTTGACGGTCTCCGGTTTGAGATTTGGATTATTGGTCGGCTTGTTATAAGGCGCCGGCAGAGCGAGAATTTGCGCGGCAGTCAATACACCACCCGCCAACGACTGCGGCGTTACATTGGAAAACAACTCATTTACCGTCGGAAAACGTGTGCCTGTGCCGAATGAACCGCGCAAATCCCAGTTTTCATTTGCCTGATAGGATAGCGATACTTTGGGAGAAAAGGCATTGGCTGAACGATTTTGGTAGATGACATTGACCACACCCGCCAAATTGCTGCCATCAGTCGCCCGCCAGCTTTCCAGACGACCGCCGCCGACCAACTTCCAGGCCGGAGTCATTTGCCAGGCATCTTGTAAATACAGCGCCTGCGTCTGCGTTTTTCCCAATGAATTCGCGGTCATCAAGTTGGGGGCACTGGCGGAAAAGTGAGTGCCTGCGACCAGACTATAGGTCGCTGAACGCAACTGATACTGATCCGTATGAAAGCCGTAACTCAATTGATGCACGCTTTTCACATCTCCGTCGGGACGAAAATCGCCGCGCAAATCCAAATTTTTCCAGCCCGTTCCATCGCCTATGACAATCGTGCCGGCGGTCGCTGCGGAACTCGGAATAAATCCAGTCGTACCGGTTGAACTGCGGGTATTTTCTTTACCCTGGCTGAACATACTGGCATCCACTTCCCAGTCCCAACGAGCACCGGTGTCGGATTTGAGTTTTAACCCGTTCATATAATGCTGACTGAGCTGTGTGGAGGTCGCCGGTGCTGTCACGTTGTAATTCAAACCGTTAATTTTAACGGCTCCGCCGTAAACTGTTTGTCCTGCGGCATTGCGCAAATAGCTATCGGATGACTTCAGTGAATTGTTGTCCCATGTACCCAGGGTATAGGTCGCTCGCACTGCCGGGCTAAAATCGTAAGCAACCTTGAATTTGGCGTTGTTCTGAACCGAATGATCCATGCCGATTGCGGAAGTAACCAGGGAAGGTACATTCGCCGCATTAACGTAGGAAACTGCGCCCGTTACCGCACCAAGACCGCCCGCGCCGCCTATCGTGGCAACAGGCTGAGTACCAAACGTCATCGGATGCCCGGCATTATCGAAACGATCCAGCCCCACCCAAAACGACACATCGCCGCTCCGGTTACCGATGGATGCCGTTTCATGATTACCGTAAAAATTGCGGTTAGTGCCAAACAGCTTGTAATGCTGCTGCATCAAATCTACACCGCCATGGAATTCAAACTTGTTAGGCATACGTGTCGTTATATTGACGATACCGCCAGCAGAATTGCCCGGATACAAAGCAGAAAAAGGACCGTAAATCACATCCACCCGTTCAATCTCGGACGGCGACACCATCCCCCAGCGAGGGGCATAATTAAAACTGTTACCCAGCAAATTCGACAACAGCATGCCATCGCCGTACACCACCGTTTGCGCGCTGGCGATAGAACTGTTCAGGCGCATTACCAGAATACCGTTCGTGTCGCCGATGTAACGTTCTCGAACATGAACACTGGGCAAATATTGCAGAGCGGCGGCCGAGGTCACGGCATTGATACGCTCGCTGATCTGTTTAGCCGTCACGCCTTCAACCGTAGAAGTGGACGTCACATTGTCGGGAAGATGAGGCTTGGAGGCGACGCCCTTAATTATCAGGGGAGCCATTTGCACCAACGCTTCTGCACCAACATCCTGAACCGCAGCCTCATCCGCCGCGCTTGCCGAGTGAGTAGCCAACGCCAACGCAAGTGCGATGACCAGTGGTTTGATTTCCAGATTTGATTGTCGACCGAGCATACTTCCCCCTGATGCCTAATATTTTTAAAGTCTGACGATGCTACAGACAATAATCAACGATGAGAATGCGACATATTGTCGCACCCCCTGCATCATGATGAAATTTGAACGGAAATATTTTTTTACAATTCTTGCCCTCGACCCGTCAACCGTTACAATGCCGACATAGAATCCGACTGAAGATCATGACTGCGCGTAAAAAAAATCTCTGTTTGCGATGCTGCTATGCCGCACTGGCTTGTACGCTGACGCTGGGCACGGCCTGCGCGCATGAAACCTCCGACCCGTTTAGCAACCGGTTGCCGGAGAGGTATGCCTGCGGCGAAATCAATACAGACCGCGCACTCGATCTGGCCGGCGTAGTACATAACGTGCTGTGCAACAATCCGCAAACCCGCGAAGTCTGGGCCAATTCGCGGGCACAGGCAGCACAGACCGGAGTGAGTCAGGCCAGCTATTTACCCGCCATCAGTGCAACGGGAACCGGCACTCAGAACACACCGGGCGTCACTCAGCGCACACTGGGGCTTACCCTGTCCTATTTACTGTACGATTTCGGTGCACGCGCGGCCAATCTGGACAATGCGCGCCAGTTGCTCGCTTCGCTGAATGCCAGCCGGGACAGCACGGTGCAGACCGTATTTCTGTCCGCCGTGCTGGCTTATTACCAGGCACAGGCAGCCCGTGCCGCGCAGGATGCCGCTGCCGCTGCGGAACGCGCCGCGCAGGAGAGCTTTGCGCTCGCCAATGCACGCTACCTGGCCGGCAGCGCCACGCCGGCCGACATGCTCACCGCGCAAACCGCCTATTCGCAAAGCACCCTTAACCGGATTACCGCGATCGGCGCGATGAAGATCGCCCGTGGCAATCTGGCCAGCCTGCTGGGACTGGACGCCCATGTCAACATTCTGCTCAGCGAAGCTCGCCCCTCCCTACCCGTTCAGGATACAGGCTACGCCGAACTGGAGCAAAACATCACCGCAATGATAGAAGAAGCGCGACACAACCGGCCTGATTTAAAGGCGGCAGAAGCGACGTTACGCGCGGCGGAGGCTGCGGCGGACGCGGCACGTGCAGCCGGAAAACCGACCGTCTCACTCAATGCCTCCGGCAATCAGTCTAGCAGCGCAGGCATCAACACGCACGGCTCGTCGCTGGGCGTGAGCATGAACGTGCCGCTGTTTTCAGGTTACGCGCCGACCTATCGAATACGCGCTGCCGAGGCGCAGATCGACAGCAAAAAAGCGCAATTGGAACGCCTGCGACTGCAAGTGGCGCTGGATGTCTGGACAGCCTGCCAGAACCTGATCACCGCCACCCGTAACCTGCACGCGACAGCGGATCTGGTGGGCAGCGCAGAACAGTCGGAGCGAATGGCGCTGGGCCGCTACCGTGCGGGTACGGGCATCATGCTCGATGTGCTCAATGCGCAAAACTCCCTGTACAGCGCGAATCAGCAACGCATACAAGCCGAATTCAACTGGAATATCAGCCGCGCCACGCTGGCTCAGGCCATGGGCAATCTGAACGAGGGCGTCAATCCGGGCGATGATGCAATTTACAATACAATCAAACATGAAAAATAATTTACGCATCTGGCTATCCCTTTTTCTGATCATTGCTGCGATCGCCGGCTATTTCGCCTATCGCCAATACAACTTCGTTCCACTTGAGCAGCAATACCAGCTTCAGACGCTGGAAAGAGGCGATCTTAACCAGACGGTATCCGCTAACGGCACCATCAATCCGGTCACGCTGGTCAATGTGGGTACGCAGGTTTCCGGCACGGTCAAAAAACTGTATGTGGACTACAACCACATCGTGGCAAAGGGCCAGATTCTGCTGGAACTGGACAACGCGCTGCTCTCCGCCCAGCTCAAACAGGATCTGGCCAACGTGCAAAATGCCACTGCGGCGCTGGAACTGATGACGGCCAACGAAGCGCGCACCCGCAGTTTGTACAACCAGGAATACGCCTCGCGGCTGGAATTGGACACCGCCGTACAGGCCAAAAAATCCGCCCGGGCGCAGCTGGATCTGACTAACGCCACGGTGGAAAAGGACAGAGCCAACTTAGCTTATACCGTGATACGCTCCCCGGTCTCCGGCGTAGTGGTAGACCGCTCGGTCGATGTCGGCCAGACCGTGGCCGCCAGCTTGCAGACGCCCACCCTGTTTAAAATCGCGCAGGACTTGTCCAAGATGCAGATCGACGCCAACTTCGCCGAGGCGGATATCGCCAGCATACGCGCCGGGCAGCCGGTGAAATTCACCGTGGATGCCTATCCGAACCGCAACTTTCAGGGCGAGGTGCGTCTGGTGCGACTCAATCCGACCAACCAGCAAAACGTCATCACCTACGACGTAGTGATCAACGTCAGCAACCCCGAACAAATCCTGATGCCGGGCATGACCGCCTATGTCAGCCTCAATGTCGCCGAACGCAAGGACGTACTGATCGCGCCCAACGCCGCGCTGCGCTTCAAACCCAGCGTTAATGAAAAAACACTTAAAAATAAAAATGCCGGCAAAAAACCCGGCGACGACAACAAGTCCGGCCGCTACAGCGGTCATGTGTATGTCCTGAGAAGCGGCCAGTTGCAGTCTGTCACCGTCAAACTCGGCATCACCGACAATCGCCACACCGAGATCATCTCGGGCGATCTGAAAGCGGGTGAGCAGGTAGTAACCGGCGAGACTCAGACGGTGAACGGCGCGGCAAACAGCGCCAGCATGAGGCCGCGAATGTTCTAGCGGACATGAGAAAAAGCCTCTTTAATTATGATGAAACCATCATGCCCGCCCCTTCTCTACAATCCTCTCCCGAAAACGGGGAGAGCGCAGCGAGGGGGGCGAAGCCAGGAAAACGAACGCCATGCGAGTTTTACGTCATGACTCATCCCGTGATCCACATCGAAGGGTTAAGCAAGGCTTACCATACTTCGGCGGGCGAATTTCCCGCCCTGAAGGAGGTCAACCTCACCATACAGACCGGCGAATATGTCGCCATCATGGGGCATTCCGGCTCGGGCAAATCCACCTTCATGAACATCCTGGGCTGTCTGGATGCGCCGAGCGCCGGCCGTTATGAACTGAACGGTCGATCGGTGGCTAGCCTTAATCGCGATGAACTGGCCCTGTTGCGCAACCGTACCATCGGCTTCGTATTTCAGGGCTTTAATCTGCTGCAGCGCATGAGCCTGATCGACAATGTCGCCCTGCCGCTGATCTATGCCGGCGTAGCACATGAAGAACGAACACGCCGCGCCCGTGAACTGCTAGTCAAGGTGGGACTGGAGGACAAAGCCGATTCGCTGCCCAACCGGATTTCCGGCGGACAGCAGCAGCGCGTGGCGATCGCCCGCGCCCTGATCAATCGTCCCAGTCTGTTGCTGGCAGATGAACCCACCGGTAATCTGGACAGCCACACCAGTTTCGAAATCATGGCGCTGTTCGACTCGCTCAATACCGAAGGCATCACCATCGTGCTGGTTACGCACGAGAGCGACATCGCGCAGCACGCCCATCGTCAGGTGCGCTTCCACGACGGCAGCATCGTCAGCGACCAGGCGACTGCGGAGGTAACGGCGTGAACGCAATTTTTTGTAGGTCGGGATTTATCCCGACACGATTATTACGTCGGGATAAATCCCGACCTACGCCTTGGATTAAAACATGACGCTCGCCATGTTAGGTGAAGCCTGGCGTGCGATGGGGGCGAACCGCATGCGCACCTTGTTGACCATGCTGGGCATGGTCATCGGCGTGGCAGCCGTGGTGCTGATGATGGCGATCGGCCAGGGCGCACAATATTCCATCAAGCAGACTATCAGCGCGATGGGCAGCAATCTGTTCGTACTGATCTCGGGCAGCGCTCAGACTGGCGGGGTGCGCACCGGCAGCGGGGGCGCGCTGACGCTGACCGTCAAGGATGCAGCAGCCATCGCCGAATTACCCGGCGTACAGGCGGTCGCGCCCACCCATTCCGGCAGCGCACAAGTCGTGTACGGCCCGTCCAACTGGAACACCGCCGTCATAGGCACCACCCCGTCCTATCTGGATGTGCGCTCCTGGCCGGTGATCAGCGGTGCCGCCTTTACTTCGTCCGATGTGCGCTCAGCCACCCGTGTCGCACTGATCGGCCAGACCGCAGCACAAAATCTGTTCGGCGATGACGATCCGGTAGGCAAAACCATACGCATACGCCAAAGCCCTTTCGTCGTGCTGGGCGTACTCGCTGCCAAGGGTCAGGGTCTGGACGGACGCGATCAGGACGACACCCTCATTATTCCGCTGACCAGTGCCCAGCGTGTTGTGTTCGGCACCGCCTTTCCCGGCACGGTGCGCATGATTATGGTACAGACCACCACTCAGGAGCTGATGCCCCAGGTGGAAAAAGCCATGACCGAACTGCTGCGCCAGCGTCACCGCATCCGGGAAGGGATGGATGCCGACTTTTCACTGCGCAATCTGACGGCGGTGGCCGATTCAGCTGCCGAAAGCACGCGCGTGATGTCGATGCTGCTGGGCGCGATCGCCTCGGTCTCGCTGCTGGTGGGCGGCATCGGCATCATGAATATCATGCTGGTATCGGTCACCGAACGCACCCGCGAAATCGGCATCCGCATGGCGATCGGCGCGAGGGAGCGCGACATCCTGCTGCAGTTTTTGCTCGAAGCCATCATCATCTCGATCGTCGGCAGTTGTGTCGGCCTGCTGATCGGGATAGCCGGCGCACTCCTGACCGAATCGATGACCGGCACCCTGGTAATCATCTCGGCCAGCTCCGCCGTGGTGGCGTTTGGCGTAGCGGCCACCGTCGGTATTTTCTTCGGCTTTTATCCGGCCAAAAAGGCCGCCCGCATGGATCCGATCGACGCGCTGCGCTATCAATAAAATATACTTATCGATTTGTCCACCTCGTTCGATCTGAAAAATTCTGCCAATCAGGGACAGGAACAGGTACGCAGCCGCAGCGTCTATCTGAATGAAAACGGCAGCACCGGCAGTTTGCAACAGATCGACCTGGCGATCCGAATCAATTAAAATACAAATAATTCAATCACTTAGATTAACGATGGCACATGCAATCCCTTGGCAGCCAGAAGATCGAATTCATGCGCGGGAAGCGGTCTTGAGAAGTAATAACCCTGCCCGTAATGACAACGCATCTGTCTTAGCAGCGCAAACTGACATTCGTTTTCTATTCCTTCGGCGACCACCTGCAATTCCAGCGCCTGAGACATGGCGATAATCGCCTGAACCAGAACCCGATCATTGCTCTCTTCACTCATGTCGCTGACAAAGGACTTATCCACCTTGACCACATCGATCGGAAAGCGCTTCAAATAAGATAAAGAGGAGTAACCTGTGCCGAAATCATCCATATACACGCGAAAACCGGCATCGCGCAATTTTTGGAGCCACTTAACACCCTTGTCTACATCCGACAGCAGCACACCCTCGGTGATTTCCAGCGCCAATGAACTCACAGGAATCCCGTAGCGTTTGAGCATAACCATAATCAGGTCCGGCGGTAGCGCATCCGGTATTTGGCGTGCAGACACATTGATGGACAAATAACGCGTCTGACCTGCCGACTGCCAGATTGCCAGTTGCTGACAAGCCGTTTCCAGGACCCACAACCCCATGTCACAAATAAAATTACTCTCTTCTGCAACGGGACTAAACAACCACCGGCTAAAGCCGGTGGGTTTGAAATACGGACTGAAAGTCCTGATACGCATCGCCTAAACGATGCGTCCTAATTCGGTTCCATTTGAAAATTATCGTTCTCTCTTGGCTCAAAGT
>Ga0208863_1001487_pt1 | contig 14698 bp, 11 predicted proteins | sample RifOxyD3_FD_184040 | JGI IMG/M metagenome (GOLD analysis project Ga0208863, IMG submission 184040) | Soil microbial communities from Rifle, Colorado - Rifle Oxygen_injection D3 (SPAdes) | ecosystem: Environmental > Terrestrial > Deep subsurface > Rock core/Sediment | place: Rifle, Colorado...
TTCAACGATCTCGAAGTGGGCGACAAGCTGGAAGCCTACGAAATCGTTGAGGTTGCACGGACTCTGTAATGGCTAATTTTGCGAGAACAGACCGTGTCGGGCAGCAGATGCAGCGAGAAATCGCGCAGCTGGTGCGCCTGGAAATCAATGACCCGCGCGTGAAACTGGTGACCATCACCGGTGTGGAGGTGGCGGGTGATTATTCTCACGCCAAAATATTCTTTACCCGTATGGATGGCAAGCACGCTGAAGCGCAAGAAGGGTTGGATCGTGCGGCTGGATTTCTGAGGAGTCGATTGGCTCACAGTATCAAGCTGCGCATCATGCCGCAGTTGCACTTTGTGTTCGACTCTTCCGTGGAACGCGGTAGCCATTTGTCGCAATTGATCGATCAGGCTGTCGCCAGCGATTTTCATCTTGACGAAAAGTAAGCCGCAATACCGGAGTAAATGGCGTGCCATCGACGGCGTATTGTTGTTCGATAAGCCGTTAGAGCTCAGTTCCAACGATGCCTTGCAAAAGGTGCGTCGCTTGTTTCAGGCCGAAAAGGCCGGTCATACCGGTACACTGGATCCCTTGGCGACCGGTTTGCTGCCGATATGTTTCGGTGAAGCCACTAAATTCTCCAATGCCTTGCTCGATGCGGATAAGACCTATACCGCGATGATGCGTCTGGGGCAGACCACTACGACCGGCGATGCGGAAGGCGAAATCACCGCCGAAAAGCCGGTGAGCTTTACCGAGGCTGAGCTACTTGCTGTACTGGCAAAATTTCGCGGTGAAATTCAGCAGCTGCCTCCTATGCACAGCGCCTTGAAACATCAGGGTAAGCCGCTGTATGACTATATCCGTCAGGGCATCACCATAGAGCGCGAGCATCGCAGCGTGGTGATCCATGAACTGGTAGTGAACAGTTGGGTGGGTTGTGAGATGGAGATCTCAGTCCGTTGCAGCAAGGGGACTTATGTGCGTACGCTGGCGGAGGATATCGGTACGGCTTTAGGTTGCGGCGCGCATCTGATTGCCTTGCGTCGAACCGCCATCGCGCATTTGAATCTGGCTGACGGATTTAGTCTGCCGCAGTTGCAAGAGATGAGCGATGAGGCGCGCGATGAGTGCGTCATGCCTTTGGTGAGTCTGATACCGGATATGCCGAGGTTAATTCTGGATGCGGTGCAGGTGAAACGCATGGCACAAGGCCAGCGTTTGTCGATCGCAACAGGCCTGGCGGATGGCAAGATTGCGTTATACGGGCCGGAAGGTTTCGTGGGAGTAGGGTTGCAAGACGGTCGGCGGATTTCTGCCGAACGGCTGATGTCGGGTGTGGCAAAGCAGGCCGCAGTCGTGAATTTGATGGAAGTGGTTGAGCAGTAGCAGCATTCAAGAGTACAATGTGGAACTTTTTTTAGGAGAGCAAAACCAATGGCAATTACAGCCGCGCAAAGAGCGCAAATCGTTACAGACTTTCAACGTGCAAAAGATGATACCGGATCTCCGGAAGTTCAAGTAGCGCTGATCACCGCACGCATCACCTACCTGACTGATCACTTCAAGGATCACGCTAAGGATCACCACTCACGTCGCGGTCTGCTGCGTCTGGTTAGCCGTCGCCGTAAGCTGCTTGACTACCTGAGAAGCAAGAATGAAGCAGGTTACCAGATTTTGATTCAGCGCTTGTCTATCCGTAAATAGTATTACCCAGCGGGTCGCAATTGCGGCCCGTGTTGTTTCTATCGTCTATTTTAGTGTGATGCGATTGCGCGTCATGCATGTCTAAAGAGGTTTATCTTGAGTTATTTCAAAAAATCAATCACGCTCGGCAAGCATCAGTTGACTATCGAAACCGGTGAAATCGCCCGTCAGGCGAGTGGTGCTGTGATGGTCAGTCTGGATGATACCGTGGTGATGGTCACCGTGGTTGGACGTAAAGACGCCAAGCCTGAGCAGGATTTCTTCCCGCTGACTGTTGATTACATGGAAAAAACCTACGCAGCCGGCAAGATCCCGGGCAGTTTTTTCAAGCGCGAAGGTCGTCCTAGCGAAAAGGAAATTCTGACTTCACGTCTGATCGATCGTCCGTTGCGTCCCTTGTTTCCTGAAAGTTTTTACAACGAAGTGCAAATCGTCGCGACAGTGATGTCTTCCGACAGCGAAATCGATGCCGATATTCCTGCATTGATCGGCGCGTCCGCTGCGATGGCAATCTCCGGTATTCCATTTGACGGCCCTATCGGTGCTGCTCGCGTAGGTTACATCGACGGCCAGTACATCCTGAACCCGACCGCGACAGAATTGAAGACTTCGCAAATGGATCTGGTTGTTGCCGGTACCGACCGTGCAGTGCTGATGGTTGAGTCTGAAGCGCAACAGTTGTCTGAAGAAATTATGCTGGGCGCTGTGATGTTCGGTCACGAACAGTTCCAGGTTGTCATCAATGCCATCAACGAAATGGCTGATGCAGTTGGTAAGCCGCTTTGGGATTGGGCTGCACCTGCCAAGAATGAAGCGCTGATCGCTCAGATCGCAGAACTGGCTGAAGCTGATCTGCAAAAGGCTTATGCAATTCGCTCCAAGCAAGATCGTACCGATGCGATCTCTGCGATTCACAGCAAGGTGATGGCTGCTGTATCAGCTGATCTGGAAAAGAATGCGGTTAACGAATTGTTCGGCGCGCTGGAAGCTAAGATCGTTCGCGGTCAGATCCTCTCCGGTGAGCCTCGCATCGACGGTCGCGATACGCGCACCGTGCGTCAAATCACCATCCGTAACGGCGTTTTGCCACGTACACACGGTTCCGCCTTGTTTACGCGCGGCGAAACACAGGCAGTCGTTGTTGCAACGCTGGGCAGCATGCGCGATGCACAGAAGGTTGATGCCTTGCAAGGCGAGTACTCCGATCGCTTTATGCTGCATTACAACTTCCCTCCGTATGCAACAGGGGAGACAGGTCGCGTAGGTACGCCTAAGCGCCGCGAAATCGGTCACGGTCGTCTGGCTAAGCGCGCACTGGTGGCTGTATTGCCTGCTGAAGAAGATTTCAGCTACGCAGTTCGTATCGTGTCTGAAATCACCGAATCGAACGGTTCCAGCTCTATGGCTTCTGTTTGCGGCGGTTGCTTGTCTATGCTGGATGCCGGCGTTCCTTTGAAGGCGCACGTTGCGGGTATCGCGATGGGTCTGATCAAGGAAGGTAACCGTTTTGCCGTGTTGAGCGATATTCTGGGTGATGAAGATCATCTGGGCGATATGGACTTTAAGGTGGCGGGTTCTGAAAACGGTATCACTGCGTTGCAAATGGATATCAAGATCAACGGGATTACACGCGACATCATGCAGGCTGCACTGAGCCAGGCTAAAGAAGGTCGTATGCACATCCTGGGCATCATGAAGGAATCCATGTCCGGCGCTCGCAGCGAATTGTCTGAATTTGCACCTCGCATGATCAAGATGAAGATCAATCCTGAGAAGATACGCGACGTGATCGGTAAGGGCGGTGCGGTAATTCGTGCGCTGACCGAAGAAACCGGTACCACGATCGATATCGATGACGCGGGCAATATCACCATCTCCAGCGTGAACGGAGAGGCCGGTGAGTTGGCCAAGAAGCGTATCGAAGACATCGCCATGGACGTTGAAGTGGGTAAGGTCTACGAAGGTCCTGTGGTTAAATTGCTGGACTTCGGCGCGCTGATCAACATCCTGCCGGGTAAAGACGGTTTGCTGCACATTTCTCAAATTGCACACGAGCGCGTAAACAGCGTGGGCGACTACCTCAAAGAAGGTCAGGTCGTGCGTGTTAAATTGCTGGAAATGGATGATCGCGGTCGTATGAAGTTGTCCATGAAGGCGTTGCTGACGATGCCTGATACGAATGGCGCTTCTATCGCCGAGTAACTGGTAATCAGATGTAAATAAAAACCCGCTTCGGCGGGTTTTTTGCGTCCGGCAGGGTGCAGAGTATAAGTTCGCCACTGATAGGAAATTCTAGCCCTGAGTTATGAGCATGCCATATTGAGATGGCTGCGGTTGCGGGTCGCAATCGCTTGTGTGATAGAATTCACCGCGAATTTTTTTTGTTGCATCATAGCGGCGATCGATCGGGAGTAAGCGCTTGAATTATTTAATGTATCCTCGTATCCGTTTTTCCGGATTGGTTTCTCACTGGCCTGCCTTCCGGAAGTTCTTTGCATACACTGTTTTGTTATCTGCTTCGTCACTAGCCTGTGCCAGCGGTTTGACCCCTGCGCAATTGCAACAGTTGCAGCAGATGACGCCGGAGCAGCGTGCAGCGCTGGCTCAACTTGTATCGGATAGTAGCGGTAATGCCGCGATTGCTAGCGGTAATACGCTGAACGCGAGCGCTAGCGAGCAGAGTTCTGTCATACAACCGCGCACTGTGTTCCCGGGGCGCCTGACGGGCAGTTATTCCAGCAAGTCCAATGCTGCTCAGTCTGCTAATCAAGGTAAAATGACATATGAAATCAAATCATTATCTTCTGAACAGCCTAAAGTAAATTCGCTTGTTGAGGTTCTACCGCCAGACGATGAGCGGGTAAAGGAGCCTGCACGGGAAGCGCAACCAGCTCAGATGACACCTGAAAAAATGGAAGTTCGCCGTGCCTTCGAAGAATTTGTCAGCGATTCCAAGTCGCTCAAGGTAAGCACGGAGAATTTGCAGCAGTTCGGCTATGACTTGTTTGCCGGAGAGCCGGGCAGTTTCGCCCCGGTCACCGATGTTCCCGTCCCGTCCGACTATGTGCTGGGACCTGGCGATGAGATCAAGGTGCAATTGTTCGGTAAAGATGCCAGAGAGTTAGTGCTGACGGTCGATCGTCAGGGGGTAGTCGCTTTTCCGGAAATTGGCCCTATTCCGCTGGCCGGACTGGATTTTTCAACTGCGAAGGCGTCTCTGATCGAGCAGATTAAACAAAAGCTGCTGGGGGTCTCCGTCAGTATCACGATGGGGCAATTGCGCTCCATCCGTGTATTTGCGCTGGGCGATGTGTATCGTCCGGGATCTTATACCGTCAGCGGTCTGGCAACCTTGTCTCATGCCTTATTTTCATCCGGCGGTGTGAAGACCATCGGTTCCTTGCGCAATATCGAACTCAAGCGCGATGGTCGTCATGTTGGAAATATCGATCTGTATGACTTTCTGTTAAAAGGGGATACCAGCAAAGATGTCCGTTTGCTGCCCGGTGATGTGGTGTTCGTGCCCGCTATCGGCAAGACTGCCGGAATTGCCGGTGAAGTGGTGCGTCCGGCTATCTATGAGTTAAAGAGCGAGCGTACGGTCGGCGATATGTTAAAGCTGGCCGGTGGTCTCCTGCCTTCCGCCTATACCAGCAAGGCCTTGATTGAACGTATTAATCCGCGCGGCGACAAGGAAGTCGTCAATGTCGGATTAGCAGGCATCGGACTTGCGACACCGGTGCAAAACGGCGATATTATCAAGGTCTTTCCGGTGACCGAGTTTGAAAGTAATCAGGTCCTGTTGATCGGTAACGTCAAACGTCCTGGTCAGTATGCATGGCATAAGAATATGCGTGTGCTGGATCTGATTCAGTCCAAGGATGATTTGCTTCCCGAATCACTGATGGAATACGGCATCATAGAACGCGAAGCGGAAGACAATCGCGAGCCGGTGATGATTCGTTTCCGGTTGGGTGAGTTGATGGGGCAGGGTGAAAACGCAGCGGAGTACAACGTCGAGTTGCGTTCGCGTGATCGCGTCTATGTCTTTCACCGGGCCAACTTTCGCGAGCAGCCTAAGGTGGAAGTGGCCGGTAGCGTTCAGTCTCCGGGGCAATATGAATTCAAGCGCAATATGCATCTGGTCGACCTAGTGCTCTCTGCGGGCGGTTTGTTGCGAGACACAGACAGCGGCGATGTGGAAATCTACCGTACCGATTCTGTGACACGCGACGTCACGCTGCTGAAGACCAATCTGGCCCGAGCAATGAGCGGGGATAAGGATCATGACATCGCCCTGCAGGATTTCGACCGTATTGTGATTCACTCTATCTACGAACATAAATTGCGTGAAGAAGTCTCCGTGATGGGTGAAGTGCACCATCCTGCGACTGTGCCGCTCAGTCAGGGGATGAGGCTGACCGATCTGTTGTTCGCAGCGGGTAATGTCACCGAAAGTGCCTATTTGGGCAAGGGTGAAGTAACCCGTTACAAGGTTGTTGGCAGCGAGCGCCGTGTGGTTGATCACATCGAGATCGATCTGTCCGCCGCATTGCGTGGTGAGGAAGTCTCCAATATTTTGCTTGAACCGTATGACGTGCTGATGGTGCGTCGTCTGAGTAACTGGCGGGAGGCTGAGCAAATCACCGTACAGGGCGAGGTCATGCATCCCGGTGTCTATCCGGTGGAAGATGGCGAGAAGCTCTCTTCCCTGCTGCAAAGGGTAGGCGGGTTTACCAAAGATGCCTTTTTGCCTGCGGCCGTGTTTGTGCGCGAGTCAGTGCGCGAAGAGCAGCAAAAGCAATTGGATGATCTGGTTAAACGCATGGAAAACGAGATTATCCAGCTCGATTCGCCCACGGCGTCGATACGCGATCCGAGCTTGCGCGCTCAGACGCAAGCAGGAATGGAGACCAGTCGTCGTCTGCTGGCACAATTGAAAACGGTGCGCGCAACAGGGCGCATGGTGATCGAACTCGCGGATATCGCCAAACTTAAGGATAAGTTTTATGACATTCGATTGAAGGGCGGCGACAAGTTGATTGTACCCAAGCGTCCCGATGAAGTGCTGGTGCTGGGCGAAGTTTATAACCAGACAGCGCTGCTGTTCAAGCCCGGTCTGGACCGCGACGACTATGTGCGTCAGGCAGGACCGACTCGCATGGCCGATGCCGATGCGATTTATGTGGTGCGGGCGAACGGGATGGTGGATACCAGCAGTCATAGGGGCTGGCTGTCTACGGGTAATAGTGCGATAGGTCCGGGCGATACGGTGGTCGTGCCGTTGCAAACGGATCATGTCAATGTGCTCGATCTGGCACTGGACTGGTCAAGAGCCATGATGCAGATCGGTACCAGTGCAGCCGCCATGAAGGCGATCGGGGTATTTAAGTGAACGAATTAGGACAGGATGAACAGGTTGCACCTCGTTCGTCGCGGGCTCATGAAGAAATTAAATTGCTCGAACTGTTGCAGCTGCCTCTCCAATATAAACGTCTGATCTTCGGTTCGGCTTTAACTGCAGCGCTGCTCGCTGGCGGAATTTCCATGTTATTGCCTAATGTGTACCGTGCCGAGGTATTGCTGGTTCCGGCGCAGTCCGAAAATAGTAAAAACGGCAATCTGGGTTCAATGCTGGGCGGTTTGGGTGGTTTGGCGTCTATGGCAGGCGTCTCGCTGGGCGGTGGCGGGAGTGCCGATGAAAGTCTGGCCGTACTTCAGTCGCGCGAATTTCTCTGGAAATTTGTGCAGGAAAAGCATCTGCTGTCCGTTTTATTTGAGCGCAGTCGCATGGACGAATGGTTTGATGTCGAAGTGGCGCAACGGGGGCAGTGGGATGTCTATCGTTTGTTCATTAGTTCGGGAAAGTTGAGTGTCACACGGGATAAGGATACGGGCATTGTCACGATGGCGCTGGACTGGAAAGATCCTGCACTGGCTGCGCGCTGGGCTAATGAACTGGTGGCTAGTCTCAATCAATATCTGGCTGAACAGGCGATAGGGCGCAGTGAACGGAACTTGCACTATCTGAATGAGGAATTAATGCGCACCCCGGTAGAGGAAATGCGCAAAACCATTTTTGACCTGATTGCCAGCGAACAGAAAAATGCAATGGTGGCCAATACGCAGAAAGACTTTGCCTTTAAGGTGCTCGATCCTGCTGTAACACCTGATCGTAAGGCCAAACCTAAGCGCCTGCTTATCGTCATTCTTGCCGCTTTTATCGGCGGGTTTCTGGCTGTGTTTTATATCTATATCAAGGATGGCATACGCAGGTCGCGTGAAGAGGGCGCGATTTGCGATCCTACCCTGTTACGATAGATTCAGCGTTTCGTCCTGATCGGCAAATAATTCTTTAAGGCGCGCATAGAGTTCGCTGTTATCGCGACCGCTGCGCCAGGCGTTGTCTTGCCATGCATAGTGAAAGCCGCCCGATTTTGCCGCAACCCAGATTTCCCGGTTGATGTCGTGCCGGTTGATGATGATCTTGCTGCCGTTGTCGAACTCGACTTCCAGCAGGTTGCCGCTGCGGTTCACGTCCACGCCGCATTCATCGATGGCGGCTTCGATTTTTGCCAACGCGCTGTCGGCAAGCTGGTTGAATTCGTATTCGTTCATAGTTGTCCTTGGAAAGCTTTATAATTGCGCACGTTCAATTTTAGGGAAGCGCGACATGCAGTTTAAAACATTTTCGGGGATTATCCTGGCATTTGTCCTGTTGCTGCAAGGCTGCGGACATAAAGGTGCCTTGACACACCCCGTGCCCGATGCACAAAAGCCGGTCTCTTCCGTCACTCCACAAAGCAAATAGCCATGAGTTCATATTTTAATTATAAAAATAATCAATTAGTTGTAGAAAATGTCGCGCTGTCCGATATCGCTGAAGAGTTTGCCACACCCTGTTATGTGTATTCGCGCGCAGCGCTGACCGAAGGCTTTCGTCAGTTTTCTGACGCTTTGCAGGGACGTGAACATCTGATCTGTTTTGCGGTTAAGTCCAACGCTAATCTCGCGATTCTGAATGTGTTCGCACGTCTGGGTGCCGGTTTCGATATCGTCTCCGGCGGAGAATTGCAGCGCGTGCTGGCAGCAGGCGGCGATGCGGGCAAGGTGGTGTTCTCAGGTGTAGGCAAGACGGAAGCTGAAATGCGCCTGGCGTTGGATGCCGGAATTCTGTGTTTTAACGTGGAATCCGCAGCCGAACTCGATAAACTGAACGCTGTCGCGGGCAGTATGGGTAAGAAGGCGTCTATCAGCTTGCGCGTGAATCCGGACGTGGACGCGAAAACGCACCCTTATATCTCGACCGGCCTCAAACAGAACAAGTTTGGCGTGGCCTACACCGAAGCGGTGGCGCTGTATCGCAAGGCGGCGGGATTGCCTCACTTGCGCATTACCGGCATGGACTGCCATATCGGTTCGCAACTGACCGAAACCAGTCCTTTTATCGCCGCGATAGAAAAAATTCTGATTCTGGTCGATCAACTGGCTGCTGAAGGAATCGAACTCGAACATCTCGATCTGGGTGGCGGTTTGGGGATTTGCTATAACGACGAGACGCCGCCTGCGATTGCAGACTATATCGCCGCCCTGCTGGGTGCCTTGCAGGGGCGCACGCAAAAGCTGATCCTGGAACCCGGACGCGTGCTGGTCGGCAATGCCGGCGTGTTGCTCACTCGGGTGGAATACATCAAGCCGGGCGAAGAGAAGAATTTCGCTATCGTGGATGCGGCGATGAACGATCTGATGCGTCCGGCTCTATACGATGCTTATCACGGCATTCTCCCTGTGGTGCGTGAGGATTATGCCGCACAGACTTTTGATGTGGTGGGGCCTATCTGTGAGACGGGCGACTTTATCGGTCGTGCACGTGAACTGGCTATTGAGCCGGGTTCCCTCTTGGCGGTGATGTCAGCGGGCGCTTACGGGATGAGCATGAGCTCCAATTACAACACCCGCCCGCGCGCCGCTGAAGTGATGGTGGATGGCAGCACCGTTCATCTGGTGCGGATGCGTGAAACCGTGCAACAGTTGTTCGCAGGGGAAAAGATTATTGCGTAGCTTGTCGTTATTCTATGCAGTCAATTCAGTGGGATTTGGCTGCGTGCATGAAATCAGGCGTAATGCGAGACTATCTCTTCAAATTGCCCCGGAGGAACAGGTTTTCCGAACAGATAACCCTGAAAGGCATGGCAGCCGTGCAGTTCGAGGAATGCCTGCTGTGCTTTGGTTTCCACACCCTCGGCAATGACATTCAAGCCGAACGTTCGTCCCATGGTGATGATGGCTTGCACGATGGCCGCATCGTTAGCATCGGTAGCAAGATCGCGGACAAAGGATTGATCAATTTTCAACTGATCTAGCGGCAGTAGCTTGAGGTAGGAAAGTGATGAATAGCCGGTGCCAAAATCATCCATGGAGAAACTGATGCCGAGCGCTTTGAGCGCTCGCATCTTGGTGATGGTGTCGCTTACATCGTCGAGTACCAGACTTTCGGTTAGCTCGATTTTCAGACGTACCGGATTGATGCCGCTTGTGGAGAGCACCTGTTGAACCTGTTCGACAAAATCCGCCTGGCGGAACTGGCGCGCGCTGACATTGACGGCGAGTTGCAGGTCACGGGTGGCGGGGTTGCCAGACCAGTGATTGATCTGGGCGCAGGCGGTTTGCAACACCCACAATCCTATCGGCACGATCAGTCCGGTTTCTTCGGCCAGCGGGATAAATTCGGCGGGAGAAACCAGGCCGCGTTCAGGATGTTCCCAACGCAGCAAGGCTTCGGCGCCGATGGCATGTCCTTCGCTGTTTACCTGTATCTGATAGTAGAGGCGCAATTGTTGGCGTTCCAGTGCATGGCGAAGATCGCCCTCCAACGCGCTGTGCTTGTCCAGTGCGGCCTGCATGGCGGGGTCGAAGAAACGCAAGCTGTTGCGACCATCCTTCTTGGCCTGGTACATGGCGAGGTCGGCATGTCTGAGCAGATCATCGACTGATTCCTGATGGGCAAAAAACAGGCTAACTCCAATACTGGTGGTGCAGGTAAACTCAATGCCCTTGAGCAGATAGGGGCGTGCGATGGCTTCGCGTGCCTTTACGCTCACCATGCCGGCATGAATGGCTGCTTCCCGGGCGTCTGCACTCAGGTTTTCCAGCATCAACACGAATTCGTCGCCGCCCAGCCGACCCACGGTGTCACCCTCACGCACGATAGCATTCAGGCGCTGCGCGATTTCGATCAACAGCAGGTCGCCGACATCGTGGCCGCGTGTGTCATTGAGTGCCTTGAAATTATCCAGATCCAGAAACAGCAATGCGCCATAGTGTTGGCTACGCTGGCTGGCGGCCAGTGCCTGCATCAGCCGGTCTAGCAGTAAACGGCGGTTAGGCAATTGGGTGAGCATGTCGTAGTAGGCCAGCCGGTGAATATCTGCTTCGTCCTTTTTGCGTTGAGTGATTTCTCGCCCTATGATCACCAGCCCCTCTCGTTGGCCTTCTTTGCTGAATACCGGCACTTTACGCACATCGTAGTTGCGTACACTGCCATCGGCGGCAGTGATGTTTTCCTCAAACATAATCAATTGACGGGCATACCACGCCTTCTCATCATCCTCCACGCATTTCTCGTGCATAGCGCGGAATCCCGGATGCAGATCCGCCAACTCCATTTCGGTTTTACCTTGCCATGGAATGTCGTGCAGTTGAAAAAGCTGTTTGGCCGATTCATTGGCAACTAGCCAACGCCCCTCTCCATCTTTTAAAAAAATCGCATCTGGGATAGCTTCGATCAAGGCATTAAGGCGCTGGGTAAGCGCGTAAAAATGCACCTTGCTATCATTTAGGTCGTTGTTTATTTTTAATATTTCAAAAATCATGTGATTGAAACCCAGCGCTAGCTTGCCGATTTCATCTGTACGTTGAATGTCTGAGTGTGCAGTCAAGTCTCCCTGCATTGAGACGTGGTGCATCAGCTTGGTCAGTTGAATAATGGGTTCGGAAATGTCTTTTTGAAAATACAGCAGCATGCGGCTGGTTAGCGCAAATCCTGCGATACCGACCACGATGAGCAGCGTGAGTTGAAAGGCAAGCTGCTGATACATATCTGAAAGATTGATGCGTAGCACCAGTGTGCCAAGACGCGCATGATCCGGCGTGCCGGAAAAGATGGAATGCGTATGATCCAGGATGTAATCATGGAAGCTGTTTTCAATGGGCAAAGCAGCAAGACTATCCGCTTTGCCCTCTATTTCATGGGGTAGTGCAGGCGGATTTCTTTGGAAGGTGGATAGCTTGGTACCTTGAGCGTCATACAGTGTTGCCGAGGAGATAAAGGGAACTTCGCGCATACCGCGAAGAATTTCATCCATGGTCTTGCGGTCATCAAAATAAATAGCGGGCGAAATGTTTTCTGCCATGATCTTGGACAGGTTGCGAGCCTGATTGACCATGCCGTTTTGTGTTGAAAAGTAAAGAAATGCGGACATGGATAGCACCGCGAGCAGGACAGCAAACCCTGTTGCGATCAGGTTGGTCAGTAACAACTTGTTACGGAGGTTAAGGTTGTGATACCAGTTTCGGAAGTTGTTTTGCATGTTAATACACCCGGCGAGCAAGGCGGAGCAATTTTGAACTGACATTAAGCCCGGCTCGCTGCGTTGCGGAATGATTAATTTGGAAGTTGATGCGTCCGCCTTCTTCCCCCAGCATGATCATCACATCGTTGGGATTGTAGTCATTGACCTCGGATACGATCAGTATCGGCGCGTCTTTCAAGGTGTTTGCAATGTTTTGCATAGCACGATGGCCGGAGGCGGGTACAAACAGAATATGGCAATTAACTGCCTCTTCAGGCGTGCGAACGATCCGGGTGCGGACAGGTAAATTCTCAATTTGTTTACCGTTTAGTCGTTCAAACGCAACGTCGAACGGATTTTCAGCCAATACGCAAATATTGAATGAGTTGCTTGCAGCAAGGTTGGGCCATTGGGTGAATAGCGCAAAATTGTAAAGAAAAGCGGCTTCGATGGCGTTCTTGGAAGCGGTATCTGCAAGTGCATTCGGCGGGCTAGCCAAAAGGGCTAGCAGCATGAAAAGTAGCTTCTGCTGGCTAGAATTCATGATTCAGTGAGAATGTCCAGATTCTGCCATTTTGCGGCACGAAGGGAATAGTCAGTTCCACGGCAGATACCGGGTACGTCAAAGCGCGGTTGAACAAGTTGCTGATGCGCAACTGCGCGCTCGTCTTTCCGGCAATCGTGAGCGGAATCCCATCGGTGATATTGGGCACGATCAGCGTGAGGTTCCCCAGCCATTGCGCGGGTATGGTGTAAAGGGCACCGCCCCAGTTATGGATACGCGGGCCGATTCCTTGCAGTTCGCCTGTCACACGCAATTTTTCTCCGACGAACGGCGCACTGATGGATAGTTTACCCAGCCAGTTTGGCGAGTTACACAGTCGCTGACCGAGATCGTCGTGAGCTTGACCCAGGGATAGGCTGGAGCGGGTGAACAGTCCGTTGCCGCTCTCGTGGGTGAGGCCCAATTCACCCCCTTGGGTATGCACACTTCCCATGTTCTGGTACTGCGAGGTACTTGCGCCGGTGTTGTCCAGTTTGCTGATCAGGTTGTTGAGGCGATTGTCATACACCGACATTTGCCAGCGCGTCTGCTCATTCGGTCGCCATTCACTGACGGCTTCGAGGGTGCGGATAGATTCGGCTTGCAGGTTGGGATTTGGTAAAAAACCAATGCCGTCGCCGTAGTACATCTCATATTGGCTGGGCAGGCGATATGACTTGCCGCCCAGCAGCTTGAAGGTCCACGCCATGTTTGCCTGCCAGATCAGGCCCATCCTTGGGCTCATGGCAACAGGCATGCTGCTACTTTGGTCTAGGCGCAGGCCGATATTGCTGATTAACGAATGGGTCAATTGCCACTCGTCCTGGACAAATAAGCCCGTGCGTTGTTTGGGTTTGTTGATGTCGAAATTGCTGACGCCCAACAGGGCGGGGTCTATGGAATAGAAGTTGACCTGGCGTGCAACGATGTCTTTGGCGAACTCGATGCCAGTCAATACACGATGCGCGTCGGTTTGTATCAGCAGACTCGCTTCTCCGTCCAGCATTGTGCCCTGAGTTTTATCGTAATTGCGGTAGTAACCGACTGCCGGATCGAAATAGGGATAGCTGCCGCGATAATGAAAATCAGAGTAGCCGATGCGGAATGATGAACTGACGGCATCCGATATTTTGTGCTGGATGTTGAGATTGAGTGATGTTCCACCATCGACAAGTTGTAAAGATGGGTCATTGAATGTACTCAAATAGAGCGCGGAAGAAGGAGTGGTTGTGCGCTCATGGCTGATCAGGGTAAACGAGACATCTTCACGATCCAGCCGCATCAGGAGTTGTTGATTGGATTGCCGGTCGAGTCCATGCGCCACACCATCCGGTGACGGAGTGCCATCGGCGCGGATCAGCGTACCTGCTGACGCGTTATAAGTCCGGTCGCGCCCGGCTTTATCGCTTTGTGTATAGGCAAGCACCAACCCGGTTTCATCCGATTTACGGCGTGTCGAGACACTGACTCCGCGCCGCCCATCCTGCGAGGTGGTAATACCCGCTTGTGTGACTGGCTGGTCACCGGCTTTGCGGGTGATGATATTGACTGCGCCAAATTCGGCATTGGAACCATAAATGGATGAACCGGGGCCAGGTACATACTCAATGCGTTCTATATTCGACATATCCAACCACCCTTCGCTGCCGAACATAGCCTGCTGATATATGTTGTCGTTGTTGGGTTTTCCGTCAATCAGCAGCAAAAAGCGCGTGCCATAGTCTCCCGGGACGAGAAATCCACGTGTGCCCAGAAAATCGTACGCGCCGTTTCCAGAGGCATAAATGCCGGGCAGGCTGGATAGGGCTTCAGTCAGTGTTTTCCAGCCGTTTCGCTGTATCTCGTTTGCGCTGATGACTTGTACGGCAGAGGGCGCTTCAGTGGTTTTTTG